>Ga0268262_10000683_pt1 | contig 44071 bp, 38 predicted proteins | sample TergutNc150P3_FD_190354 | JGI IMG/M metagenome (GOLD analysis project Ga0268262, IMG submission 190354) | Nasutitermes corniger P3 segment gut microbial community from laboratory colony in Florida, USA - Nc150 P3 (SPAdes) (version 2) | ecosystem: Host-associated > Arthropoda: Insects >...
TGAGATGGAACTGGTAGGCATTCGTTGATACCTTGTATAATTTTTTGTTTTAATTTATGCTGGTTTTATGAGCGATAAAAAACCGGAAACGGAGCAAAAAGAAGAAAAAACTCAAGCCGAAGCCGGTCAGGAACAAAAAGAACAAAGCGCCAAGCCTGAAGAAAAAAAAGAAGAAAATGTAAACTCCGAAATTATAGGTAAAAAGGTATTTTTTCTTAATCCGTCGGTAAATATCCAAAATCAAGTTATGGATGAATTATCACAGCATGAATACGAGGTCTATACTGTCAAAAATTCCGCTCATTTAACCCGCGTTTTAAAAAAATATACCGATTCTATCGTTTATATCAATCTTGATGATACGCAGAAAGCCGAAGCGGAAAAATGGATTGATATGATATCCTCCGCTGTGCCGGATGTAAGGGTAGGTATCTTTTCTTCCAGTAACGATGAAGCGCTTAAAGATAAATATGTTAAAAAACCCAAGGTTAAATGCGGATTTATAAATATAAGATTTGAGATGAAAAAGACAGTCCTGCAAATTATTGCGATTCTTGAAAGCATGAATGTAAAAGGCAGAAGAAAATATCTTCGCGCTACAATCGGAAGCGATGAAACCGCGACAATAAATATGTCGCATGGCGGCGGAAATTTTGTTAACGGCGTTATAAAAGATATAAGCGTTGTAGGATTTTCATGCGCTTTTGAAGAGGATCCCGGTTTGGCAAAAAATACTCTATACAAAGATATTCAGATTAGACTGCATACCATGCTAATTAAAGCGGAAGCGATTGTTTTTGGTTCTCGCGACGAATTAGGCAAAAAAGTTTATGTGTTGTTATTTTCTCAGAGAACAGACCCTGAAGTCAGCGTAAAGGTGCGAAAATACGTACGGCAGAATCTTCAGCACAAAATGGAAGCAAATTATAAATAACCTGACCACTAAAAATACATTTTTAAAATTATTATGTTATTTGAGCCTTTTCCAAAACTAATTGAGTTTTAGAAAAGGCTCATTTCATTTGTATTTTTAGTGGTCAGGCAAATAATTTTATTCCCTCTCCCGGAAACTTTTCTTTTACTTTTTTAATGGCGCGTTCTATGCCGTCCGCTTCTTCTTTTTCGCACCAAACAATAAGCGCGAAATTTTCTTCAGGCCAGACGGCGTCTCCCATGCGGGGACCGCAGGCGCCGACTCCCAGCACATTGGGAATCTTTGTGTAAAATTTCGCGACCCCTTCTTTGGCAAGGGCTTCAAGGATATTTTCCTCTACGGAACGATTTGCTACTATCTCTACCCTAATCATAATCCCTCCTTATCTGCGTGAGCTGATATTTTAGTTTTTGAGCGTCCTTCGCCCGCGGCGATCTTATCGCGTTTTTCCTGCGCCAGCGCGGCTCGTCTGTCTGAATGTTTGTTCATAACGGCGTAAATTACCGGCATCAGGAATAATGTCATTAATGTGCCGAATGAAAGTCCGCCAAGAACGGTCTTGCCGATTGGCGCGACAAGTTCCGTGCCTTCGCCGGGGAAGAATGCCATCGGTAAAAGCCCCAGTACCGTAGTGAGCGTTGTCATCAATATCGGGCGGAGCCTGTTTCCGGCGGCTTCAATACACGCGTCGATTAGCCCGTAACCTCTTTTGCGTAAAAGGTTTGTGTAGTCGACCAATACAATACCGTTATTTACAATTACGCCTACCAATACAAGAAGACCGACGGCGGTGAGTACGTTAAAGATAGTATTGGTTATAAGGTAGATAGCCACAATTCCAATCATGGAAAGAGGAATTGTCAGGACTATAATGAACGGATCTCTGAATGATTCAAAGAGACTCGCCATAACGCCGAAAACCAGGAAAATGGCTACAATACAGATCAATACAAAGCGCCCGAATAATCTTATCATGTCGGCATTCGCGCCGGCGTATTCTATAATCACGTCGTCTTCGATGGGAATCTCGCTTCTTACAATATCTTCCACAAGCTCTTGTATAAGATTTGTTTTTACTCCCGGCTTGGCTCCCGCAGTTACGTGAATAACTCGGCTTTGGTTTTCGCGGTTAATTGTTAAAGGTCCCGTTCCCTGTTCATAATGAACAAAACTGGAAAGAGGAACCCTGCCTGACATCTGGCTGTTTATAAAAATTTTGTCCAGAGAGGGCAGCGCGTTACGATCCGCTTCCGCGAGAATTAAAATTATATCGTAATCCTTGCCGCTTGACTTGTATCTGGTTGCGGTAATGCCGTCAACCGCAGCTTTAATTTCATTGCCTACCGTGTAGGTGTTAAGTCCGAGCGCGTACATTTTTTCGCGGTCAAGAATAATTTCATACTGCGGCAATCCGTCCTTTAAATCAACCTGCGGCTCCGTAACATACTCGGAAAGCCTTTCTTTTAACAGGGCGGAAATTCTTTCTCCGATAACCTTGCCTTTTGATAAATTATCCGTTCGTAAAACTATGTCTACAGCGTTGCCGCCGCCCATCATTCCGCCGCGCATACCTCCGCTAAAAGAGAAGATTACGCCGGGAAACTGATTAAAGTAAGGGCGCAGAATATCTTTTATTTGATTGGCGCTTTCTGTTCTTTCTTTGTATTTTTTTAGATTGATACGCAGGGATCCTGTGTTGGTATTGTTGCCGCCCATACCCATCATGGAACTGCCGCCGGCATTAAGAACTATTCTTTCGTAACTTTTAACTTCTTTTTTTACAATTAACTCAAGCTGTTTTAAGACAGCTTCTGTTTCCGCCAAAGGCGTTCCCATCGGCAGAGTAGCCGATATATTTACATTGTCTTGTTCCTGCTGAGGCATAAATTCCCAGCCGATTTTCGGGATCAATACCATACTTCCGATAAATAATACGAGCAGGAAAATAATAACAGCCAGCTTGTGTTTTAGCACCTTTTTTACAGCGCCTCGGTATTTCTTTTCCAGCCATATAAAAAATTGTTCAAACTTTGAGTCAATTTTTGCCAGTACGCCTGTTAACGGTTTTTGTTTTCGCGTAACAAGAGGCAGATAATGGCTTGACAGTATCGGGACAAGGAAAACAGCGGTAAAAAGGGAGATGCCGAGCGAAATGACAACTGTAAAGGCAAGACCCGCGAAAAGCTCTCCCGCCATTTCCAAAAGTCCTTGGAACATTACAAGGGGAGCGAAAACGCAGATAGTTGTAATTGTAGAAGCTGTGATAGCGACAATCATCTCCGAAGAGCCGATAACGGCGGCGGTTTTTAACTTTGCGCCTTTTTCCCTGTAATGGTAAATATTTTCCAGAATAACGATTGAGTTGTCAACTAACATACCTATTCCGAGAACAAGCCCCGCCATTGTCATCAGGTTAAGGGTAAGATGGAAAAAGTACATTATCATCATTGTGATAATAACGGATACGGGTATGCTTATTCCTATTATTAACGTTGGTTTTATCGAGCGCAGGAAGATAAAAAGTATCAATACGGCGAGCAAGGCTCCGCTGAACGCGCTTGACGTTACCTGATTAAGAGAATTTTGCACCATATCCGTTGTGTTAAAGATTTCCGTTATTTTAATATCAGGCGGAAGCTGTTTGCCTATAGTTATCAGTCTTGCGCGTAAATCTTTTGCCGTTTGCACGGAGTTTTTCCCGCTTTGTTTTTGTACCATCAGCATTACCGCCGACTGACCGTTTACATAAACCATACTGGTTTCATCGCGGTATCCCGCAAAAACATTGGCGAGGTCGCGCAAGTAAATCTGCTTTGGCATTTCCACCTGTCCGCCCGAATAACCGCCGCCCTTGTAGGAAATAACAGTGTTTCTTATTTCGTCTAACGATGTATATTCGCCCATTGTTGTAAGAATATAGGAAAGCCCCCCTTCCGTGATGGTTCCGGCGGCAGTCTGCATATTCTGCGCGGCGAGCATCTGCTGTATTTGCGTTATTGTAAGTCCGTAGGCTTCAAGACGGCTCTGCGGAATTTCCACTCGGATAATTTTTTCCCTGCCGCCGTTTACGGAAGCTGTCGCTACGCCGGGTGTTTGCTCAATGCGCGGGACTATCGTGTCTTCCGAGATTTCGCGTAACTCTTCCGGCGTGCGTTTGTCCGATGTAACCATAAGCCCCATGATTGGAATCATGGACGGATCAAACTTGAAGATCATCGGCGTTTGCGCGCCCGTGGGCATATAGTTTCTGATACGTTCAAGCAGGTCGCGGATTGAGTTTGCCGCGTCCGACATATCCGTTCCGTAGGTGAAATTTAAAATTACTACGCTTGAACCCTTGCTGGATATAGAAGTTAATTTTTCAAGTCCGGACGCGCTGGAAAGAACCGCTTCCAATGGGCGGGTTACAGAGCGCTCGACTTCTTCAGGTCCTGCGCCCGTATAAGTGGTGAATACCGCCATAATGGGAGGATTTATTTCCGGGTACAGATCGATTGGCAGGTTTACCATTGCGAAGAAACCGAGTCCTATAAGCAGGGCAAAAATAATTAAGAACGTAGTCGGTCGTGATACGACAGTTTTTACCATACTCATAGTTATTCTCCCAACGGCGCAAGACGTTCAATGATATTTACTCTTGAGCCGTCGTCTAACAGCGTCTGCCCTCTGATTACTATTTCATCGGAAGGCTCCAACCCTTTTTGAATTTCCAATACGTTGTCAATTAAAATGCCGGGAGCGATGATTTTTTTTCTTACAATGTCGTTGTCCTGTTCATCTTTTGCTATTACATAAACAAACTGTTCCCCAAACCGGTTAATTACAGCCGCCGCGGGAATTTTTACGATGTTGTCTTTTCGTTCGGTAATAACGCGAACTTTTGCGAACATTCCGGCTTTTAACTTGGAACTGTTGTCTCTTACATTGACGCGTATTTCCATTGTGCGCGACGCCAAATCGACAGTAGGCGATATTTCGCTGATACTCCCTCGGAATATTTCGCCGGGCCACGCGTCAAGCGTAATTTCGCAAGGTTGATTCATCGCCATTCTGGAGATAAACCGTTCCGCTATACTTAATTTAATTTCAAGCGCGCCGCCGCCCGCTATACGCGCGAGAGGAACCGCCTGACTCACAGTCATTCCCACTTGAGCGGGAATCATGACGATCGTTCCGCCGATTGGGGCGACCGCTATGTTATGGCGGAATGTCATGCCCGGTCGGGAAGGATCGACAGACGCTATTTGAGCGCCTTTGCTTACTCTTTGACCGACGGAGATAAAAATATCCGTTACTTTTCCGGCGGCTTCCGGATAAACGTCGACCGTCGAGCCGGCTACAATATCGCCTGAAAAGGTTAAGTAATCCTGGATTTGTCCTTTTACCGCCAATGTGGTATTAACGGCGAACACCGGCACTTCTCTCGGCTTATCCATTGCCTTTTTTTCTTTGCCTTTACAACCACCCAATACGGACAGCGCCAGTATCAATAACAGAATTACGCTGTAGATTTTGTTTGCTTTCATTCTTTGCTCCTTTCTGACAGAGTTCCAAACGGAACTCCCAATGAATATTCAAGATCAATAAGACCATTAAGATAATTAAATTGCTGCTCAAGCAGTTGAACCCTCGCTTGTCGTAAAGATTGTTCCGCGTTTTGAACTTGGAAATAATCCTGCAAGCCCGCCCTGTACGCCTCTTCCGTTAGGCGAAACGATTGCTCAGCGAGACTTACTGTCTCCTCCTGCGCCTTCGTGTTTGCACGCGTTTTTTCAAGAGAAAGAACAGTGTTATATACTTCGATTTCCGTCCCGTTTATCAGCTGCGCAAGACCGATAGTAGCGGTTTTAATTTGATCGTCAAGATTTTTTATACCTTGAGAATCCGTACTAAAAGGAATTAAGCTGTGCAGGCGCAGCGCGAAGGTAAGAGAAAAAGAGCCTGATTTTCGCCAATCATCGTCTGAATCGAACCACGCGTCTTTCCACGGATCTTTTATAAACGCCGAAGAAGAACTCCAGCCTAAAGTTAAACTTGGAGTGAGGGCGTAAACTTGCGCCCTTCGCGCGCTCTGTAACATCATTATTGTATTTCTTAATTCTTTAATATCCGGTTTTTCTTTTGACGCCTTGGAAATTGTATCGATAACATCAAGAGATACAAAACCGATATTTTCAGATAACGGCTCAAGTTCAAAATTGGTATCGTAGCTTAAGCCGAGAAACATGGCAAATTGCGCCAGAGAAAGTTTCATACCGTTTTCTACTTGATCAATCACAGGGCGCATATTTTCTCTGGCCACCCGCGCTTGAAGCAAAGTTAATTCCGGCGCGAGACCGGCGTTGTAATTCGCCTGCGCCATTTGCACCTGACGCTCGACATTTGCGTAACTGCCGCGCATAAGAGCGATATTTTCCTGTAACAGAAGAATATTATGATACGCCTTGCGTACATCGCGCTCCAACTGTAGCTTTGCTTTATCATAACTTAAAAGCCCGCCTTCGTAGTCAATACGAAGCCGCTTCATGTTCTCAAACATTGCCGCGCTGATTGAAAGAGACATTTGAATATTACCGACAATGTGCCATTGAGGAGCGTCGATAGAGTAGGGGTATACCGCGTATAATGATTCGGGCGGTATAGGTAAATTAAGCGGCGGACCGCCAAATATGGGCGCTAAATCTATCGGTTTCATTCCCGAAATCGTACTAGTTTCATTATCTCTGGATAAAATTCCCGCTACCGTCACATTTGGAATAAATTGATTCCATGAAAGATCGGACGCGCGTTTTTTTGTCGCTAAACTTGTGCGCGAAGACTCAAGACTCAGGTTGTTTTTAATCGCAAGATTAACAGCCTCGTTAAGAGATACCCGCACAGGCGCTTTTTCCGTCTCCTGCGCCTGTAAACTTGCGCATAACAACAGAAGCATTGCCAGACAGAGCGGATACTTTGCTCCGCCTGCATACCGTTTTTTTCTCATTGTGTAAAACCTCCAAGCCCTTGAGTAATAAATTTATATAACAATCTAATATCATTATTTTGCACTTTTAAATTATCAATTTTAATCATTTTCTTTTGTTTTACATGTAATACGGGAGTAGGGTGCATTAAAATAGTTATCAGCAGAAAAAAAATCCAGTGGGAAATACGCTGTTTGTCGTCATCCGTAGCATTGCGAATAGAATCGATATTAACATATTCAAATAGTCTGAAAATATCAATGTCTTTATCCGGTTTGCCGAGATCGAGCTTGCTTGCCCTGAACCAGTGCAGAGATACAAGAATTTCCGGTCTTAAACGAAGATAAACAACGATTGAAAAAATCCCAAGATATAACTGTTCTTCGGGTTTTTCGGATAAACTTATTCCCTTGCGGGCATAATCTATAATGCGTTTGAATTCGTTTACAAAAAGACGGCGAAGCATATCTTTCTTATTTTTAAAATGACCGTATAAACTGCTCTTTGAACGCCCCAGCTTTTTTGCGACCATTTCCATTGACACGTCCCACGGACCCGCCTGCGCTACAGCTTCGGCTACAGCTTTAAAAAACGGCTCCGGTTCAGCGTTAAGCGTCATATTATCAATTTTGTTTTCCAGAGCCTCAAAGTCTAATGAAACATTTTGCGTTTGCATATTAAGACCGTTTTTAATGGTTTTGTTTATTAAATCAGTTATATTTGTTATATCTTCGCCTGCAGGCGGATTTTCTGTTGTATTTTTTATTTTATGAAAATTCACCATTAAAAAAGTAAGGGTGGAAAAAACAAGCTGAATTACTTTTTGATCGCACTTGTATTTTTTCTCGATAATGTGTTCCAGCGTGCTAATGTCCACATTTCGTGATTTAAGTTTTTCTGATATGGAATAAACTTCGATATTCTGATCGTAAATATTAGTTACGGAATAAATGAGAGAATATACATTACGGGCGAAGTAGTTGACAATACTTTGAACGATTAAATTAATGCCGCCGTCAATGTCGTTTGTTTGAGGAGCGTTTACAAAATCCGTACGGATAGAATCGGCAAAATCGTCCAAAAACCGTTCCTTCATGGCGGAGGTAAGAGCTTGTTTGCAAATAAAATGACGGTATAAGGCAGGCTTGCTTACGCCCAATTCCTTGGCAAGCTGGGAGAGACTGGTTTTTCTGTAAAAGTTGCGCCCCCAAACGCGGAACGCCGCATCCTCAATTTCTGTCTTTGTCAATTTAACCTCATGTTACCGACCGTTCGTTAACTTAACTATAACCAACAGAAAATAAAAAAGCAACAGGTTTTTAGATAAATTTGTAATAAAAAAAGGCAGTTTTAAGGATTTAACAGGATATTTTTTAGTATTTTCGCTATTTTTGTCTTTTTTTCTGTTTGTAGCGGAATAATAGTTATTAGAGTATAATAAAAACTATTAATATATAAAAGGAATAGGGGTCATTTTATGGAATTAAAACTTATATTTTTAGTAATTCTTGGGGTTGTATCGCTTGTTTATCTTATAACGTTATTTTTTAAAGACAGTCTTCTTCAATGTATATTGAAAGGCTGTCTTGTCCCGCTTATCCTGGCAGTATATCTTTCCTGCGCGAACATAATTCTTTTACCGATAGTAATAGCTCTTATTTTTGGCTGGCTTGGCGACATATTCCTGCTGAAAATATCCAACCTGTTACGCTTCCGTCTGGGTCTTGCGAGTTTTTTACTGGGGCATATTTTTTACATAATAACGATGTTTAATTACGCCCAGCCGTTTAACATTTTAATTTTGATCATCAGCGTTTTAGTAGCCGTCTGTTACGGGATAGTTATTTTTAGAATGGTTCAACCTACACCCGATATGAAAATCCCTGTCATAGCCTATGAGACAATTCTCCTAACAATGGCAGTTTTCGCCTTACAACTTTTCCTGTCGCAAGGAGGAAAATTCGGCGCGTTTGTATTTGTAGGAAGCATTTTCTTTGTAGCGTCAGATTCCATGTTAGCGCTGGCGACATTCCGTAAGAAGGCGCTTAACGTTCCTGTTATGTTTACGTATATTGCGGCGCAGTTGCTTATTGTTTTGGGGTTTGGGATGATGGGGTAGGGGCAAATTGGTGAATTTTTACTATTTTTTGTATATTTTTCACTTGCTAATATTTGAATTGTTTTGTATTATTAAATAATGAAGGAAAAGGAGATTTCCCCATGCCAAGAGAGCATGATAATATACCCCCCCCCCCCCCCCCCCCCCCCCCCGAGAAATCCGGTTCGGGAGACTCCTCGAAATCAAGCCAAATTCCTGTCAAAATTGAGCAATATGACACAGAATTCAATCCCGAAGAGCAATTTGTACAAGATTCCTACATAGCGGCATCGTCAATCCATAGCGATGGACATCTAAACGAATCCGATACTCGCTTAAAATTAATCAATCCCGCTTTATTCCGGCGTGGTTGGACACTTGACCATATAAAAACAGAACAACCAACACTAGGAGTAACCACAAACGTAAATGGCATACCTGTAAAACGCAGAGGAAGAACTGACTACTTATTGCAATTAATAATAAAGAAAGATACACAACCCATTCCCATAGCATTAATCGAAGCAAAATCAGAAAGTAAATCCCCCGGACTAGGGCTAGAACAAGCCAAAAGAGACGGCGACAGATTAAACGTAAATTTTGTTTATTCAACAAACGGACATCAATTTATTGAATATGATAAAACCAGCGGCTTAACAACAAAACCGCTGCCGATGACAGAATTTCCAACACATGATGAATTAAGAAAAAAATACGAAAAATACACAGGCATAAACTTAGAAGATGAAAACGCTAAAGCGCTTCTTATCAAATATAACAGCATAGGTCAAAAACCGCGTTACTATCAAGATGCCGCCATACGCTCAATACTTGAAAAAATAGCGCAAGGAAAAAACCGTGCCTTACTTTCATTGGCTACAGGCGCGGGAAAAACCTTTATAGCCGTCAACTTGTTAAAAAGATTAGACAACGCAGGGCAATTAAAAAAAGCGCTTTTTCTATGCGACAGAGACGAATTAAGAACACAGGCAAAAACAGCATTTTTGTCATTATTTAACGAAAATGCCGCCGCTGTTGAAGATAAGAAACCGCAGAAAAACGCAAAGGTAATTATAGCCACATATCAATCATTAGGTTTAGCGAATGAAGGAGATGATTCAAGTTTCTTTTTAGAAAATTATCCCGAAAATTATTTTTCACACATCATAATAGACGAGTGCCACAGAAGCGCATGGGGTAAATGGTCATTGGCGTTAAAGAGAAACGACAAAGCAGTACAAATAGGATTAACCGCAACTCCAAGAAAATTATTTGAAAACAAAACAGAAGAAACAAAAAAAGATAATGAAATAACCGCTAACAACATAAAATATTTCGGAGAGCCTGTCTACAATTACGATATGTTACAAGCAATAGAAGACGGCTATTTAGCTGTTTGTGAAATCCAAAAAAGGGAAGTCGATATAGATAAAAACCCAATATCGATTGAAGAAGTATTAAAACACAACCCAATAAACGCAATCACAGGCAAACCCATAACAACAATAGAAGAATTACAAAAATATTATGATAATTTAGATTATGAAAATAAATTAATGCTTCCCAACCGAATAGCCAAAATGTGCAAGGATTTATTTGATTCTTTAAAAGCAAAAGGAACGCCCGAACAGAAAACAATTATTTTCTGTGTCAGAGACATACACTCCGAATTAGTAACAACAGAAATGAATAATTTATACGCAAAATGGTGCGAAGAACACGATAAAGAAAAATGTAAACATTTTGCTTTTCAATGCACATCTAAAAGTAAAGGTTCGGAACTGATACCCGATATGAAAGATTCAAAATCAGATTATTTCATTGCATCAACTGTAGATTTATTATCAACAGGTGTTGATATACCGCCTGTACGAAACATTGTATTTTTCCGTTATATAAAATCTCCTATATCTTTTCATCAAATGGTAGGACGTGGTACACGACTTGCGGAGAACAAATTAATGTTTACTATTTACGATTACACTGACGCAACTCGATTATTCGGCGATGATTTAATAACAAGACCGCCTCGAACATCATCAGGCGGCGGCGATGGTGGAGGCGGCGATGGTCCAGTAATAGTTCAAATAGAAGGTATAGATGTAGTAGTAACCGAACAAGGGCGGTTTCTGGTAACCGAAGAAGACGGTGAAATTAAACGTGTCAGCGTTGATGAATACAAACATGGTTTAGCCGAAAAATTATTAAATGAGATTTCCTCTTTTGACGAATTTCGTAAAAAATGGATTAATCCTGCATCTCGAAGACAAATACTAAATGAATTATTATCAAGCGGCTATTCTCCCGAAATAATAAGAAAAGCCGAAGAATTAACCGATTTCGATTTATACGATGTATTAATAAATATAGCTTACGATAAAAAAATGTTAAACAGAGAAGAACGGATAATTAATTTCAAAAACAACCAAAAAACATGGCTTGACACCCTGCTGCCCGAAACAAAAGATGTCATATTGGCAATAGTAAATCAATTTGCATATCAAGGTACAGACAGCATAGAAAGCAATCAGTTATTAAATGTCTACGATGTAGTAAAAGCAGGCGGCATAAACTCATTGGCAAAAGGCGGAGACGCAACACAAATACTAGATGAAACTAAATTGAGGCTGTTTGCGGCATGACAGTTAATATTTTTAAAGACACCAAATATGATTTTCAGATAATTGATAATACTATTGAAAATATTTTTTCAGGTGAATGGGGAGAGGAATGTATAGATAAAAACGGTGTATCAGTAATAAGAACTACTAATTTTACAAATGATGGTATTATTAATTTCAATAATATTATTAAAAGAAATGTTAAGGAAGATAAAATTAATAATAAAATATTAAAAGAGAATGATATTATTATAGAAAAATCTGGAGGCGGTGATAATACCCCTGTTGGCAGAGTTGTCTTTTGTGATAGTAAAATAGAAAAAGAAAGATATATTTGTAATAATTTTACCTATGTTTTAAGAATTAATAATTTAATTAACGAACCGAAATATATATTTTATTATCTTTTTCTTATGCATAAAATGGGTATAACAGAATATTTTCAAAATAAAACAACTGGTATTAGAAATCTTCAATTAAATGATTATTTGCAGATCAGTATTCCTTTGCCTTCACTTGAAGAACAAGAACGCATTGTTAAAATTATTGAATCAAAATTAATTGCCGTAGATAAAGCAAAAAAAGCAAGTGATGAGCAAAAAATATTAATTGAGAAATTATTATCATCGGTAATTCAAGATATATTTTACAATAAAGAAGGGGAAAAAAATAGTTTAGGTAATATATGTGAATTTGTTTACGGTGACTCCTTGCCAAAACAAAATAGAGTTAAAGGAAATATTCCTGTATATGGTTCTAATGGTCAAATTGATTTACATAGTAAATCTTTAACAGAAGGTAAAACAATTATAGTTGGAAGAAAAGGTTCAATCGGAGAGGTCCATTATTCAGAAATTGGTTGTTGGGTTATTGATACCGCTTATTATGTTAAACCATTAATTGAAATAAATATTCAGTATTTATATTTCTTATTAAAAACATTAAAACTTTCTAAACTTAATAAAGCAAGTTCAATTCCGGGGCTTAATAGAGATGATGTGTATAAAATTGATGTTAATTTGCCAACAATTGAAGAACAAGAACGCATTGTAAGAATTATTGAAACAAAATTAATCGCCATAAAAAAAACAAAAAATGTAGTAGAAGAATTATCATCATATATAAATGCTTTACCTTCTTCAATCTTACGAAAAGCATTTAATGGGGAATATTAAAATGGCAAAAACAAAACAACCCAAGAAAACTTTTATAACTCAACAATCCCTTAATTCGGAAATAAAATCAATCTGCGACATTATGCGCCGTTCTAACTGTGCAGGTGCTATGCAATATGTGCCTGAATTAACATGGCTGTTATTTTTACGCATACTTGACGCAAATGAAAAAAAAGAAGAAATCAAGGCAAAAATACAACACAATGATTTTATTCCCTCTTTACAATCACCTTATCGTTGGTCAGATTGGGGTAATCAAGACGGTAAAACAAGAAATAAATTGGTAGAAGGTACAATCGGCTCATATTTTGATTTTATCAATACAAAATTAATACCTCATCTTAAATCATTACGTGAAAAACCCGGCGCTACTTCCCGCCAAAGAGTAATCAGCGAAATAATGTCAAGCATTAATAATGTTCGTATTGACACGGAAAAAAACTTCCTTGATATTTGCGACAAAATTGACGGCATTACCAATGACAATATAGACGATACCCATATATTCACACTTTCCCAAATATACGAAGGTCTGCTATTAAAAATGGGAGAAAAAGGAAATGACGGCGGTCAGTTCTTCACTCCAAGAGAAATAATCCGTGCTATGGTAAGAACAGTTAATCCTGAAACCGGTGATAAAGTCTATGACCCATGCTGCGGTACAGGCGGTTTTTTGGTTCAAGCGTATAACTATATGTTTGACTCCGCAAAAAACAACCCAAACAAATTACATACTCTTAAAAATTCTACTTTGTTTGGTCGAGAAAAAGAAAATTTAATTTATCCAATTACTTTAGCAAACATGATACTACACGATATAGAATTACCTGCAATTTGGCATGGCAATACCCTTACAGGAAATGAAATTTTCGGCGGCTTATTTTCAGGTGCGCCAAGTAAATTTGAAGTAATATTGACCAACCCCCCATTCGGCGGGAAAGAAGGAAAAGAAGCCCAAACCAATTTTTCGTACCGAACAAGCGCAACCCAAGTATTATTTCTTCAACACGTTATAAATAGTTTAAAAGATGACGGACGCTGCGGAATAGTAATAGATGAAGGAGTATTATTCCGTTCCAATGAAATCGCCTTTGTACAAACAAAAAGAAAGTTATTAGACGAATGTGATGTTTATTGTATAGTTTCCCTTCCTTCCGGCGTTTTCTCAGCCGCAGGCGCAGGAGTAAAAGCCAACATACTGTTTTTTAATAAAGGCAAACGCACCGAAAAAATCTGGTACTACGATTTATCCGACATAAAAGTAGGCAAGCGCACCCCCTTTACGATAGACAGGTTCGATGATTTTTTCAAATTATTACCCGAAAGAGCAGACAGCGAAAGAAGTTGGACAGTTACCCGAGAAACCATAGAAAAGAACAATTTTGACATGAAAGCGGTAAACCCCAACCGTAAGATTGAGGAAGATACTCGTACCCCCGAGGAATTGATTGCTTTGATTGAGGCGAAACAGGTTGAGATTAACGAGGCGTTGAGGGAGTTGAAGGGGTGAAAAATTGATATTTTCAATATAATATAATTGTAGTAAAATATTACCTTATGGGGAAAAAAGCAAGAAACAAGGAATGTTATTGGTGTGGTTCTCTTGACAATGACAGCAATCATGTAACCATTAGTGAAGATGTGCCTCCACGTTGGTTATCTGGTATAAAAAAAGTAAAGAAAGAAAATTGTGTGCCTCAGTGTAATACCTGTAAAAATAATTTAGCTGTTTTGGATAATGCTGTTAATGATTATTTTAGATATGGTGCTGAAGTTAATATAGATAAAGTCGAGCAATATAATTTATGGTCAAATAATAAAGGATTTGGTGCACGAAAAATTAATTTTCATGGAAAAACAGATTATGCACAATCCAATGGTTGTTTATTACTTTGGTTAAGAAAACTACTTGTAGGTCTATGGTATAAAGAAAAAGATAGTCGATTTGATGGTGGAATGTTTATTTTGGCTCCTTGGTTATCTTTTGATGACAAAGATTTTTATATGTCAAATATTGTAATACCATCAGAGGTATCAAGATCATTATTATTTAATATGGATGACTATTTTGGATATGATTATTTATATGATAACATGAATAAAATTCCATTCAAATTTTTATTTATTAATTCATCTTTAATTAACATTCCTGCGCCATTACAACTATTGCGATTTGCTATTTATGGGAGTTATTGTGGTTATTGTTTGTTTATTCCAAATATAAAAAATATTGATCCTATAATATTTAAGCCTATTGTTGGATATCCTCCTTTATACATTGAAAAATGGTTAAGAGGGTATCCGTATTACCAATCATCTGATGTTGTTAAATTGGTAAACTCTCTAAAATCAGTTTCCTCGGAAGAAGCTGCTAAAAGAGTAAGACTTTAATTAATGTTTGATAATATTATGCATTATTGTTTTTCATTGTTTTCATCATCATTATTATAATATTCAAGTAATTTTATTAAATCTTGTTCGGGTATTTTTTTAATTTCAAAATTGATATTCGATTTTAATATCCTTAATTCATCAAAAGTTTCATTTTGTGTATTCTTGTTATCAGATTCAGGTATACTTAATAATTTTATATCATTACCATTGATTATATGCGATGTTACCAATCTGCTGACTTGTTCAACTTTCTTATCTATGTTTTTATCAATATGCTGGTCTGTTACTATAGCTTTTTTGTGTTGTTCTCTGATTTTATTTTTTATAGCATCACCAATATTTTCAAGAAGATTTTTTTCACGTTCAGCTTCACTAGCTTCTAATTTTTTGTTACCTAAATATGTTTCAACAATAGGACGTAGTATTTTTTTATAGGATAAATAAGCTAAATAACATTTAAAACCAATCTTAAATAATTCAACTAAATCGAGGGCAATATTGAGATCAAGATTTATTATTATATCAATAGAACCATTTTGTACCTCCAATATTTCAATATCTCCTGGAGATGTACTTTTGAGAATTTGATGATATAAATTAATGGTACGTTGAAATTTGCTTAAAATTTTTGAGAATTCATTTAAGTTCTTTATTATTTTCTTGTCTTTATAGATAATAGCCAAAATAGCATTATTTTCTTTAGCCGAAATTTCGGAAGAAATATTTATATAAGGCATAATAAAGTTTTTAATATTATTACATTGTCCTATGTTATTTTGTAGTTGACTATTTAGTTTTGATAATAAGTTACTTAATTCTGTAAAGAATTGAGTAACATTTATTGTTGTATTGTTTATAAGAGATTGTATTTTTTCAAGGTGTTTTTCATTTGTAAATGGTGTATTTGTTTTTGGAGGAAATAATAATAACAGAGAATCTGGCAATTCACTTGAATAAATAGAATTTAGGTGCTTTTCAATCTTATCGGCTATACTCCGTAAATTTACAATGTTGTTCTGGTTTGCTCCCATGCTGTTGATAGAATCAGCCAAATCACGATTAAAACCGTTATTAACGACTAAATCTTCAAAAGAAATAATTATATCATTAAGTAATTCTAAATTCACTAAATTTTCCTTTATTAATTATAAGATTTAGTTATTATAAATAAAAAAATTAATTCTGTCAAGAGTTGATAAATTGTGCTTGGCACTGTTGCGTAAACTTTGAAACATTGTCAAGCACATTATTTGAAGAAGCGGTACAATATTAAATATTTTAATTCTAAAAATACAATCCGTTTATTTTACGGAAAATTGCTAGAAGCTGAATAAGAAGAGGATAAACCTAATACTATATGGCTTGATAAAGGCGAATTGTTTTAAGGACATGGAATTTGGCACGCACTGCGTGCCAAATCTAACATAGACTCATTACAGGCAAATTTTACGTCTTTCAGATAAAAACGCCATGCAATATTACATTACCGAAGCCTCCGAAAACAACTGGTCTGTCCGAACCCTTGATAGAAACATTTCCACTCTTTATTATCAACGTCTGCTATCCTCGCAAAATAAAGACATTGTAACAGCGGAAATGAAGGAAAAAACAGCGGATTTTCAGGATAAACTTGAATTCATCAAAAATCCGGCAGTCCTTGAATTCCTCGGACTTCCCAATAATTCCGGCTATATTGAGGCGGAACTTGAAAAAACCATCATCAACCATATTCGGCAATTCCTTCTTGAATTGGGGAAAGGTTTTGCCTTTTTATCCCGTCAGCAGATAATAAAAACAGAAACGGCAGAATTTTATATCGACTTGGTATTCTACAATTTTATTCTGAAATGTTTTGTACTAATCGAACTAAAAACGAATAAAATCACACATCAGGACATAGGACAGCTTGATATGTATGTTCGCATGTTTGACGATATGAAAAAACGAGAAGGCGATAACCCGACAATCGGCATTTTGCTTTGTACCGAAACGGATAAAACAATAGCACGATATTCTGTTCTTAATGAAAACAAACAGCTATTTGCTGCAAAATATATGCCCTATCTGCCTACCGAAGATGAATTGATAACTGAAATTGAACGGCAAAAAGAAATACTGAAAATTCAATTTGATAACGATAAAGATACTTCGGATGATATATAGGAATACAACCTTTAGACAAATAGTATTAAATGTAATATAATCAACCCAAAAGGAGAAAACTATGGAAAATTCATCCAAAACAAGCATTATTTCAGTGGTAGGGAGCGGGCATATTGAGACAGAAGCCAATATTCTGGAAATAGAAATTGAAGTTTATAAAACAACTGATTCAATAAGCCAATCACAAAAAGAGGTAAATAAGGTTGTTAATGATGTTATCAATATAATAAAACAAAATAATATAAAGGATAAAGATATCCATACGACTTCTATTAAATTTAGACCTAATTATACATGGAAAGAAAATAGTATTGAATACACAGGACAAAAAGTTGAACAAACATTAGTCTGTTTTATTGATAATATCAAAAACAATATTGATAAGGCTGTTAATATTTTAGACTCCATAACTGTAAACAACAATTCAATAAGTTTAGATTTAAACTTTGGAATAAAAGAAGACAGGGATATGGTTTTAAAATGCAGGGAATTGGCATATCAAGATGGATTTGAAAAAGCAAAAAAGTACGCTGAATTGGCAGGCTTAAAAATCATCAAAGCGGTAAAAATATCTGAAAATAAATCTTCATCCTATTATGATAGAGAAAACGCCGGACATTATTTATGTGAAATGTTTTATGATTCTTCAACACAACTACCATTAGGAAAAGTTGAAAAAACAATGGAATTATATATTGACTTTATTGCGGAATAAATCTTGGAATTTACGAATTGTGTCGCCGCTGGCGTCACAATTGATAAGTTTTGAAATATCCCCGTGCTCCTGTAAAGATGAGTGTCAATCACCATGTGCGTTAAAAATATAAAAAGCACTTGACAATATCTTTACGTTTGTGTAGTGTTTTGTTAGGGGGCTATAAGCCCATAAAAACTTGGGTAATTTGAAGATGACAGGTAAATAATATGGATAGCATAGGCGAAATAATAATTTATCAAAACAAAGAAAATAATATCTCTTTGAATGTCCGTTTAGAAGACGAAAATGTCTGGCTATCGCAACAGCAAATGGCGGATCTTTTTCAATCTTCTCGTACTAATGTAGTCGAACATATCAAGCATATTTTTGAAGAAGACGAATTAGAAGAGGCGGCAACCTGTCGGAAATTCCGACAAGTTCAAACTGAAGGCAATAGAAACGTTGAACGAGAATTGCCATTCTATAATCTTGATTTAATCATTTCTTTAGGGTATCGGATAAAATCCCGAATAGCGACGCAATTCAGAATTTGGGCGACACAGCGTTTGAAAGAATACATTATAAAAGGTTTTACAATGGACGATGAACGCTTAAAAGAAATCGGCGGCGGCGGATATTGGCATGAACTCTTAAATCGTATCCGTGATATTCGCTCGTCAGAAAAAGTATTGTACCGCCAAGTGCTTGATTTGTATTCAACAAGCGTTGATTATGATCCAAAATCGCCTATTTCACTTGATTTTTTCAAGATTGTTCAAAATAAACTGCATTATGCCGCTCATGGACATACGGCGGCTGAAGTAATTTTTGAAAGGGCAGACAGCGATAAACCTTTTATGGGACTTACAACATTTACAGGAAACCAACCGACACAAAAAGATATTTCTATAGCAAAAAATTATTTAACCGAACCGGAATTGAAAATCTTGAATAATCTTGTTTCGGGATATTTTGATTTTGCGGAAATTCAAGCAATGAAACATAAGCCGGTATACATGGAAGATTATGTCCGTCAGTTGGATAATATATTGACCTCAACAGGCGAAAATGTCCTGCAAAATGCAGGCTCTGTTTCTCACGAACAAGCGGTTGAAAAAGCGCTCGCCGAGTATAGAAAATATCAGGTGAAAACCATCTCACCTGTTGAGAAAGCATATTTGGAGACCATTAAAAGTGTTCAAAAGAAAATCAAGGATAAGAAACCGAAGAAAAAACGAAAATGAAAAAAGTAAAATCAAAAGATATACAATAGAAACCAACCATGATAATAAGCGCAAGCAGAAGAACCGATATTCTCTCATATTACTCTGAATGGTTTTTTAACAGAATAAAAGAAAAATTTGTTTATGTAAGAAATCCTATGAATATACGTCAAGTCAGCGTAATAAATCTTGATCCTGAAGTTGTTGATTGTATTGTTTTCTGGAGTAAAAATCCAAAGCCGATGATTGATAAACTTGATTTGTTAAAAGATTATAAGTTTTATTTTCAATTCACTCTTACTCCGTATGAACAGGATGTTGAAGTAAAATTGCCGTCCAAAACAGAAATAATTGAAACTTTTAAGAAATTATCTGATATGATTAGTCCGCAGAAAGTTATTTGGCGCTATGATCCTATTTTAATTAATAAAAAATATAATATTGCGTATCATATTGATAAATTTGAAAAAATGGCGAGTGTTCTTAAAGGGTATACGGAAAAAGTAACGTTTAGTTTTATTGATTTCTATAAAAAAATAATAGAAAATATAAAATTATTGGAGATTACTGAAATATCAACAGAAGAAAAGAATATCATTGCCCAAAAATTTTCAAGAATTGCGAAAGATAATAATTTACTAATTGATACATGTGCGGAAGATATTGATCTTTCAAAATACAGTATTACGCATGCCCATTGTATAGACGATAGATTAATTTCAAAAATAACAGGAAAAAATTTACTTGTTGAAAAAGACAAAAATCAACGGCTTGAATGCGGTTGTGTAAAAAGCATTGATATAGGCGAATATAATTCATGTTTCAATGGCTGCGTTTATTGTTATGCAAATTACAGCAATAATATTGTTGAGAAAAATTGTAAAAAACATATTCAATCATCACCATTATTGGTTGGCGATGTTTGCTCTAATGACATTGTAAAAGAATGTAAAATAATAAGTGAAAAAACATTGCAGAATGAACTTTTTTAAAGGAATTCCCCGCTTACAATATCATATTGACAATAATTAAAAATCGTTGTAAATTGTAATTAATTCATTATTTTAAGAGGAGATTAAAATGAAAAAGATAGCGGTTGTTTTTTCTGTTTTGGCTATTATTGCGGTTTTAATGACGGGCTGTTCAAAGGATTCAGATGGTCTGACGATTAAAAAGGGCGTCTTAATGGTCGGTATGGAGATTGGTTATCCCCCTATGGAATATATGGCGGATGACGGCGTTACTCCCATCGGTTTTGACGTAAGCCTTGGAAAGGCTCTTTCTAAAAAAATGGGGCTTGAGGTTCAGTTTGTGGATACGGCATGGGACGGTATTTTTGCCGCCGTTAATACAAAGAAATTTGACTGTATTATTTCTTCGGTAACAATTAATCCGGCGCGGCAGGCGGCGCATAATTTCAGCAAGCCCTATATTCAAAATACCCTTGCCATTGTTATGCCAAAAACTTCAAAATATCAGGTGCGCTCGCCTCAGGATCTTGCGGGTCTCGGCGTCTCATATCAGGAAGAAACAACATCCGATGATTACATGACGGGACTTGCGGAAAAAGGATTGCAGTTTACCCCTTATGAATATGACAAAGTAATGTATTGTTTTGATGAATTGCGTCTCGGCAGAGTGGACGCTATCATGACCGATCTTCTGGTCGCCTATGAATATTATAGCCCGTTCTGATTTCTTTGAAATTGTCTGGCAGGGCGGAGAAGAAGAATTCGGTATCTGTATGAGAAAGGGAAACGACGCTTTAACCAAAGCTATAGACAAGGCGCTGGATGAACTTTTTGATGACGGAACCATGCTGAAAATATCCAAAGAAATCTTTGACGGTATGGACTTGGTTTCTCCGGTACGGCGATAAAGGTTAATGGAAAATTTTAAAACAATTCTTTTTTCCTGGACACCCCAGCTTTTAAGAGGCGCAAGGGTAACTATCGCGCTGACGGTATCGGCTGTCGGCGCGGGACTTATCTTAAGCCTCTTTTTAGCGCTGGGGAAAATGTCAAAAAATACGGTAATAAATAAAATTTGCAGCGCCTATGTGTTCTTCTTTAGGGGAACGCCGCTCTTAATGCAGCTTTATTTTGTTTATTACGCTCTTCCCATGATTGTTCCCGCGCTGACAATTAACAGCCGTTTTCTTGCGGCGTTTATCGCCTTCTCGCTCAACTCGGGCGCTTACTGCGCGGAAATAATCAGAGCGGCTATTCAAAGCATAGATAAAGGTCAGTTTGAGGCTTCCCGGGCTCTGGGATTGTCTTACGCGCAAACAATGCGCCTTGTAGTTATCCCTCAGTCTATCCGCAGATTAATTCCGCCTGTCGGCAATGAATTTATCATGATGTTAAAAGACGCTTCTTTGGTTTCGATGATTGCGTTAGTTGACATTACAAAAGCTACAAGAAATATCGAAGGCTCAACAAGATCGGCTCTTGTATACATTCCCGCTATGATTCTTTATTTGATCATTACAGCGGTATTCTCTTTTATTTTCCGTAAGGCGGAAAATAAATATTCGGTATACGAGTGAGACATTTATGTCAATGATTAAAACCGTAGAGATAAGCAAAACTTTTCATGGCGGTAACGGGCGCGGACCGCTCGACGTGCTTAAAAAAGTTTCTTTAACAGTTGAACAAAGCGAGGTTGTGTGCATAATCGGTCCTTCCGGCGCCGGTAAATCGACATATCTTCGCACCCTTAACCGGCTGGAAACTATAGACGAGGGACAAATATATATCGAGGATAATCTGCTTTTTGACTGCCATCATGGGATCAACAAAGTAAAAATGCACAATGACGAAAAGAATAAAATCCTATTGGAAGTGGGAATGGTTTTTCAGCGTTTTAATCTTTTTCCGCACAAAACAGCGTTGGAAAATGTTATGCTTGCTCCTCACAATGTCCGCAAATTGCCTCTCGCCCAAGCGCGCGAAAAATCCGAGCAGATACTTGAGCGTGTTGGTTTAAAAGATAAAATTAACGCGTACCCTTCGCAGCTTTCAGGCGGGCAGCAGCAGCGCGTAGCAATCGCGCGGGCGCTTGCAATGGAGCCGCGAATTATGCTCTTTGACGAGCCGACTTCCGCTCTTGACCCAGAACTTGTCGGCGAAGTGCTTGCGGTCATGAAACAGTTAGCCGCCGGCGGTATGACAATGCTGGTAGTTTCGCACGAAATGGGCTTCGCGCGCGAGGTAGCGAATAGGGTAGTGTTCATGTTTGAAGGTTCTATTTTGGAAGAGGGAAAACCCGAGCAATTATTTACTAACCCCTCAAATGATCGTACAAGACAATTTTTACAAAGCGTTCTGTAAATTTTTGTTGCATGAAAGACATTTATAGTTTATTATATTAAGTGTGAATATTGCTCTTTTTAGCGATTGTTACACTCCCCAGGTTAACGGAGTTGTTACCGTTGTAAGGACTCTTAAGACGGAATTACAGAAACAGGGACATAATGTTTATGTGTTTACCGTTCATCATCCCGATGCGGTAGAAGAACCCAATGTTTTCCGTACAAGCGCCTCAATTCAATTTAAAAATGAACCACAGCACCGCATAGGTTTTTTTATCGCGGAGCAGGTGATTAAACAAGTTCGTTCCCTTAACATTGATATTATTCACGCGCATACGGAATTTACTTTGTATCTTGCGTCCCGTATTGTAAGCCGAAAACTTAAAATTCCCTCTATTCATACCATGCATACTTTTTATAAAGATTATTTAAATTATGCGCCGATGCTTTTGGAGATTTATTTCAGAAAAAACATGGGCGCATATTTTCGTCAGATTTTACGCAGTCAAAAATGTATAATAGCGCCTTCAAAAAAAATAAAAAATTTTCTTGAAGAAATAAAAATGACAATGCCGATACATGTGGTTCCCAACGGAATTGATCTTTCGCTTTTTTATGAGCGTTCAGACAGCATAAACAAAGACTCCGCTAATTTTCGCAAGACGCACAATGTTGCCCATAACGAAGAATTGATAGTCTTTGTAGGAAGGCTTGGAAGCGAAAAAAATGTCGTAACGTTAATTGAGAATTTTAAGGAAATTAAGTCGCGCCGCGATAAAGTTAAATTGATGCTTGTAGGCGACGGTCCCGATAAAAAGTCATTGCAGGAAAGGTGTTACGAGCTTGGGCTTGCGAATTCCGTAGTATTTACAGGATATTTGCGCTGGCCAGATGAAATCCGCCAGGTTTACAGGGCGGCTGATATTTTTATGAGCGCCTCTCACAGTGAAGTTCATCCGATTACTTTTATCGAGGCGATGGCGGCGGGGCTTCCTGTTGTCGCCGCAGCCGATCCAAGCATTGAGGGAATGGTAGTAAACGGCGATAACGGCTGGGCTGTAGAAAACGACAAACTGATGTGGGAAAAAGCCCTTGATATCCTGTCGGATAAAGAAAAAAAAGCAAAAATGGGAAAACGTTCCGATGAAATATCAAGAGTTTATTCCGTCGATAATTTTATCAGAAGAATGATTGACGTTTACGAAGAATACCGCAAGCGGTAACCGCCGCTTATTTTGTTAGGTGAAATAAAATATTGAAGTTCTTTAACAGCTTCTTTTATATATTCCAGATGTTCATGGACTTTGGGAAGGTGTTGGCAGATAATTTCGATTGATTTTTTGCTGTTTTGAACCGCTCCGTTAACAAGATATTCAACGGACGTGTTGAGCGAAACCGCTATTCGCACCGCCTCATTAACTCTTGGGTATATGCCCTTTGAAATCCAACCTTGAAAAGTATTAAAGCTGATACCCGAATTTTTTGCCACCCACTCGTGGGTGGTATTCTGCGCTTTTATCTCTTTTTTAACATTTTCCCAAAAAACTGAAGCGTCATCGTTCATACAAGCATATTTTAGAAGAAAAACGCAAAAAAATGTCTAAATGGACATAAAAGGAGAGAACTGTGAGAAACAAAAAATTCTGGTTAGGATTGCTGGTATTAGCACTGGTATTAGGTATGATGGTTATCGGGTGTGAAAGTGAGGATGAAGAGGATCCGCCCCCACTGGAACCGGGTGATCGTTATTTCAATCCGATAAATCGGGTTGAAAGCATAAATCTGGGAGATATGACTTCACCAGACAGCGGTTGGAAGCAGTTACTTAAATCCATTGAAAGTACGGGTAAATATATCAATCTTGACCTTTCCGCCTGTACCATGACAGGAACATCATTTAACCCCGATCACACTTTCAGAGAAGACAAAAGATATATAGTTTCTCTTATCCTACCTAATGCTGCGACTAGCATAGCGGCAGGGACTGACTATTATAATAATAGTTTTAGTGGGTTTGGTGCCCTTGCCCACATCAGAGGTACAAATATTACCACAATAGAAGATTATGCAAATTTTAGACTAATTGAAACAGCATATTTCCCAAATGTGACAAATATTGGTATTTATGTTTTTGGGGGTGCTGAAACATGGACAACGACTATTACTATGGGGGCTATTGCGCCTGCTAATCTTTCTAAAAATATATTTAGTTTTAAAGGTTTTTCGCGTACTTACACAGTTAAGGTTAAAGTACCTTCTGGAGCTACTGGTTATACCCCATTTACCGGTACATCTATTACTGTCTCTGGTAATAATAGCGACGTAAATTGGGCTAACTGTTTCCGTTGTGGTGGTTGGAATGGAAGCGCATTAACTGATGTATCATCTATTGATCAATATATGAGTCTTATTATTGAGCAACAATAGTATGTAAAATAAAGCCCCGCAAGGGGCTTTATTTTATTTGGTTTAAGTCCTTCTATCTATTCTCATTATAAATTTGCGTAATAATCTCTTCCATCGGCAATTCTTTTACCGCAATGTCAGATAACGCAATTCTGTTTGAAAGAAATTTGATAAAGTCGCCGATTTTATCATTATTTATTGTTTTACCAGTCTTGCTCCAAGACTGAAGGTAAACGGCAATTTCTTGTCAAAAAATGGAAAATGATATTCTCCTTCAACCCCTCTTTCCATTCCACCCCCGTCAAAATACAGTGTGTCATATTCATTAAAAAATTCTATCGTTAATCCTGCGTTTATCAGTGAATTTATTATATCGCTTACCTTGTACGTCCATTCATAATGATCGGTCTTTTTCGCTTCGGAAAACCATCCGCCAAGCATACCGCCATGTTCCGGTTCTCTGACAAAATAAGGATATTTTATTTCTAACTTATTTTCTTTTAATTTGTCTTCATCAAAAACCATATAAAAAGGATGACCGTCAAGCACATACAAGACGCCGTTCTCTTTCAATAAATGCTTTATCGTCTGCGCCCATTTATTCAAATCGGGAAGCCAGCATAACACGCCTTCTGTCGTAAACACCATGTCATATTTTTTGTTATGTTTTTCCTTAAAATCCATAATGTCTGATTCTATAAATTCGATATTTTCAACGCCCAATTCCTGCGCCATAAGACGAGCGTATTTTATGTTTTCGGGAACTAAATCGACTCCCGTAACAATCGCTCCTTTTTGAGCCAATAAAATAGTGTCGGCTCCGGCGTTACATTGAAGATGAATAACAGTTTTCCCCGAAATATCTCCAATTTCTCTTTCAATTATCTTACTAAACCCGAACTTTTTTTCCTGTAACGCCTTCTTACAGTATTCATAATGATCTTTTGACAATAACCCCCAAGCGGTTTTATTCGCTTCAATTTCTTTCACTTTATATCTCCATTTGTATACATAAATGATAACATTTTATAGATAGTAAAAATTAACATTTTTCATCATTTAAACAAATATATTCAATTCATTTAAGTCTTTAATTTCATATGTCGGCTTTATTTCAGTATTATTTGCATATCCCGATTTATTAAACCAGCAGGTGTCAATACCTGCGTTAATTCCTCCGGCAATATCATGCAAAAGATTATCTCCTATAATAATTATTTTATCTTTTTCGATTTTCGGAATATGTGAAAATACATAATCAAAATATAATTTATTCGGCTTTTGATAGCCTATAAATTCCGAAACAAAAAAGTCCGTAATATATTCCCTTATTGCCGAATATTCAATTCTGGTTTTTTGAGTCAGTAAAACACCGTTTGATACAATGTAAATTTTTTTGTTACAGGAAATTATTTTTTTACATATTTCCAATGCGCCGTTTATTAAATATCCGCCTTTACCAACCTCTACTAAATACTTTTGATTAAATATTTCGGAATCATAATTAACGCCTATTTTTTCAAATAGAATTTTAAACCTTAATGGTTGTAGTTCTTCTTTTGAAATATTTCCGTCATCATAATCCTTCCAAACTTTTGAATTTATTTCTCTGTACATTGCAAGTGCATTTTCCGAAAAATTAAATCCGCAATATTCAAACATTGTTTTTAAAGCGTTTCTTTCCGCTAAATCATAATCGAATAATGTATCATCCGCGTCAAATAGAAATATTTCATATTTTTTCATAATTTATTTAAAAAGAGTAAGTGAATATCGGACTCTTGGTAATTTCAAGCACCCATGAAATTTTATTATGGGTAATGTAAAGATTGACTCCGGCATAAGCGGGATAATCACCTTTTGACACATTATTTTCTTTTAAATATTCGTTGAACCTCGGTTCAAATTCCCAGAATAAATCATCTGTTTTATCCGAGGCAATCGCTGGCCAATTATCGTCCGCGCAAATGACAATATTGTAAGATATTCTTTGCAGTTCGGATTTAACGTTAGATGTAAACGTAGGTTTGCCTGATAATGTAACGCCGGTATGAGCGTTATTAAGTTCTAGGCTTATATTATTCAGCTGTATGCCGTTTTTTGCGACACATTCAGCGCTTATTCTTTTTTCAATATTTTTGCCATTGATAAAAAGGGCTCTGATAGTGTATTTATGATCTTTTTTAACAAATGGGAAAGTAATTTTTCCGGTCTTTCTTACCTGTTCTATTACGTTTTCACAGAACGATTCGCGGAAATGATCATGAAAATAATCGAAAGTAGCGGGCATGTCCATATCATTCCAATCAGGTTCGCCGTCTATACCCCAATCATAAAACACAATTTTTAAGTTATCTATTTCCGGCGGAATATCGGAATATTTGGAATAGTTGGAAAAAGTTACACGGATACCTTCCGGTACGGCTTTGGCGGATATTTTGATATTCGAAAAATCAGAAGATTGATTCTTTTTTGTACAGCCGAAAGCAATCAGAGCGAAGCCCAAAGTTAAGGAGATTGCGAACCATGTCCGCGCCCTTAAAGCCTTAAAATGACACATTGTTTTACCTCCTAAATGCGAAACCTTTTTTATTATCGTATTATAGGAAGTTTTTCGTCAAGAGGTTTATCCTTCGCGATTTATAATTGTTCCATTTTTGCGAAGTTTGCCGGGCGTAATTCCGAATTTACGTTTAAAAGCTCTAATATAGGACTGTTCATAGTTAAAACCATAGCCGAGCGCGATATCCAGAATATTTGAATCGGTATTAAGCAGGTCGTTAATGCTTGCCGTTAACTTAAAAGAACGAATGTATAATCCTATTGGCTGATTATACGCCGACCTGAACAGTCTTTGCAAATGACTTTCCGAGAGAGTGTGTTTTTTGGCGATAACGTCTGAATTAATATCGGTCTTGACGCCTTTTTCTATATCAACTAAAACGTTATTAAGTAAATCATATCCCCTTTTCATGTGATTCTCCTAAAAATGCTTAATTGTAGAAAATATAAAACAAAAAGTGTTAAATTTAATCACCCTTTTGGGTGATTGTCGGGTGATTTAGGGGTGATTGGAAGTATAACCGTTAAAAAGAGACGAGAGTTTCGCGATATTGGAAACGCCGGTAGTTTGATAAATATGCTTTAAATGTGTCTTTACCGTGTTTACGGAAATATTAAGAGCGTTTGAAAGTTCTTTATAACTTACATTACCGGCAAGTATCGATTCGATAACTTCCAATTCGCGTCTGCTTAAAAGCTGAGCGAACGGCGTATATTTATCGTTTTTTATAGTTGATATTTGAGTTTCTGTATTTTGCATAACAGCAGATGAATTGTCCGCGGTTAACCGCGTGTACAGGTAAAATAAAAATATCAGTATTACAATAAGAAGCGAGCCCATAAAAAAGGAAGATAAAAAAGACATAGACATCAGCGAAAAATCTTCCAGCCAAAAAAGAACAATTAAAGTGAAGAGGATAAACATTAAGTTAAAAGGAATATAAAGATTAAGAGGCGGTTTTGACTTTGTGTTACGCAGCCAGCGCGCGGCGAGAAGACAGCAAACAGTTATGAGAATATTAATGAAAAAAAGCGCGCCGTAATATAATTGCGGGAATTTCATTGACTCTTCCATAAAACTTTGTAAATCAGTTACAGGGTAAATAAAAACAACGGTAAAATAAACAACGGGAAATTGCGCTAAATTTATTATGCTGAAAATAAAAGAAGCGGCTATAAAAGACCTTAAACGGTTCTTGCTCAACAGAACATAGGAAAGAAGAATAAGCGTAATAAAAATAACAGTAGTATCAACGAATGAGGGAGCTTCAACTTTTCCGTAGAAATAAAGGTAATTATATAACAGATAAAACGGATAGCCCAAAATGACTAACGCCAAAAGAGCGATAGATCGCGGGCGGGACTCGGGTTTATTAGTCTTATAAAAAAGGGGATAAAATCCTATGGAGCAGATAAATCCCAATAAAAAAGATAAAATGATTATACTCCTTTAATATAAGTTCATTATGTCAGCTTTTATAATTGAAGTAAATCAATATATTGGGTAAAATAAACGATGAATTTTGAGCAATTAGGCGCGGCGTCGTGTTTTATTAAATGCCTTGAAAAACGCAACATAAAAACAGCGACAGATATTCAATGTAAAGTGATTCCCCGCCTTTCCGCCGGTGAAAGCGTCTTTTTTACCTCGGCTACTGGTACGGGCAAGACATTTGCCTATCTTTTGCCGCTTTTAACTAAATTACTTGTAAATGAAAAACCGGCTTTTGGACCCCGTGTTTTGATTTTAGCGCCTACTTTGGAGCTTTGTTCCCAGATTTCATCGGAACTGGATTTCCTTTTAGAGGATTCGCCCATTCGCTCTTTTTTGGCAATCGGGAGTATAAGCCTTGACCGCCAGATCGAAAATTTTAAAAAGACTAAACCCGATATTGTCGTGGGAAACCCGAACCGGCTCCTTCTTCTTGCCCAGAAAAAAATCCTTAAATTGAATAACTTATCTTCGCTTGTTTTTGACGAAGCCGACCGCCTTGTAAGCGGAGAAATGATAGACGACACAACAGAATTATGTTCGCTGATTCGTAAATTCGCTAAAGCAGATAAAATTCTTCTTGCCGCGTGTTCCGCTACGATAAACAAAAAATGCGTGGAAAAAGTACAGACCGTATTTTTCGGCGGTGAAGAGAGCAGGGAAGTCTCCTTTATTGAATCAGAAGACAATGAAATACTGCGTGACAAAATCGAGCACTGGGCTATTTTCAGCGAAAAACGGCGCAAGGATCAAACTTTGCGCTCGTTGTTAGCCGCCATTAAAACAAAAAAATCCCGCGTTAAAGCGCTGGTGTTTATAAGCAAGGGCGATGAAGCGGCGCTAGTCCTTTCGCGCCTCCAGTATCATCATGTCCCATGCTCAGGACTTTTCGGCAAGATAGGCAAAAATCAACTATCAGGAGCGGAACGCAAAGAGGCGCTCGAGTTATTCAGAAACGGGAGCGTAGACGTGCTTGTCTCTACAGATTTAGCCGCTCGCGGTTTAGATATTCCCGATATTACCCATGTGATTGCCCTTGACGTTCCCGCTGACAGCGAGGTGTACATACACCGCTGCGGCAGAACGGGACGCGCCGGAAAACGCGGCATAATGGTAACAATAGGCGACGAGACCCAGATGCGGTTATTAGCTTCACTGGAAAAAAAATTAAAGATTAGGGTAAATCCCAAGGAATTGTATATGGGGAAGATTTGCGTCCCGCAGATGGATTGATTCTGAATATTTAACCACGAACCACACGAACCAACACGAACAACGACAAGATATGTACTAAGAGTTCGTGATGTTCGTGGTAGAATTCTTCGGTTTTATTCCTTAACAGGCAATTTGGTAACCAAGATTTTATCAATCCTGTTACCGTCTTTATCTACAACTTTAAACTTATATCCCTGATAATTAAAACTGTCGCCGACACGGGGAAGTTCACCGGCGATATACAGAATAAGCCCCGCAAGAGTGTGAAAATCTTTTTCCTCTCCAAAACCGATAAGACCCAGCGCTTTTGCCGCGTCGTCAATATTGAGCGTGCCGTCGGCTAAGAAACTGCCGTCCTCCTGTTTAAGAAGCTGTTCCTCGCTTGCGGCGGAAATTGAAAGTTCGCCGACAATTTCTTCAACTAACGATGTGATTGAAAGAAGACCGGCAAGCCCGCCGTATTCGTCCATGACAAACAGGAAGTTCGATTGCCCCTGCTTAAAAGACTCAAACGCTTTAATAGCCGGCATTGTTTCGGGAATAAATTGCGCTTTTTTCGTTATTGCGCGTAATCCTAAAGGAGCGTCCAGCGCGTAATCAAGAATAATGTCCTCCGCGTAAACCGCGCCGACAATCTCGTCGGGGCTCGCGTTTACAACCGGAAAACATCTCTGCGTTCGGTATTCAACCGCTTTCGCGCGGATTTCGTCGTATGAGTCGTTAATGTCCAGCAGTTGAATTTCAGAACGGTGAGTCATAAAAGCGCGCACAGGACGATCCCCAAGATAGAAAACACCCTCTACCATGTCGCGCTCACCGTTTTCAACAACGCCGGATTTTTCGCCTTCAATAAGCGTGTTGCGCAATTCGTCCTGAAGTTCTTCTTCGGTAATATTGGTATCGTCAATTTCAGAACGGATTTTTGAATTAAAAAATGAATTAAATTTTATAGTAGACATTGTAAACGGCAGCATGAAAAAAGAAAAAAACTTCATAACAGGCAGAAGAAAAGCGGCTGTTTTTTCAGGCATTATTTTTGACAGCAATTTCGGAAGATTGTCCGCAAGAAGTGTGATAATTACGCCTATAATTATTAAATATAGAAATGTAAATAGAATTATAAATTTTAAATATGTATGCGGCGAATACATGAAAAAATCAATAAAAATTGTTGTCGCAAAAGAAACGGCAAAAACTTTGAATATACTGCACCATAAACGGCAGGAAAGCGATAGCTTATGCGGATTTTCCAATGCTTTAAGAACAGCCTTGTATCGTTTTGAATCTTCTTTTTCTAAACGTGTTTTTCTGCATAACCGTAAGGCTGAATCAAAAAGAGAAAAAACTCCGCTTAAAATAATGGGCGCAAACGTAATTAATATGCAAATAAATATATAAGAAGGCATAATTAATTGCCTATTTCCGAACGTTTAAGCGGACGCACTATTGTCAGTACGTCTGGAGTGGTTTGCATGGTTTTTATTTTTCCGTCCGGCGTGAACTCGTCAAAAATTTGTACAATCGGGAAACGGGGGTTTTCAGGGTTTACGTCCACAACCTGCCCTTTCTTTCCGTTTGATAAAAGCACATAAAGACCGATTGGGTAAATCGACAGAGACAGAACAAGCGCTTTTACAACCGTATCGTCGTATTGTTTTCCGTCGTTCTTTAAAAGCTCTAACATTCCCGTGTAACCGTCTTTTGCTTCCTTGTGCGGTCTCTTGGAACTTAACGCCTCGTATGAGCACGTAACGGCTATTATTTTTGAGTACAGACTGATTTTTTCGCTGAGCAATCTTCGCGGATAACCTGATCCGTTCTCGCGTTCATGGTGTTCAAGCGCGGATAAACAAACGGGAAGCGGAAAGTTAAAAGATTTAAGCATTGTGTAACCAAGAATAGGGTGCGTAGCGATTGCTTTCTGTTCCACAGGATTAAGAGCCCTCTGGCTTAAATAAATATTTGACGGTAATTTTAACATTCCCGCTTCATGCATAAGGGCGGCGACCCCAAGCTCTATCAAACGGTAGGTTGGCAGTTTAAGGTATGTGCCGATTATCATGGAAAGTATTGTCGTACGCACCGAATGTGTGGCAAGATAATTCTTTCCCTCGGCGGGTTCGATATTTTTTAAGACCCTCATTAAAAAACGGCGATCTTCTTTTATGTACTCGGCTATTTCCTTGATTTTTTCTGTCACGGCTTTTTCGTCTAACTCGTCGGATACAGACGCTCTGACAAACATATTTTCCACATAGAAAAGAAAACTTGTATAAAATTCTTCCGCTTTTTTTAACTTGTCAAAATCCGTTTGCTGAGAAATCCCCGCTACCGTTCCTATTCCCGCCCCTGATACTTCCGAAGTATGAGTGACGCCTTCTCCGGATTTTGAATATTCATTACTGGTTTCACCTTCGCTGTATATAGTCTTAAAACTCCATTTATCCAGCAGTTTTAATAAATCATCTGAAAAGGGGGTTTCCGGCACGGTAAGCACAAACGCTTTATCAAGATAAACCGGTTTTGAGAAATAACAGTTGGGTCTGATTTCTTTTACGTTGAAATTGTTCATTTTATCCCCCGGAATAAATAACAAATCCGGCATTGTTGACGTAACATAATCTTTCTTCTATTATATCTGTTATTAGGAGAATTTTCATTGAAATTTAAACATCTGATAATAATATTTAGTGCAATAATCATAGTTATCGTATTAATCACATCATTATTGCCTATGATAATCTCAGGACATGGAAGCGCGGTAACTTTTAAATACATTACTTTACCGCTTATAATATTCATGGCTGTTCTCCTTATCTGCATGAGTATATTTTTCTTCATTAATTATCGGCTGTTTTCGCTTCTGGAAAGAGAGGATTGGCCTGCTTTAGCCTATTATTTAGAGCAAAAAATCTATACAAAAGGCAGATATTCCGACCGTTATGTAAGGCTTTTAGCCAGTTCTTATCTGGTAATTTCGGATTTTTCGGCGGTTTTAAAGCTTGAAAACAAGATTTTGACGGCTAAACCTTCTTTAATCAGTAAAAATGTGCTGATTTTCGGAGCCGCAAGGGTTTTAAACGGCAACCATCACGAAGCTGTCCTCTTTTTTAAGAATTATCTTGAAAAATGCGAGAAAAATGATAAACAATGGGTGCATTGGTTCTATGGTTTTTCACAGCTTTTAAACGGCAACTTTAGACAGGCGGAGCCTGAATTTTCATCATTGGCTGTTACCTCTGATAGTATTCTTATAACGGGGCTTTCCGCTTATTTTTTACGGAATTCAATAGAAAAACATTCTTTAGATTCCAAAAAATGCAGTGAAACGGCGGAAAACGGCCGTGAACGCGTGAGAAACGCGCTTAATAGTTCTGAGAATTGGCAAAGAGAGAAAGAAAAAATGAAGGCGGAAATTCATATCGCGATAATAAGTAAATATATTAATGAAGCCGGAAAATGGCTTTTCAATAAAGAATCCGCGGATCCGCCGCTTTACGCCGATCTGCCGGTTACAAACAATAATTCGGAGAAAAAAAACAAATGAAAAATATAGAAAAATCTTCAAAATTGGAAAATGTATGTTACGACATACGCGGACCGGTGCTAAAGGAAGCAAGGCGGCTTGAGGAAGAAGGCTTTAAAATAATAAAACTCAATATAGGCAGTCCCGCCGCTTTTGGACTGAATACGCCGGATGAAATTGTCCACGATATGATTGTAAATTTACAAAACGCCCAGGCTTACGGCGAGTCACGCGGGCTTTTTTCCGCGCGTAAAGCCGTAATGCAGGATTTCCAGTCCAAGAGGGTAATGGACGTAGAAATCGATGATATTTTCATCGGGAACGGGGTAAGCGAGTTAATATCGATGTCGATGCAGGCTCTCCTTGACTCAGGCGACGAGGTTTTGATCCCCATGCCGGACTATCCCCTGTGGACAGCCGCCGTTACTCTTGCGGGCGGCAAGCCGGTTCCCTATCTTTGCGATGAGGCGGCGGATTGGAACCCGGTTTTGGACGATATTCGCTCTAAAATCACCCCAAAAACCAAGGCGATTGTAGTAATCAACCCGAATAACCCCACCGGCGCGGTTTATGAACGTTCCATTTTGGAAGGAATCGCCCAAATTGCCAGAGAAAATGACTTAATCGTATATGCCGATGAAATTTACAGCCGTATCACCTACGAAGACGCGGTACATATCCCATTTTCCACAATTGCGCCGGATATTTTAACAGTCACTTTTGACGGATTAAGCAAGGCGTGGCGCGCGACCGGTTTCCGCGCGGGCTGGATGGTTCTTTCGGGTAACAAAAAATGCGCCGCCGGTTATGTCGAGGGGCTTGATATGCTTGCAAGCATGCGGCTATGCCCAAACATGCCGGCTCAATACGGCATACAAACCGCGCTTGGCGGCTATCAGAGTATTAAAGACCTTATCCTTCCCGGCGGCAGATTGAAAGAGCAGAGGGACACGGCGGTTACTATGGTAAACGAAATCCCCGGTCTTTCCGTGGTAAAACCAAAAGGTGCTCTTTATTGTTTCCCAAAAGTAGACATAAAACGTTTTAATATAAAAGATGACGAAAAATTTATAATGGACTTACTGCACAGCCAGCACCTGCTCCTTGTTCAAGGAACCGGCTTTAACTGGAAAGAACCCGACCATTTCCGCATCGTCTTTCTCCCGGACAAAGCCACCCTTACAGACGCCATGCGCAGATTAGGCGTATTTTTAGAAAAATATAAACAAAATTAGATATTCTTTTTTTTTGGATAGGCAGGGCATAAAAAAAGACGATGCGCCTGGACGTCAGGGTCGAAACCCTATGCACACCGTCTGATTTTAGAGAGGATTTCCCTCCCGGTGATAATAATATCGGCTTGGCATAGAGAAGACTTTAGGGGTTTTTGTTTTGAGGGGAGAGCAGTCAAAAACGAGCCAAATTTGCTCTTTTTTTAGAAAATATCAGTTTTCTTTCAGCTTGTTTAACGCTTCTGTCGCGGCGTCAAAATTAAAATCCTTTAACGCCGCTGCGGCTTTTTCCAAAGCGTCGTTATTTTGCGCGCCGAAATCATAGGTGAGCAAATCATTTATAATATTAAGACCCGCATCCATGTCAAAATCTTCAGCTGCTGAAAGAATTTTTTCAATATTTGTTTTTAAATAATTTATGTCTCCTTTCTTTTCCTTTACTTCTGTTTCAGTTTTGTTAGGTAAAATAACCGACAGTTGTTCATTTAAGTTTAATAACTTGCTTTTGAAAGAAGGAAATCTCTGCGAGCAGAATTCAATGTCATTATTTTTGGAAGCCGTTTCCATTCTTGACGCTGTATCGGATAAACCCATCGCTCCTATTGTGGACAATCCGGATTTTATAGCGTGTATTAAAATCGAAAACCCTTTTATATCTCCATTATTCAGTTTCTCAGACATGACATCGCAATCCGCCGTAATCTTTTTATTAAAAAGTTCCAGTGTTTCCTTGTACATATCTTCCATGCCGGAAACACGCTCAAGACCAATCTCTGCGTTTATATCGTTAATTTTGTTTATGGCGGAAAGAAATTCACTTTGTGTTTTTTCTTTGGGATTTTCTGTTTTTTCGCCTTTTTTTATTTCTACTTTTTCCGCCGGCAGCCATTTTTTCAGGATTCTGTACATTTCATGCATATCAATGGGTTTTGAGATAAATCCGTTGAATCCGTTGGATAAAAACATTTCTTTCGCGCCCTGAACCGCATTTGCGGTTAAGGCTATAATCGGCAGCTTTTTATATTTCTCGCCGATTTTCCTTATTATGTTTGTCGCTTCAACTCCGTCCATTTCAGGCATCATGTGATCCATAAATACAATGTCATAGTTGTTTTTTTGAACCATATCGATAGCTTCTTTTCCTGAATAAGCCGCTTGAACATTAATCTTAAACAAGTTCAGCAGTCCTTCAGCGACCTTTATGTTGAATTCATTGTCGTCTACAACCAGAATTTGGGCGTCCGGAGCCAACAAGGTTTGTCCGTCTTCAAACCCTTTCTTTAATTTAACCTCTTCCTTGTTGCCTTCTAAAATCGGAATTATTACCAGAAAAACGCTTCCCTGTTCATATTCGCTGTCAACAATTATTTGTCCGCCCATCATCTCCACAAAAGTCTTGCTTATTGAAAGTCCCAATCCTGTTCCTATTATGTTATGGCTCTTTTCCGTTTCGAGCCGTTGGAAAGTATTAAACAGTTTGGGTATGTCTTCTTTGCGAATTCCCATGCCGCTGTCTTTGATCTCAAATTTAAACTTGTTGTTTGCCGTGGTCACTTTAAATTTTACAAATCCTTTCTCGGTATATTTAACCGCGTTTCCGCAAATATTCGTTAACACCTGTTTAAGTCTTACATCGTCGCCGTACAGGTAATGGGGCATTTCTCCTACAACTTCATACTCGAATTTAAGCCCTTTCTTTTGCGTAACATAACTGAACATGGAAAAAATGTTATCTAAAAGCACATGAAAATCGTAATTGACGGGATTAAGCGTCAATTTTCCCGCCTCAATTTTTGACAGATCCAATATGTCATTGATAATGGATAGAAGCGATTGAGCGGATATTTTAATATCATGGACAAAACCCATTTGACGGTTGTTAAGTTGTTCGTAAGCCAAAAGATCCGTCATGCCGATAATGGCGTTCATGGGCGTTCGTATCTCGTGGCTCATGTTTGCCAAAAAAGAAGATTTGTGTCTGTTTTGCAAATCCGATTTTTCTCTTGCCTTGTCAACGCGAATAAGGACGAAAATTAAAATTGACGAAAGCGCCGCGCCCAATATAACAAGAATTACCGCCATATTGGTTACATTTTTATAGTAAGGTCCTTTAGGCGTTACTATGCCGATAGACCAGCCGTTGGGGAGAATTTTAAAAGTAGCGATGGCCGGTTCGCCTTTAAAAGTTATAAGCGAACGTTCGTTAATTTCAATTCCATTCTCCAGTTCATTCGCAAATATTGAAAAGGGAAGCTCAGGTTCATGCGCGTTTCTTCCGACAAAAACCTCATTAGGATGGGCGAGTACGAGCATATCTTTGGTGATCAGTATTCCGTATTCGTTATTAGCCCCAATCGTATTAACGATATATTTTTTTATAGTGTCAATTTGCACCCTTAAACCCACAACGCCCAAACGTTTTCCCGCATTATCAAAAATGCAAAGAGAATATATAAGCATGCTATCTTTGTAAATAATATCATGGTACATTAAAGTTTCTACGATATTGCCGTTTGCCGCAATAGCGTTCAGATACCATAACCGTTCTGTTGGATCAAAATCATCTGGTCTATCCCATTTAAAACTTTCTAAAAAAACATCTCCTTCCGGGAGCGTCTCAAAATACCCTAAAAAACCGTTAAAACTTAAATAGCTTTGTTTGTTTAAAGCCAGATAATTTGATATATCAAGGAAATATTCCTGTATTTTTTCAGTATTATCTCCGTGTAAAATCATGTTTCGCACCGCATGTGAAAAACTTGCCAGCGCTGTTTTCGGTTCCTGCAAATCAGATGTTACTTGAGTCTGTACGGTATTTAAAATATTTTCAGTATTTTGTCTTAAATATTTTTGAACAATATTGCTGGCGGATAAATAGCTTAAAATAACCATTAACAAAAATGCAAAAATCGTAAAAATTATCTGCACATATAACGGTTTCTTGGGGGTTAATTTCTTTAATAGGGTGTTAATTACTGACATAAATCTTTTTTTACCGCCTTATATTTTATTTATTACCCAATATATTTTTTGATTTTAGTGATAAGATTTTTTTTGTTTATCGGCTTAACAATAAAATCAACCGCTCCCGCTTTAACCGCATTTGTTAAATATTCTCTTTTTGCGTTGCCCGTCAGAAAAATAATCGGCGCTTTGCATTTTGTTTCTTTTATTTTTGCGGCAAGTTCATAACCGTCCATTCCCGGCATTTCTATATCTAAAAGGAAAAGATCCGGCTGGCGTTTTTCAAGATACTTAAGCGCATCCCCGCCTGAAATTACGCAGGTTAATTTGTAACCGGTATCCTGTAGATTGTTTTTTAACATGGTCAAAAAAAACGCCGTATCGTCAACAGCCAATATGCTTTTTTCTTTATATGTTCTTTCCGTTTTTTCAATAGCCTCGTAATTTTTCTGTATAGCGGCTTGCATACCGTTGTTTTGATCCGTCATCTGAATGTCAATGGACAGCATGGATAAGCTTGATAAAAAGTAACTTATAAAGGCTTCAAATTTTTCAGGAGGTTCGCTGTCAAATTTGTTAATATGTTTTAAACAATCCTGCGCAATTTCGTCAGCGTGAATTCTTTCCAATATTTCCTGAAATGCCGTAAGTTGTTTTTTCAAAGTAGCGTAATCTTTCGCTTCCATGGCGGCTTTTATTTTGTCTTCCTGTTCTGAAAAATTGTCGGTAAATGAAATTAATAATTGGCTGTAATTATTAAGAGCTTCATCGTCCATTTGTTGTATTTTTTCAACAAGGTTTAGTTCTGAAATTGTAAGCAGTTGTTCCTTGTTAATCATTTTCTTTCATTCTCTTATATATACTTGCGGATCTTAGATATAAGAACATCTCTGTTGATTGGCTTGATTATGAAATCCGTCGCTCCGGATTTCATTGCCATTGCGAAATATTCTTTTCTGGCGTTGCCTGTCAGGAAAATAATCGGTTCTTTGTATCCTTTTTCTCTTATTTTTGCGGCAAGTTCAAATCCGTTCATTCCCGGCATTTCTATGTCTAAAAGAAAAATATCAGTTTTGTGCTTTTCAAGAAACTTAAGCGCGTCTCTGCCTGATGTTACACAGTTTACTTTGTATCTGGTGTTCTGTAACTTTTTTTTAAGTACGACCAGAAAGAACGCCGTATCGTCAACAGCCAGTATTTTTTTGTCTGTTTTGTTTCCTTCTTCAAATGCGTCGTTTTTCGCCCGCATAGAGGTTGCTTTGTTCACTTTGTGCAGCGCCATTTGAATATCAAGCGATAACATGGACAAACTTGTCAGGAAATAACGCATGTAGGCTTCAATTTTTTCATGTTTTATTTTGCCAATCAAGTCGATTTGCTTTGAACATTCTTCCGCCATTTCAGTAGCGAAAATTTTCTCCAGTATATCCTTAATGTATGTAAGTTGTTTTGTTAGAGTTTCATTATCCTTTACTACCAGCGCCGCTTTTATTTTATCTTCACATACGGGAAAATCTTCGGTAAAAGAATCCAATAATTTGACATAATTTTTAAATTCTTCGTCTTCCATTTGTTCTATTTTTCTGTCAAGATTCAATTCCGAAATGCCAAACAGAAGATCCATATCGATAATTTTGCTTTTTCCCGTTGTATTTTTTGTTTCGTCCGTGTTTACGGCGGACGCTCCTGTTTGCTGCGCTTTTTGAATATCAGCGGCTAACATTGACAAGTTCGTCAAAAAGTAACGCATGTAGGCTTCAACTTTTTCATGTTTTGAATTGCCGAAAGAGTTAAGCTGCTTAGTGCAATCCGCCGCCATTTCGTCAGCGTAAATTTTTTCCAAAATACTGCGAATAGCCGTAAGGTTTTTTGTCAAAGCGTTATAATCCCTTGTTACTAACGCGTCTTTTATTTTTTTCTCCTGCGCCGGAAGGTTATCTGTAAATGAGTTTAACAACTGGACAAAATTTTCCAGCTTACTTTCTTCCATTTGTTCTATTTTTCCGGTGAGGTTTAATTCTGATATGGCAAGTAATCGTTCCCTGTTAATCATTTTTTATTCTCCTATATATACTTGCGTATTTTTGCAAGAAGAATTTCTTTGTTGATGGGCTTTATTATGAAGTCTGTCGCCCCCGCTTCCACCGCTTTTGCCAAATGTTGTTTCTTGGCGTTGCCTGTCAGGAAAATAATCGGTTCTTTATGCCCTTTTTCTCTGATTCTTGCCGCAAGCTCAAAACCGTCCATTCCCGGCATTTCTATATCCAAAAGGAAAATATCCGTTTTATGTTTTTCAAGGAACTTAAGCGCCTCTCTGCCTGACGGAAAACAGGTTAGTTTGTAACTTGTATCCTGTAAAACTTTTTTTAGTATGGTCTGGAAAAACGCCGTATCGTCAACCGCCAGTACTTTTTTTTCTATGGGAGTAAAACTCGCGTTAGGCGAAGATTTTGATAAATCTATCTTTTGCTGCGCCATCTGAATATTAATGGATAACATTGACAAGCTGGATAAAAAGTAGCGCATAAAAGCTTCAATTTTTTCATGCATTGTATTGTCAATAGCGCCAATTTGTTTTGCGCATTCCTGCGCCATTTCATCCGCGTGAATTTTTTCCAATATATCCCGAACGTCGGAAAGCAGTTTTTTTAAAGTATTGTTATCTTCCGTTTTTAATGCGATTTTTATTTTTTCTTCTTGATCCGGATAGTTATCGGTAAAAGAATTTAATAGCTGAATGAAATCCTTAAAATTATTATCATCCATTTGCTCTATTATTCCGGCGAGTTTCAATTCCTGAATAGTAAGCAATTTTTCCTTGCTGACGCCTTTGCTTTTATCGTCTGTTTTTTTCGCGGTTTCGTCTTTCTTCGGTTCGATCGCTCCGCCGTCCGCCTTTTGAATATCCTCGGCTAATGTCGCCAAGTTGAATAAAAAGTAGTGACGTATATAGGCGTCAAGTTTTTCATGCTTTATGACGCCGATAGATGTGATTTGTTTTGCGCAATCTACCGCAATTTCATCGGCGTAAATTTTTTCCAATATGCCTTTGAGGGCGGTAAGGTGTTTTGTTAAAGCGTCGTTATTTTTCGCTTCCAGCGCGGTCTTTATTCTTTTATCTTGTTCAGGGAGGTTGTCTGTAAATGTATAAAGCAGTTGGATATACCTTTTAAGGTCGAGATCATTCATTTGCTCTATTTTTCCGGCAAGGTTCAATTCTGAGATTTCCAGCAGTTTTTCCTTGCTAATCATTTATAGTTCTCCTTTTGATACATTACAATTATACCAAAATATTACTGATTTTACCTATTTTTTATATAAAATGCAATACAATGGTGTTAATTACCATAGTCCGAAATCGTCTTCCATGTCGATTTTCACGGGAAAAACGCATAAATTTTGTATTTTTTAACATTGACAAAAACCCGGTATATGATATACTTTTTTCAGGTTTTCGGTAGATTTCGGTTTATCTAAAACCCACTATAAAATAACCCAGAAGGGAGGCCAGCGTATGGCAAAAGTAGAGCTGAAAAGCATTTCTAAAGTGTACGACGGCGGCGTTCGCGCGGTAGACAACGCCAACATCGTAGTCGAAGACAAGGAATTTGTCGTTCTTGTAGGACCGTCCGGGTGCGGTAAATCAACCACACTCCGTATGGTCGCGGGTCTTGAGGATATCACCGAAGGCGAACTCCTCATTGACGGTGAAAAAATGAACGATGTTCCGCCCAAAGACAGGAATATCGCGATGGTATTCCAGAATTACGCCCTTTATCCCCACATGTCAGTCTATGAAAACATGGCGTTCGGCTTAAGGATTAAGAAAGTCCCCAAAGCCGAGATTGACAAGCGCGTGCATGAAGCCGCCCGTATCCTTGACATCGAGAAGTTCCTTGACCGCAAACCGAAGGCTCTCTCCGGCGGTCAGAGACAGCGTGTCGCGGTAGGACGCGCCATTGTCCGTAACCCCAAGGTATTCCTCTTTGACGAGCCCCTTTCCAACCTTGACGCGAAATTGCGCGTACAGATGAGGGCGGAACTTTCCGACCTGCACTTGAGGTTAAACGCCACAATGATCTATGTAACCCACGACCAGGTTGAAGCTATGACCATGGCGAACAAAATCGTTGTTATGAAGGATGGAAAAGTCCAGCAGATTGGATCCCCTCTGTTCCTCTATAACTACCCGATTAACAAGTTCGTAGCCGGATTCATCGGCTCACCGCCCATGAACTTCCTTGCCGTAAAAGTGCGCGAAGAGGGCAGTTCAATCATTTTAGACGAAGGTTCTTTTAAAATTAAAGCCGACCCGTCTCACATTGAACACCTTAAAAAATACGTTGGAAAAGACGTATTCTTCGGCATCCGCCCGGAAGACATGAACTACGAGGAAAAAGAAGGCAGCAACACCATGACCGTTAAGGTAACAGTAGTTGAGCCGTTAGGAGCGGACATTCACCTGTGGCTTACAACCGAAACCCAGCCGTTAGTCGCCCGCACGGAGCCTAACCGCACCTTTAAGGTAGGAGACACCGCAGTCTTCTCCCCAAGAATGGAAAAAGCCCGCTACTTCGATAAAGAAACAGAATTGGCGATTATTCCTTCCCCGGAGTGAGATTAGCCAAGTAAAGCAAAAAGGACTGTCAAAAGACAGTCCTTTTTTTATTGATTACATTGAACTATTTAACAGCTTTGCGAAAACCTTCAGACAAGTTGTTTTCACTGATGTTTCTGATGATCCCGCCGCCCTGATTGCGGTATTTTCCCGGGCTTATGCCGGTGTACGCCTTGAATTTCTTTGAAAACCAGCTTTGATCTTCAAAGCAGCAGCAGGCGGCAATCTCGCTCAGGGACATGTCTGTTTCGAGTAACAGATGGCTTGCCTTTTCAACCCGCAGTCTGTTCAGGTATTTTGACAGGTTTTCACCCATTTCTTCTTTGAAGATTGTGCTGAAATAAGGAGGAGAAAGACCGGCTACCGCGGATATTTCTTTAAGGCTTATTTTTCTTGTAAAGTTTTCAAGAATAAAATTTTCAGCCTTTCGCAGAGACGCGGCATGAGGTATTCCCCGGTAAGAAGAAATGGTGTTCGCTATACGATCAACCAGATTATGCAGAATGTCTGTAAGCTCTTCAATGGATTTAGCGTCCTGAACCATTTTAAGGTTTTGATTGTTAATTTCCATGGAGAGAAGAGCGTTCTTTTCGGGGCTTATTTCCACTCTGGAAATAAGCACGACTAACTCAATTACCCTTAATTGAATGTATTTAAACTGTCCGGGATTTGTAAAGAACAGCATCGCGAGCAGATCATTAAGAGTTTTTTTCGCTTCGCCTGAATCGCCCTTGCGTAAAGCCGATAAAAGAGTTTTTTCTCTTTCCAGCGGATAACTTGGTTTCTCGCCGTTTGCCGGATATTGCTGTTTTAACGTATCAATAATTTTGGAAATAACTTCCTGCTGTTGGGCTCTTCTTTTTATTGTCTCATGATAATCTTCGCTTCCCGACGACAGAGACTCGGTGCATAATTGCATCATTTCGGCAAGAGATTGTACTTTGTCCCCGTCAGCTTCAGGCAGTGAGTTAATTCTTTCTTTTAGTTCATTATTTGTTACTTCTTCATTGCACATAACAAAAGTATCGTTGGTATTTGCAAAAAAGTCAACAGTTTTTTTGTTTTCTCCCAAAAAACCTGATCCTCTCACAGCCCCTGAAAAAACGCCGTCAGTATATATAGGACTAATCCAAAAAAGTAAACCCAAATCGCACTGATAAACATGGCATTTGCCTTTATTACTTGCCTCTATTATCGCGTTAATGTGCATTTCATGACATGGAAAGGCGTCTTTTTTGTCTTTAATATGGCAGAATTTACTGCAATATGGGCAAATTTCTTTTTCCGGGACATGTTCCGCCTCAAAATGTTTGGGAAATTGCTGTTTATACTCATTAGTATAAATACTTATACTGCTTCCGGTCGCCTGATTGTAATCATACATGATTTTTTCGGCTTTCTCTGTTAAATTGTTATCTTCACTATGTAGTAATTTAGTATCTTTCATGTTAATCCTCTCAATCCATAATATTTCC
>Ga0268262_10000684_pt1 | contig 44061 bp, 46 predicted proteins | sample TergutNc150P3_FD_190354 | JGI IMG/M metagenome (GOLD analysis project Ga0268262, IMG submission 190354) | Nasutitermes corniger P3 segment gut microbial community from laboratory colony in Florida, USA - Nc150 P3 (SPAdes) (version 2) | ecosystem: Host-associated > Arthropoda: Insects >...
GTTCCCCTTCGGTAATATCCTCAAGACCGGCGACCATACGGAGTGTGGTTGATTTACCGCAACCGGATGGTCCTACAAGAACGACAAATTCCTTGTCTTCGACTGTGATATTGGCGTTGTCAACCGCGCGAACGCCGCCATCATACACTTTAGAGATGTTTTTCAACTCTACTTTTGCCATACGCTGGCCTCCCTTTTTGGGTTATTTTATTACAGGTATTGAACAAAAATAACATTTTCATTGAACACCTGAAATCAATATATCTTCATATTGTTGTTTTGTCAACATAAATTGAAAATTTATGTGAAAAAATACCGCAGAAATTCACACAAAAAAAGAAAGAATTTCTACCACGAACCACACGAACCATGAGCGTGGTTCGTGGTATAATTCTTAATGACAATGCTATTTAAAACCAATATACTTTAACCATGAAAAGCCGCTACGGCGTCACACCCTGGGGTTCGTGGTTTATCGATGTCCTTGACAGTTACAGAATGGGGGAACGGCTTGACCGAGGCAGAAGGTACGCAAACGCCGGCAGGGTGCTTTCTCTGGAATTGATCGAGGGCAGGGCGAGCGCTAAAGTCGAAGGCAATTACAGCCCTTTTTACAAGGTAGAAATAAGTTTTCCGCCGCTGGCGGAAGCAGAACAGGTTTACAAGTTAATAGAAGACGACCCGCCACTGCTTGCCGCCATTGCCGCGGGGGAACTGCCGCAGGTCTTTTTGGAAAAACTTAAAAAAAAGGGCATTAACCTTATCCCCCGGCGCTGGAGCGAAATGAAACGCTCCTGCTCGTGTCCCGATTACGGGGACCCCTGCAAACACATGGCGGCGCTGTACTACATTATCGCAAGAGAAATTGATTCAGACCCGCACGTGCTTTTCAGGTTAAGGGGCATGGATCTGGCGCAGAGGTTTGGGGATGCCGCCGTCCGCCAAATCGCGCCGCCATTTACAATTACATTCGCAGAAAAGAAAAACATCCAAGCCCAAAACGCCGACTCCGCTCCCTCCCCTCTTGAATTTGAGGAAATTCCCCATTGCGGCGAATTAATCAGCTCTCTGCTTCCCTCCTCTCCGCCGTTCTGCGACATGGACTTCGCTCAGGCGACAGCGGAATTTTATCACTACTGCGGCAGTTTTTACGGCTGGCAATCGGCGGAACAGGACGATAAAACATTGGCGGAAACGGAACACAATTTTTCCCGCTCGCATTGGACCGCTATTTGTCCCGCCCCCGTTCCCGGCGCGGAAATACTTTTGCAGGCGCAGGATATTGACGGCGGGAAAAAGCGCTACAGCGTGCATGAAGCGTTTGACTATTTTGTGCAATTTTCCGCCGAAGACGGAACCGCGTCTTATACTTTTCTTTTCTATCTTTTTAAATTTTTAAATCTTATCTGTTCAGCCGGCGCCTTCATTCCCTTTGTTTTAGCTGAAGATGAAACGTTAAAAATCCTCTGGCGGCCTTTTGAAACAGTCCCCCCCATTTCCGCCATCTTAAAGTCTATCGCTTCCCGTGAATGTGGAATGTTTACCGTAAAAACAGGAAAGAAAAAAGAACGGTTTATAAGCAGACAGAGCGCGGTTGATCTTTTGTCCTGCGCGTTTTTAAACGAGTGGATCAGGCGGAAATTTTTAAGTTTTCGGGGCAATTTTAACAAAAAGGGAGCTGACGAAGAATACCGCGAAATGTTGAATCTGTTTTTTCAAGGGTTTCGCATTGACGTTTCAGCCCCGGCCCAAAGGTCATTGCCCACGGCGATTGACCGCTGGCTGTCGGTACTGCATATTGATTTCTCAGCCTATCAATACGCCCTTACCGTAAAAGAGTATAAGGCAAACGACACATTGCAGTTCGCCCTTTCCATGGATGTAATTCTCGAACAAGAGGACGGGACAAAAAAGCTCCCCATCGGGCAATGTAAAGATTTGGAAGCGTTACGCGCTCCTGTCGCCCTGTCAAACTATCTTCCTGAGATAAAAGATCTGACATCGATGAAAAGGTCAGGCCAGGTGCGCCTTTCCGAAGAGCGGCTTGTCTCTTTTCTTGATTCCGCCTCGGGACTTCTTGCGCGGCTGGGAATAAAAGTCAACCTTCCAAAAGCGCTCGCAAGGGAGTTAAAACCGCGCTTGGTGATCAAGGGGAATTCCACCGGAAAATCGCTTAAAACTTATCTTGATTTGAACACCTTGCAGGAATTTGAATGGCAAATAGCCATCGGCGATGAAGTGATGTCCATGAAGGAATTTGAAAAACTTGTCAGACAGAAACGCGCCCTTGTCCGTTTTAAAGACGGTTTTGTCAAAATGAACCCCGAAGAATTTTCCCGCCTGCTCAAAAAGGCAAGAGACGGGCAGCCCGGCTTTAACGATTTTTTAAAGGCGCATTTTTCAGGCGACTCGGTTCTTGCCTTCGACGCACGCGAAACAATCAACAATATTTTCCGCGAGCAAAAATTTACGATTCCTGACGCGCTTAAAGCGCGGTTAAGGCCGTATCAAAAGCGCGGTTTTAACTGGATATGCTCCCTATTATTTTCCGGTTTCGGCTGCATACTTGCCGACGATATGGGGCTTGGAAAAACCGTTCAGTCCATAGCCTCCCTATTGCGTCTTAAAGAAGAAGGGCTTTTAAAAAACAACTGCCTTGTAGTGGCGCCCGCCGCCCTCCTTGCCAACTGGGAAAGGGAACTGAAGCGTTTTGCCCCCTCCCTTCGCGTATCCCGCTATCACGGTAACCGCCGCGTCATCGACAAAAAGCACGATATATTCCTCACCACGTATCAAACCGCCGTGCGCGACGCGGAAAAACTTAGGAACGAAGCGTTCTCCCTGCTAATTATTGACGAAGCCCACTTAATGAAAAACGCGGATACCCGCATTTCACGCACAATGAAGCAGCTTCGTTCCCAATACCGCTTGGCGCTTTCGGGAACTCCCGTAGAAAACCGTCTTGAAGACCTGCGTTCCCTTTTTGACTTTATCCTGCCCGGTTATCTGGGAGACGCCGCGCAATTTAAAAACCAGTACCGCATACCAATCGAAGTTATGCGAAACCGCGAACAGGCGGAAAACCTTAAAAAGATAACGTCGCCTTTTCTTCTCAGGCGCGTTAAAACAGACAAAAAAATCATCAAAGACCTGCCTGAAAAAATTGTTACCAATGAATACGCGGTGCTTGAAAAAGAGCAGGCCGCCCTGTACGAGAGCGTTGTTTCAGAGTCAATTCAAAAATCGGAAAACGCCGAGGCACAGGAACGCTCCGCCCTGATTCTTTCAATGCTTACCGCCCTGAAGCAGATATGCGATCATCCGAGAGTGTTCGACAAGGAAAGCCCCGCTATTCCGGAGCTTTCAGGCAAGGCTCAGCTTCTTGTTACCCTGCTTGAGGAAATGCTGGCAAACCGCGAGAAAGTATTAATTTTCAGCCAGTATGTGGAGACTCTTGACTGCCTGCGGTTAATCATTAAAAAAGAACTGGGAGAGGCGGCACTTGTCTACCACGGCGGGCTTGGGCAAAACACCCGCTCAAGCCTTGTAGATCAATTTCAGAACGACGCGTCGGCGCGGATAATGCTTGTCAGTTTAAGGGCGGGCGGACTTGGCCTCAATTTGACGGCCGCAAGCCGCGTTATCCATTATGATCTGTGGTACAATCCCGCCGTTGAAAATCAGGCGACAGACCGCGCGTTCCGTATCGGGCAGAAACGCAATGTCTTTGTCCACCGTTTTATAACCAAAAACAGTTTTGAAGAAAAAATAGACGCGATGATTTCCAGCAAGCAGGAATTAGCCGACATGACCGTCAGCTCGGGAGAATCATGGCTTGCCCGCATGAGCCATGATGAATTAAAAGAACTGTTTGAGCGATGAAAAATAAAAAATAACAAATGGAAGAGAATCTCCCCTTTGTTATTTTTTATTTGTTATTTTATATTTATTATTTTTTACCTTCCACGTTTTTGCTTGGCGGCGTCAAGATACTGCTTGGTGTTGGCGTCATTTGGATTTATTTTTAACGCGGCTTCATAGTCAGCAATGGCCCGGTTTAAGTCGTTCTTGTTGTCTTCATACACAATGCCCCGGTTTACATAAGCGGACATATATTTGGCGTTAAGTTTTATCGCCTGGGTATAGTCAGCAATTGCCCTATCGTAATCCTGTTTGTTTCTGTACGCATTGCCCCTGTTATTAAAGGCAATTGCATCATTTGGGTTAAATTGTATCGCCTGGTTATAGTCCGCGATTGCCCGATCATAGTCCTGTTTGTTTTTGTATGTAATGCCCCGGTTGTTATAGGCATCCGCGCTATTTGGGTTAAGCTGTATCGCCTGGTTATAGTCCGCGATTGCCCTATCGTTGTCCTGTTTCGCCCTGTACGCATTGCCTCGGTTGTAAAAAGCGGACGCGTCATTTGGGTTAAACTGTATCGCCTGGTTATAGTCTGCAATAGCCCGGTCATAGTCCTGTTTGTCATAATACGCATTGCCTCGGTTGTAAAAGGCGTCCGCGTAAGTGGGGTTAAGCTGTATCGCCTGGTTATAATCCGCAACCGCCCTATCGTAGTCCTGCTTTCCAATATACGCAACGCCCCGATTGTTATAGGCCTCAGCATTATTGGAATTAAGCCGTATCGCCTCGTTATAGTCCGCGAGCGCCCGGTCGTAGTCCTGTTTGCTATAGTACGCAAGACCCCGGTCGTTAAAGACAACCGTATTTTCGGGGTTAATCTGTATCGCCTGGTTATAGTCCGCGATTGCCCGGTCATAGTCCTGTTTGCCATAATACGAAAGGCCGCGGTAAAAATACGCTTCTTCCATATCGCTTTTGATGGCAATAGCATTGTTAAATTCCTGTATTGCCTCGTCATACTTACCCTGGGCATAGAGTTCTTTGCCTCGGTTAAACGCGGGAAGGGGATCTTCCGCTTTGGGTGCTTCAACCTGCGGTTCGGCAACTACAACCGGCGCTTCAACTTTTGCCGGTTCAGAAGCCTCCGGCTGACTTGTAACCACATCCACCGGTTTTTTTGTTGTGACACATCCTAACAGCAGAACCGCCAACAGAAACAACACATAAATACGTTTCATACTTCACTCCTTTTTAACAATACCTACCCGCCGGACAAACCTGTTCCTTTAAAACTGGTTTTGATGTGAAATTGAAAAATTTCTTTTATGGTATTCAGCCGCTGTTGGGCGGGGGTAGTTTTTCATAGGTAATATTATAGCATTTTTGGTAATAATTGCAAGAGGGGCAGTTTATATTTTTGGTAAGAAACCGGATTATCCTACTCCCATACAAACCGTTAAAGTCCAATTAACCATAAGCCGATACTTTAATTACCGGGAGGGAAAGCCTCTCAAATATCAGACGGTGTGCATAGGGTTTTTTCCCTGACGTCCAGGCACATCGTCTTTTTTTATCCCTTTTTTTTTATCTCTATATATAGAATTTATTGTTTAGGCGTGTACACAAAGCCCCGTCGGGGGCTAGACGGCTGTGGCATTTGTCTACGCACGCTTTGGCGTGGCATTTTTGCGATCCACACCGTGCGCCCCCGGCGGGGCTTTGCGTACACGCCTGATCAATATTTTCAGTATTTAGGGATAAAACGGGTGTGGTTAAATAGGTTTAAAAAGTCACATTTTTCGGGTTGAAAAAGTTACATTTTTCGGGTTAGAAAAGTTACATTTTTCGGGTTGAAAAGCTTATATTTTTCGGGTTGAAAAGCTTATATTTTTCGGGTTGAAAAGCTTATATTTTTCGGGTTAGAAAAGTTATATTTTTCGGGTTGAAAAGCTTACATTTTTCGGGTTGATGTGTTATGATTTAAAGGGGGTTATATGGGCGATTATTTTAAACGTTTTGCCGATATTGAACTGCAAAACAGGTTAAAAGAATCCGGCGCTATTTTGATACAGGGGCCAAAAAGCTGCGGAAAAACCGAAACTGCCGTTCAAGCGGCAAAAAGCCTTGTACGCCTTGATACCGACATGGAAACTCGTTCCCTAATGGAACTGGACCCTAAATCTGTATTGAAAGGGCCTGTTCCGCGCTTAATTGACGAATGGCAGGAGTATCCTCAAATATGGAACTATGTAAGGCGCGAAGTTGACGACCGTAAAAAGAAAGGACAGTTTATCCTTACAGGGTCGGCTAATCCCGAAGAACGGGCAAGATTACATTCCGGCGCGGGGCGTTTTTCCATCATAAAAATGCGGCCAATGTCGCTGTTTGAAAAAAAATGGTCAAGCGGAGAGGTAAGCCTTGCCAAAATTATGAATGGCGGCGCGCCGTCATCGGGACAGGCTGAGTTCAGTCTGGAAACCCTTGCTGAAAAAATAATAATCGGCGGCTGGCCGGGAATTATCGGCGCGGGGAGCAAGGCCGCTTTGCGTTATGTGCAGGATTATATCGCCCTTATCGCAGAGGTGGACATAGACAGGTTCGGCGGCAAAAGGAGAGACCCTCAAAAACTTATGCGCCTGATGCAGTCCCTTGCCAGAAACATTTCCACGGAAGCGTCGCTTTCCTCGCTTGCAAAAGATACCGCGGGAAATCAGGCGCAGTTAAACAATGAAACCATCGCCGAATACCTTGAAGCGCTTGAAAGGCTCATGGTAGTTGAACCGCTTCCCGCGTGGAGGGCGCATATCCGTTCAAGCGATACATTGCGAAAAGCGCCAAAGCGGCACTTTACCGATCCCTCTATCGCCACGGGTATTCTCGGCATTTCGCCAAAAAAATTGGCTTCTGATTTAAACTACTTCGGCCTTTTGTTTGAATCCCTTGTCATCCGCGACTTAAGAATCTATGCCGGTTTACATGACGGAAAAGTTTACCATTACCGCGATTCAAGAGACATGGAAGCGGACGCGATAATCGAATACCCCGACGGAAAATGGGCGGCGTTTGAAGTAAAAATGGGATTCGGCGCCCAGGACGAAGCGGCGAAGAATCTTCTTGCCTTTGCAAAAAAAATCGATCAGGAAAAAATGGGCCCGCCCGCCGCGCTTACAATAATTACAGCTAACGGCATTGCCATCCGCCGCAAAGACGGCGTTAACGTAGTGCCTCTTTCAGTTTTAACCGCCTAAATTCCTAACTCTGCTTGTAGTTTTCCAGGAATACCCCTAACCTGTGCATTGCGTCCGTGAGGGTGTCTTTGTCGGGGAGGAAGACGATACGGAAATGATCCGGTTCTTTCCAGTTGAAGCCTGTCCCGTGGACAAGGAGCAGATGTTGACCGCTCAGCAGATCCAGTATGAACTTTTCGTCGTTTGTTATATTGAAGCGTTTAATGTCCGTTTTTGGGAAACAATAAAGAGCGCCTTTGGGTTTTACTACGGAAAGACCGGGGATATCGTTGACAAGTTTGAATGCAGCGTCCCTCTGTTCGCGTAAACGGCCTCCGGGAAGAATCAGGTCTTTTATGCTCTGATAGCCGCCAAGAGCGGTTTGGACGCCGTATTGGGCGGGCATATTTGGGCACAGGCGCATATTTGCAAGCATATCAAGCCCTTCGATATAACCTGCGGCGCATTTTTTATTGCCGGAAAGAACCATCCAGCCGGCGCGGAAACCGGTGGCGCGCCATGACTTGCTTAAACCGTCAAAACTGACGGTAAGAATATCCGGCGCTAATGTGGAAAAAGGTATATGTACCGCATCGTCATAAGTGATACGGCTGTAGATTTCATCGGCATATACAATTAGATCATTTTCCATGGCAATTTTAGCGATACCTTCCAAAATGGAACGGTCATAAACGGCGCCTGTCGGGTTATTGGGATTGATCACTACAATCGCCCTGGTTCTTGGAGTAATTTTAGAGCGGATATCGTCCAGAACGGGATTCCAGTCCGAAGATTCATCGCAAAGATAATGAACCGGCTTGCCGCCGGCAAGGGTTACCGCAGCCGTCCACAGGGGATAATCAGGCATTGGGATTAAAACTTCATCGCCAGAATCAAGTAGCGCCTGCATGGACATCGAAATAAGCTCGCTTACCCCGTTGCCGATAAAAATATCGTCGATCCCTACGTCCATTACCCCCTTGGATTGAAAATCCTGCATTACGGCCTTACGTGCGGCAAAAAGCCCGCGCGAGTCGCCATAAGGCTGGGCGTTGGGTAAATTTACAATTATATCGTGGACAATTTCATCGGGAGTATTTAAGCCAAAAGCGGCTGGGCTGCCTATATTGAGTTTAATAATTTTAAACCCTTCTTCTTCAAGCCGTTTCGCTTCTTTCAGTACGGGTCCACGTATGTCGTAGCATACATTTTCCAGTTTTGAAGATTTATCTATATTTTTCACTTTACTTAATCCTTGCTAAAAAGCCATTTACCGGCTTCAAAGAGGTACTTTCTTATGATGGCAATGTGAATTTCCGCTCCCACTTTATCTGTTTCCTTTCCCCAGTTTTCAATGGTTTTAACCGCATTTATTACGCGCTTGCGGCCATTTTCCGCTATTTCGCGACATTTATCGGGGTTTATGGAATGTTTTTCTATTGTATTATACAAAAAATACGATGAAAGCCCCGTAATTAAAGCATTATCAGAAGAAACGGCTAATGATGAAAAATCCGGTTCAGCCTGATTAAAGTCTCCGCTTAGAAGCAGTGAAAAACCATAGAACCAATTTAACCACTGTTTATCCTTTTTCTCGCATTTCCCCATATTCGTTTTAAAAAAAACAGCCGCATCGGCATGGCTGCCGCTTAAAATCCTGGCGGCGCCAAAGATCAGGATGTTTTTATAAATTACAGACGGTTGGGCAAGAATAGCCTTACTTTCCAGTTTTAAAACTGATTGAAAATCCGATATTACCAGATAAGAACTTGCCAAAAGCCGCACGTTTCTGTCTGAATAATTGTTTTTTACATATATTTTTTGCTCCAAATAATATGCCAAAGCAGGCCAATCCTCTCGTTCAAGAAGCGAAAAAAGCCGATAATTAATGAAGAAATATATACTCATGGAGGTAAGGAGCAACCCCATTAACAGCAAGAGCGGTAAAGTAATGTATCGAAAATTTACCACATATTCAGGTCTGGCCATTATTAACGGCAACAGGGCGGTGACCAAAATGCCAATAGAGATTATAATGGTAAATGCGATTATCAGGTATTTGAATTTCAACGAAAATGCTCCTTATAATGAATATATTAAAAAGATTGTACTGCGTCAACAATGCCGGGTTCCTGATTTTGGGCGGGGGATAGAATGAATGAATATGCGATAAAAGAAATAAAACCCAACTCTTATTTCTCGAAACCGGTTTATCTTGATAAAGCGTTTATCCTTGCCGCGCCTGAGATGCCGTTTACGGAAGAATTGTCAAATTTACTAAAAAAGTGGAATATTAAGACTGTTTATAGCGAAGGAGATTCCAGCAAAGAATATACAAAAACCGCAGAGACAACCGTTAATGCTCCCGAAGAAGGGATGGGGCTCTCCCAGCAATCAGATTCAGACAAGCTAAAAAAAGCCGAGGATTTCTATACAAGTTTCATTTTCTTCGTGGAAAATATGTTCGTTAAAGCGTCAGTATCCGACGACCTTGAAGAAAAAACCGTATCTGAAAAAATAAAGGAAATAATTGAATACATAAAAGAAGACCGCCGTTTTTTAATGAGGGTCATAAAAAATATCGAGCCTGCGGAGGGAAAAAATTATCTTGCCACCCATTCCGTGCGCTCAACCATAATTGCGATAATAATCGGCACATATCTAAAACTGCCCAGCTACAGATTGATAGAGCTTGGAGTCGCCGCCCTTATGCATGAAGCGGGAATGTTAAAATTACCGTCAAATATTTATTTAAGCCAAAGAGCCCTTAATCCCCAGGAACAAAAAGCCATTCTTACCCACCCAATTCTGGGTTACAGTATGCTTAAATCGCTTGATTTTTCGCTTCCCATATGTTTGTCCGCCCTTGAACATCATGAACGTGAAAACGGAACAGGCTATCCGCGGAAATTGCTCAGCGATAAAATCTCCCTGTACGCAAAGATAATAGCCGTCGCCTGCTCCTACGAGGCGTTAAGTTCCAAGAGGCCGCACAAGGAAGCCAAAGACGGCTACACGGGCATGCTTGAACTTTTAAAGAACGAAGGCAAACAATACGACGACACGGTTGTGCGGGCGCTTGTTCTGTCTTTGTCGATTTATCCAATCGGTCTTTATGTGCTTTTGTCAAACGGGAAAAAAGGACAGGTCGTAGACGTAAATCCGGAAACCCCCCGTTTCCCTATTGTGCAGATTTTTGGAGAATTTACGCCCGACGGAAAAATAAAGTTGATGCAAACGGCGCCCAACACGCTGACAATCGTGCGTCCTCTTAACCGCTCGGAGATCAACAACTGACATGTCCCATTATCTGCCGGTTTCAATATTAATCACATTCGCACTAATTATAATAAGCGGATTATTTTCGTTTTTTGATTCCGCTTTACGCTTATGTAGAAAAACACGTTTAGAAAAAGAAGATTCAAAACAATACAAGGCCATTCTTAAAGTATTGGAAAATCCAAACAAACTGTCGCTTTCATGCCGTTTTTGGGGAAACATTTTCAAAGCTTTTGCTGTTGTTTCAGCAATAGTTTTTCTTTTATACTTTTCTGACTATGTTAAATATAAATTTGATTATATTTCAGCCGCGTTATCAGTAATAATTTTTATAATAATTGTAGGCATAATTATCACGCTGCTTGCAGACAATCTTCCAAAATTGCTGTCAGGAATAATGCCTGAAAAAATAGCCGCATTTCTTCTGCCTGTTATGAATTTTTTTTCTTTTTTCATGATGCCGTTTGTTATTCCCGCGATGAAGTTTGCCTCGTTTTTTAATTTAAAGGTACGCCCTGAAATTGATGATAACAATATTACCGAAGAAGAACTTCAGGATGAATTACGTAACACTCTTATAGAAGGCGAGAAATCGGGCGTTGTTGAAATCGGGGAACGTGATATGGTAGAAGGCGTTTTTTATCTTGGCGACCGCCCGTTACGCGCTTTTATGACCCACCGCTCTGAGATTCAACTGCTTGACATTAACGCCCCATACGATGAAATCCGCGAAAAGGCTATTGAGTACCGAAAACAAAAATGTTTCCCGGTTGTAAACGCCAGTCCCGATGATATTGTAGGCGCTGTTTACACGGAAGACATTATCCTTGACTACCTTAGCAACACGCCCGCCGGGTTACGCGCAATAATGAAGAAAGCGCAGTTTGTCCCCGAGACCATGCCCGCCATTAAAGCGTTTGAGTCTTTTAAGCAGGGACAGTCAAATTTCCTGTTTGTCATGGATGAATATGGCGGTCTTGCCGGCCTTATTTCCATCACGACGTTAGTTGAAGAAATTGTAGGCGAACTTTCCGCTCCCGCCGCCAAAGAACAGCCTCTTCTGCGTCAGGAAGACGGCAGTTTCCTTGCGGACGGTACCCTTAACATTGACGACGCTGCAAAAGAACTGGGCCTTACAGGTTTTGACGAAGAAAAAGATTTCCACACCCTAGCCGGCCTGATTCTTCACCTTGCCGGAGAACTTCCCCACGTCGGCGACAGCTTTAATTACCAAGGCTACAAATTTAAAGTAATTGATAAAGACGGCAACAGGATAGATAAGATTTTAATCACTAAAATAAATAGTAAATAGCAAATAACAAATAGTAAATAAGAAGAAAGAAATCTTCTCTTTTCTTTAATATTTGCTATTTACTATTTGCTATTTATTTCCGGCACACAGACTTTGCCCATGTACAGTTCTTTGGGATTTACCCTGATCTTTAACTTTTTTTCCAGTAAGGACAGAAGGCGCATCTGGGTTTCATCGCCGATGGTGACCATTATGCCTCGGTTTCCAGCGCGTCCTGTGCGGCCACAGCGGTGTATGTACGCTTCACTGTCAGCGGGGACGTCAAGAGCGATAACATGGGTAATATCGGGAATATCCAGACCGCGGGCTGCGAGGTCTGTTGAGACTAGCACGTCTACGCTGCCGCTTCTGAACAAGTCGAGCGCCTCTTTGCGTTCCGTGCCAGAGAGTGGTTTTTTACCGATTTTTCCGAAAAGGCCCGCGGCGGGAACATGGTGGTACTGGAGGCGCGAGAGTACCATCGCCGCCTCATCGCCTTTGCTTGTAAAAACAAGCGCTTTAACGCTGGATTTTTTTGTTTTAATTGCGGCTAACAATGAGCGTAAGGTTTGATCCTTTCGTCGTTTTTCGCTGAAAATAGCCCAGTGTTCAATTTTATCGCGCAGAATTTCATTGTCTTCTGATTCAATAAAGGCGGCTCCCCTACCCTCCCCGCTCCCGAAAAAGACGGCTTGTATTTTTTCCGCGCATTTTTTATTCAGCGTCGCGGAGCACGCGCTTAGAATAATTTTATCGGTCTGCGAAAATTTGCGAATTAGCGAGCATAATTCTGTCGTGTCATTTATCATCTCATCGCTTACAAGACGGTCGGCTTCGTCAAAAACCAGAGAATAAAGGTTGTTCAGTTTTAGGATTTTTTTTTGGGCAAGAAGAAAAAGCCGATTTGGGTTTCCCACGACAATATCTGGTTTAGTCTTTTTAAAATTTTCAATTTGGCGGTCGAGACTTATGCTTCCAATCGCCAAAAAAGAGCGAATTGGCGAACCTTCCAAAAGAAAATCCAGTTCCGATGAAATTTGGGAACAAAGTTCCAAAGTAGGGGCTAAAATCAAAATACGCGGTCCAAAGGCTGGTTTTTCTTTTTCAAGTAATTTAGTTAAAAGCGGTAAAAGATAGGCAAAAGTCTTGCCTGTCCCCGTAGCCGAGACAAAAAAGACGCTTTCATCGGCGGAAAGGCGGGGAATCACCTTACATTGAATATCGGTCGCTGTTTTTATGTTCCGTTTTTCAAGACATTTAATAAAACACGGCGCCGCGCCTAATTGCTCAAAATTCATCGCTTATTTTACCCAATATATTGATTTACTTCAATTATAAAAGCTGACATAATGGATTTGTTATTAAAGGAGTATAATCATTTTATCTTTTTTATTGGGATTTATCTGCTCTATAGGATTTTATCCCCTTTTTTATAAAATGAATAAACCTGCGTCACGCCTGCGGTCTATCGTACTTTTGGCGGTAGTTGTTCTGGGTTATCCGTTTTATCTGTTATATAATCACCTTTATTTCTATGGGAAAGTTGACTCTCCTTCATTCGTTGATACTACCGTTATTTTTATTACGCTTTGTCTTCTTTCCTATGTTTTGCTGGGTAATAACCGTTTAAGGACGCTTATAGCCGCTTCTTTTATTTTCAGTATAATTAATTTAGCGCAATTTCCAGTTGTTTATTTTTCCGCTGTTTTTATTTACCCCGTAACTGATTTATCAAGTTTTCTGGAAGAGTCACAGAAATACCCGCAATTATATTACGGCGCGCTTTTTTTTATTAATATTATTATAACTGTTTGCTGTCTTTTAGCCGCGCGCTGGCTGCGTAACACAAAGTCAAAACCGCCTCTTAATCTTTATATTCCATTTAATTTAGTGTTTATTCTCTTCACTTTGATAGTTCTTTTCTGGCTGGAAGATTTTTCACTGATGTCTATGTCTTTTTTATCTTCTTTTTTTATGGGGTCGCTTCTTATTGTAATACTAATATTTTTATTTTATCTGTACACGCGGCTGGCCGCGGATAATTCATCCGCCGTTATGAAAATTACTGAAAGCCAAATACCAATTGTTAAAAATGACAAATATACGCCGTTCATTCAACTTTTAAGCAAGCGCGAATTAGAAGTTATAGAAGCGATACTTGCGGGTAATGTCAGTTATAAAGAACTCTCTAGCTCTCTTAATATTTCCGTAAACACTGTAAAAACCCATTTAAAACATATTTATCAAACCACAGGCGTTTCCAATATTGCGGGGCTTTCAGCGCTTTTTTACGGATATAATCCCTATCACCCCTAAATCACCCGACAATCACCCAAAAGGGTGATTAAAATCCGCATATCTTCTTCTATAATTTTTATAATTAAACATTTTAGGAGAATCACATGAAAAGGAGATATGATTTACTTAATAACGTTTTAATTGATATTGAAGAAGGTATCAGGACCGATATTAATTCGGATGTTATTGCCAGGAAATACACTCTGTCGGAAAGCCATTTGAAAAGACTATTCAGATTGGCGTATAATCTGCCAATAGGATTTTACATTCGTTCTTATAAGTTAACGGCAAGTATTAATGAGCTGTTAAATACCGATTCAAATATTCTTGATATCGCACTTGGTTACGGCTTTAACTATGAGCAATCCTATATAAGGGCTTTCAAACGCCAATTCGGAATTACGCCGGGCAAGCTTCGCAAGAAAGGAGCGGATGAATTAAGAGTAAATGTTTGAAAAAATATTACTCATTTGACAGAATATCTAAAAATAGCCACAATTGATAAATAAATATAAAAAACAAGAACCAAATTAACACTTAAAACGTCTAATATACAAGGAGACCGGGAAAAACTTGCTAAGGGGAAACGAAACATTGGAATATCTGGCGGAACAAGCGTCAAAGGGAAATGAAGAATGTTTTGTTATGATTTGCCGTACTTTGGAAAAGAAACTTTTTCGCGCGGCAAAAGGCGTTCTTGGCAATGAAGCTCTGTCTTTAGACGCCGTAAGCGAAGCCGTTTTTCGCGCTTTTAAGGGAATAAAAAGGCTTCGGGAGCCAAAATATGTGGAAACATGGTTTGTCCGCATATTATTAAACGCCGCAAATGATATTCACAGGAGGCAAAAACATGAAATAGTAACGGAAAATGCGCCGGAAGGCATATATTACGATCATCACAGTGAATTGGAATTCACACAGATGATTAAATTTCTGCAAACCGAGCTTCGTGAAATCATCAGCCTTAAATACTATTCCGGTTATACGTTGAGTGAAATATCCGGTATACTAAATATACCGGAAGGAACCGTAAAAAGCCGCTTGAACAGGGCGCTCAATTTATTGCGTTTGGAGGTTTTAGATGAATAATGATTTATTCCTAAGGCATATCGAAAATGACCGTGATTGTAATCAGGAGCGGCTTGATGCCGCCGTAAACAGAGGATTACGCAGGGCAAAAAATGACAGGATCGATACAAAGAAATTAATTATGCTTGTTGCCGCAAGCGTATTTGCTTTTGTAATATGTATCACCATAAATTTAATGCCGGTTTCAACGGTTGTTGAAAGGTATTATCAGAACCGGCAAAAAATTATGCCGGGAAGTTCGGAAGTTTTAATTGGATATATCAAAGATATAACCGTTAATCTTGAAAAATATTTAGGAGGAGAATGATGTTATTAATTATTGGGTTTTTGTTCATGCTTTTTATTTTTGCCGTTATCAGCATATTAACGGGCGCGTATAGGGCATTTATTGATCTGCCGTCAGCTTTGCTGGTTCTTGTTTCGCTGCTTTTTTTCTGTCTTGTATCAAAAAGCGGAAAAATAATCGGCAATTACATAAAAACGAGTTTCAAGAAAGAGCATATTTACACGATAACCGAACTTAAAGCTCTTTCTACAGCGTTAAAAAACACAAGCAAGTTTATCCTTTCGGTAGGCGGATTTGGTTTTCTTTCGGGAGTGATAGCTTCCCTTATGTATCTGGATTTAAAGGACAGGCTGGGTCCTAACCTTGCGATTTCTTTAATAACACTAATGTATGCGATTACGATAAGCTGTTTTGCTTTATTTCCAACTCAGGCCTGGGCGGAGAATAAAATTAACATGCTGAAGGATGAGGCATAAGTGGTATGTCTTTTAAGGGGCGGTGAGTTTCACCGCCCTTTAGAATAGTTTATTCCCATAAAATAATTAAAAATGTTAATTATTTATAAATGAATTATAGTATAATATTAATTGAGAGTATATAAAAATGATAAAAAAATATATAGGCATAATAATATTTTTGTGTCTGTTAAATTCGACTTTATATTCACAAGAAAATAAACCATCGTACTTTGGTCATAGGGTAACGATTGGAAATTATAACTCATTTTGGGATGATGGGATTGGCATATTAGAAGCAAGTTATGATTTTATTTTTAAATTCCCCTATATAACGCCGGAATATAATATTTTAGATTTTGGCGTAGGATTAAGCGGTTTATTTGCATTTGACAAACAGGGAAACCCGCGTCAACCTGTTTTTGGGGTTGGTCTTAATGGAAGCATGAGAATATATACGCCCGCATTAAAAAAAATACGTATATTTCTTGAAAGTGTTATTAGTCTGGTAACATATACCAAAGAATTTCCCGAAAATGGAACTATATTAAATGGCGGTTGGCATTTTGGCGGAGGCATTGAATACAATATGGAAAATACAACGTCATTATTTGCAAAAATATTATGGTTCCATACTTCTAATAATGACATTTATGGAAGGGACAGAAATCCCTCAATAAATGCCGTTGGAATCGCCGTAGGAGTACAATTATGAGCATAATTGATTTTGTAAATAACTATAAAAATAACTGTTTTTGGTTTTTTATACCTATAATTATTTTTAATATAATATTTACAAAATATCTCCCGGAACATTATCTAAAAAAAATAAAACATCCTATTGTTACTCTGGAAACTATTGCAAGAACGCTCACAATCGCATTCTCCCTAATAATGGAAATAAATTTAGATAACAAAATGGGAAAGAGCGGTCTTATTGTGTATATTATCGGGGTTTTAATATATTTCTGTTCGTATTTTATAGTAATAAAATTACCTGCGGCTTCATTCAATAATAATATTGCCGTATTATTAGCCCCGTATTGGACATCTGTTTTATGGCTAATCGGCATAGGATTATTAGGAAATAAATTGTTCGTAAATATACCGTATCATTATATAATATACATAGTAATATCTATTGTGTTTGCAATATTACATAGTATTCATGGATACATTTGTTATAAAGAAAAATAATTATATTTGGGGAGAAATGTATGGACATTATAATAGAACCTGTAAAAAAAGAAGAAAAAGAAATATTAAAAAATCTACTGGAAAAATACAACTATGAATTTTCCCAATATGACAGTCTTGATATTAATAATTTGGGGCTTTACGGTTATGACTATTTGGATTGTTATTGGACTGAAGAAAATAGATTTCCGTTTTTTATTAAGGTTAATAATAAATTAGCCGGATTCGTTATGATAAATGATTATCCCGAAGTAAAGATTGAAACAAATTACACATTATCTGAATTTTTCATAATTTACAAATACAGACGGCATGGAATAGGCAAATATGTAATAAATTATGTATTAAATAAATTCAAAGGGAAATGGCAATTAAAATATCATCCAAAGAATGAAATTTCAAAATTATTCTGGACAAAAACGATAGGTGAATACACAAACGGAGAGTATGAATTAATAACAAATGCCCCTGAAACAAAATATAATGATGGTTCAATAGGGCATGTATTAATATTTGACAATGGCAAAATTTATAAAGAGGAATAAAATGGCGGATATGAATGTTAACCGTAAATATTTTATTGACAATGTACGGTCTATTACGGTGATAATTGTTATTGTTTATCACGTCGCATATTTGTTTAACAGTGCCGGTGTCGTATCAAATATCGGAGAAATTGGCATTCCGGCATTTGACACCCTGTGTTATTTTGTATATCCATGGTTAATGACCATTATGTTTTTGGTAGCGGGTATAAGCGCCAGATACGCGTTGCAAAAACGCGCGGTTAAACAGTTTTTGAAAGAACGGGCGCAAAAATTATTGATACCTTTTATTGGCGGTATTCTTTTACTTGGCTGGATAACCGGGTGGATAACGGATAAATATTATAATATTTTTTCGGGTAATGACGTGCCTGTTTTAATAAAATATTTTGTATTTTGTACTATAGGAATGGGACCATTATGGTTTAACCTTGAATTATTAATTGTATCAATGGTTTTATTGATATTTTACAAAATTGATAAAAATGATCGCATAACTGCATTAGCCGGAAGGGCAAATATTTTTATATTGCTTGCTCTTTTCTTACCGTTTTGGGGTTCATCGTTTTTATTAAATACGCCGTTGATAACGGTATTCAGAAACGGCATATACCTATTTGTCTTTCTAACCGGATATTACTTTTTCTCACAGGATAAAATTATTGAAATATTGGCAAAATTCAGGTTTCCTTTACTTATAACCGGAATAATACTCGGCATAATAGAGGTTTATTATTTTTACAGAAAAGATTTTGCTGATTACAGTTTTTTACAGCATCCGTTAACAAACATTTATTCATGGATTATGATGATGGCAATATTGGGCTGTTCACAAAAATATTTCAACAAAACAAATAGATTAATGGATTATATAAAAAGCCGCAGTTTCTTTTGGTATTTGTGCCATTATCCAATAATGGTATTTATAGCGTATATTTTATGTTCTGTTTTTAAACTGCCCATGATTTATAATTATGTTTTATCATTGTTATTAGCATTTGGAGCAACAATAATATTTTGTGAAATTATACTGTTAACACCCGTGTTAAGATATTTATTATTTGGAAAATAAGGAGGTATAAAATTATGAATAAAAAAATCATAAAAATAATACCATTATTGGGTATATTCTCGGTAATTTTTTATTTTCTCCATGTAATTATGGGAGAAATATTTTATGAAGGTTATAACCCGCTTGCACAAGCGGTAAGCGATTTAACCGCTTCAAATTCGCCGTCAAGGAATATAGCAAGACTATTTTCGACACTTTATGGTATATGCGCTGTAACATTTTCTATTGGATTTTTCGCGTATTTTAAAAATAAAATAAATAAAGCCGTTACTGTTTCTTCATTTGTTTTTTGTATAATGAATACAATATCATTTTTCGGGTACGCATTTTTTCCATTATCTGAATCCGGTTATGCCGGAACTTTTCAGGATAAAATGCATATGGTTGTTACTGTATTAGTAGTATTATCGACTATAGTTTCATTAGTATTATATACCATTGGATTTTTCAGGGCAAAAGAGCATAAACGGCTCGGCATTATTTCAATAAGCACATTATTGATACTAATGGCGGGGGCAATGTTAATAAACATAATGTCAAAAGAATATTTTGGCGTCGCGGAACGGATAAACGTATATGCAATAATAATATATACAGGAATACTGTCATTGTGGATGAGAAAATATATTACCAAATGATCAAAAATGTTAAGTTTTTTATTTGTTTGATATGCTATTATTTAATATGGATGTTTTATTAAGACCGGAAGAAGAAAAAGATTATAACTCTGTTGAAAATTTAACACGTGAAGCATTTTGGAATATTTATAAACCCGGGTGTGATGAACATCTATTAATTCATAATATAAGAAATAAAAAAGAATTTATTAAAGAGCTTGATTATGTGGTGGTTTTTAATAATGAAATTATCGGGAATATTGTATACGCAAAAGCCAAAATTATAGGCATAAATGAGGAATATGATATTATAACATTTGGTCCTGTCAGCGTTTTACCGGCGTATCAGAAAAAAGGCATAGGGAAAAAATTAATAGAACATACTATTACAAAGTCGAAAGAAATGGGATTTAAGGCAATAATAATATACGGAAACCCAAAATATTACGAAAAGTTTGCTTTTAAGAACAGCAAGGAATATAAAATAACAGATATGGAAGGAAATTATAATGACGCTTTAATGGCGTTAGAATTATCCCCCAATTCATTAAAAAATATAAACGGAAAGTTTTTTGAAGGAGAAGCGTATAAAATTGATAAAAAAGAATTAGAAATATTTGAAAAGTATTTTCCGTATAAAGAAAAATTGGTATTAGAGACGCAAATATTTAAGGAATAAAATGAATATAAATATTCGAAAAGCAACGAAAAGTGATAAGGAAACAAAGAGAGATTTACAATGGAATTAGAAACAGAAAGACTATTATTAAAATTATTGACTTTATCACAATTAAAATTATGGGTTAATAATATTTCGATGCTTGAAGTTGAATTAAACTGTAAATGTAATAAAAAACCAATAGATGAATTTTTCTTAAATATAATAAACAATCAAATTAAAATTATTGAAAATGATCTTGAAAATTATATTTATCACAGTTTTTGGTTTATTATAAGGAAAGAGGATAGAAAAGTAGTAGGATCAATTGATTACAAAAATATTCCAAATGAAATGAAAGAAGTGGAAATAGGCTATGGATTAGAAAAACAATTTGAGCATAATGGTTATATGACTGAAGCTGTCAGCTCATTTTGTAAAATGTCTTTTATTGATGAAAAAATTGAAACAATAATAGCTGAGACGGAAGTAGAAAATATTGCTTCATATAAATTATTGGAGAGATGCGGCTTTAAAAAATATAAAGAAGAAAGAACGCATTGGTGGCGGTTAAGTAAATATGGATAATAAAATGTTCATTATTGGTTTTTAATTATAATATAAAGGATCGACGACAAAATTTATTATGGAGAAAAATGGTTACATTAAGGGAAATTGAATGTAGGAATCGCAATGATTGGTTTAATGACCACAATAACTGCGATAACTGATTTATAAAAACATAATAGGACAATTATTAATAATGATTACTGAAAGATTAAAAATACGTCAATTTACAAAAAACGATTATTCCGCTCTTCATGAATATTTATCAGATAAACAAACATATAAATATGAACCGGGAAAACCGATAACCATAGAAAAAGCAAAAAAATTATGTATTGAAAGATCAAAGAATAAAATATTTTCTGCCGTAGAATTAATATCTGAACATAAAATAATAGGACATATTTATTTTAACATAATAGAACCAAAACATTTATTGACATACGAAATAGGATTTATTTTTAATAAAAAATATCAGGGAAAAGGCTTTGCAACAGAAGCAATACAATATTTTATAGACAATCAATTTTTGAAATCAAATATCCATAAAATTATAGCGCACTGTAATCCCAAAAATATAAAATCATGGAAATTACTGGAAAGATTAAACTTTAAAAGAGAAGGTAAATTAAGAAAAAACATATTTTTCAATAAGGATAAAAATAACAATCCAATATGGCTTGATACTTATGAATATGGATTATTAAAAGAAGATAAGGAGATATACAATGAAAGAAATAGAAACGAATAAAACCGCTTGGGGGTTATTATCAAAAGATCATTATGAATACTGTAAGAAGGCGTTACAGGAAAAAATGTTTGGGTTTAGTAAGATAATTGAAAGAGAAATTGGAGATGTTTCGGGGAAAACTGTTATTCATCTTCAGTGTAACGCCGGAGCCGACACTATTTTATTGGCTCAAAAAGGAGCGATTGTTACAGGAGTTGATCTGGTGCCGGATAATATAAAATACGCGCGGAAAATGGCGCAGGAATTGAGCATTACCAATATCGACTTTATTGAATCGGACATTATGAATTTTAAAGAAAAACATAATAAAAAATATGACATGGTGTTCACGACAGAAGGAGTATTATGCTGGCTTCCGGATTTGAATAAATGGGCGCAAACAATAAAGCATTTACTGAAAGAGGACGGCGTCTTGTATGTGTTTGACGGACATCCTTTTCATATGGTTTTTGATGAAGACAAATTAAAAGAAAATAAGTTAGAAATAAAATATCCTTACTTTGTCAGAGAGCCGGAACATGGTGGTACGCTTGGCGGATGGTTTTCCGAAGCAAAAAAAAGCGAGCATTATGAGTGGATGTATAAAGTAAGCGATATAATAAATTCATTGATAAACGCCGGATTAACGATAGAATTTTTTAATGAATATGACACTCTGTATTTTGACATGGGCGGAATGGAAAGGGGCATTGACGGAGAATATCATTTTCCTTTTTTTGACAAGAAATTGCCTTTTACTTTCAGTTTAAAAGCGCGGTTGGTAAAATAGAATAATAAAACGCTCTATGGTAGATTGGAAGAGCTTTCAAAATCTCGGATACATGTATCTTATCAAAAGTTATCCTTGGAGTTTTTTAGTTAGGGTATGGAATCATTCTCCATATCCTTTCGTTTTCAAAACTTGAAGGAGAGTATGATTCGGATAAAATTTCTGTAATTCAATGTATGCCTTCTGATAATATATTTTGCTTTCTTCTGTTTTTCCTTCACGATCCAGAGAATTTGCATATTGGTATAAATCAATGCCATCAAGCCAGCCTGCAGTTACGGCTATATTGTACTTCTCAATAGCGAGATCATACCTTTTTACATTATATGCAACATGTGCGGCTCTCAGGGTAATGTCTACCTTTGATTTAATCGTTTTTTGCTCTTTGGTTTGCGTTTTAAGCTGGGTTTGCCGTTGTCTTTCCGCTTCCTTTTCAGGACTGGAATTTCCGCAAGAAGTTAAAAGCAAACCAAACAGTATAAATAAAATCAAAAAGCAATATGTTGTTTTATTTTTCATGATAAGCCTCCTAAAACTCATCTAATTTATCTGCCAATACCGTGTAGTATTCATCAGCAATTTGAACTATTCGTTCGCTTTTTAGGGCATTGATTTTGTAAAAACCTAAAGACCGTGCGCCATTACCTGTTAAAATTGCAGGAAAATACCCAATAGCCACAATGATAAACTTTACAAACGATGAATGCTCCAACAGTCCAAAGTGAAGGGCATAAACCGCATCAAACATGGAACTGTTTGCGAGATTTTCTACCCATTTATCCCCACCCCAAAGGTTAAACAGATAAAACAAATATGCTATCCCAAAAACAACCGTCAGCATAATAAACAAAATACCCGCAAAGTAATAAGCGAATCGGCGACCGCCGGTCTTATCAATTAGCGCCGGGTTTCCAGAGTCCAATTTATGCAATTCACGCGATTTATCGCCTACTACTTCCCTTAGGGCATCCTTATGATTAAGCACTAGATTACGCAGAATTAACGAACTACCAAACAGGTTTTTGTATTTCAACAATTTATCAAACGCCGATTCCAGAAACGAGTAAAATTCAGCTTGATAAGCGGCAAGATTTTCAGCTTTGTTAAACCAGTCCATGACACGTGAGATGAAATTGCCTCTGTTACTCAAAATACTTTGAAAGAGTGAAATGCCAAGTTTTTTTACTATCCCTGCCGCTACTGGTGCGCCTACTCCTGTGGATGTTAATACCAGAGCGGAAGCTGACTCCGCAAGCATTCCACAGGCCTCTTTTAAAATATCTTGCCCTTCTTTTTTCCATTTGTCCCCTTCATAATAGAGTTTTGCCTCCATAAAAAACACCATGCTATTCGTCATAACAGCGGCTTTTTGTTGAAAGTCTGCTTTTTGTTTTTCGTTTTCAGCCTTTTGCACGGCATTTTTTAATGATTCAAGCATTAAATCAAACGGACTACTTGATAATTCAGGGTGTTGCACTACAGTGAGTACCTGTAACTGCGCTTTAAGGGCATAGGTCAATGCGCTTTCGCTGTCCTGTTTGTCTTTCAAATCGGTAAGGATATTTGATAATTCCGGTACTGTAGCGTTAGCCAGAGTATTAGTTAATTCAGTTTGCGAATTTTGCACATCGGCAACGGCTTCTTCGGGCGTTTCTGCAAATTTAGTTTCTTTTCCTGCAAATGCCCCTGATATTTTATTACCAATACCTGTTGCAAGTTGATTCCCAACCTCGTCTACTATTTTACCGCCAATGTCCCTTGCCAAATCTTTTGCAATATCTGAAATAGCCATAAGTTCCTCCTTTGTATTGACTTTGTTATCATTAACTCAATATTTTCTACTTCGAGGGAAAAAATAAATAATTTTATACCCTCTCTTTACTTAAAAGCAGCCCATTTACCGCAGGTAAAATTAGAAGCTCTCGCTCCCCCTTGAGCAGAACAATTTTTCCCGTCATAGAACCGGCAGGCCTTGCATTGTTTCACCGTAGGTGATGCCGTACTGCTTACCCAAACCCCGCATGAAAAGTTTGAAGCTCTTGGCGCTTTGGATACCGCGCAATTCTTCCCGTCATAAAACCGGCAATCTTTACATTGATTTGCCATAATCAACCTCCTGTTTTGCAGATCATCGTCTGAAAATAATTATTGTCCAACGGACAAAGAGCCGGAAATCCGGCAGAATTCCGCTCTTGTTATTCATTCTACCCGCATGGTCAGTCATACAGCGCCTGATCAACGGAAATACCTAAAAATTTACAGATATGTATGCGTTAGCATATTTTCCCTTGTATTATATTTCATTTGCATACATTAATCAAGAGAAATTTCATTCAAATTCATTCAAATGCACACTGATATGTCATAGTATGACTAAATGAATGCGGAATTTTTCTGGAAAATGGTCAAAAAAGAGGTGGAAAGACAGCAAACCAGCTTTGAATGGCTGTACCGGAAGACGCAAATTCCCAAGGGGACTTTTTCCTCATGGAAAAATCGAAATATAATTCCCAGGGCGGACGAAGCGTTCCGCATTGCTGGAGCCCTCAATGTATCGGTTGAATACCTTTTGACCGGCGATGAGCAAATAAAGGAGCCGTCAAATCCCGTTGTCCATGAAATAACCGAAACAGCCGTGTTTTTTGACAATAATGACTTGCAGACGCTTCTTGTAACGGTACGGTCTATGGCCGCGCGTTATCGTAATAATAAACAATAATATATTTACACTTCATATTTCAATATTTTAAATTCATTTAAGCGCATTCGCCGCCATTTTTTGCATTCCATCAATAGTATTACGCCAAATTTCAACTAACAGGTCGGGTTCCAACGGACGGGCGGTGCAACCGCGGGACAATACCCACTCCACAACCTTATCAAACTGGGTGCTGGTAAAACTGATAATAATACCATTATTTATTTCAGTAATTTCCTGATCATCCGCCCATTGACGGTCATTTATCCATACTATTGAATAATCGTAAAAGGCAATTCTGAAGCGGTATTTTTCCTGACCTGCGAAAACGCCGAAATGACTGCCGCCGGCCGCGGCGCTGTAATCAAAATTTTTTGGCAGGGAAAAACATTCACGGGTAAGCGCGATGTTTTTCATCCGGCAGATTGAGAAGATGCGGATTTCATTTCGTTCTTCGGCATATCCGTATAAATACCAAAGGCCGTTATCAAATAATAACTGATACGGACGCACATGGCGCGGCCGGTAGTCCTCATCATAAGTTCCCATATAATCGAAAGCAAGAACGCGATTTTCTTTTAAAGCACAGATAATAAGATTCCATACATGCGGCAAAAATAGAGAAGACGGAACTTGCGGAACAACGATGCGGCTTTCATACCAGTTTGAATCGCCTTCACCAGCGAGGGGCGAGATGATGCTGTCTAACAGATTATGGGCGGCATTGTAGATAGGCGTGTACCTGTATAAGGCAAGAATATTTTTTGCCATACCCAGAGCCAATAGTTCATCTGCGCCTGAAAATCCTATTGGAATACGATAATAAGGTTTTGAATAAAAATAACCGCGGCGAAGAGCGCTGTATTTTATGGGAGCATTCAACCAGTCCTTCATAAAGGCAATGTCCCGGCTTATTGTGGAAGCGCTGATCCCTTCCCACTCTTTAATCAGATCATTGGTATTCGGATATTTTTCCGAAGCAATCTGACGGTCTATAAAAAGTAATCTTGCCAGCGCCGATTTCGGCATTGATGCCCGTATGGGCTTTTTTATTTTTTTTCATATAACCAATATATTATATTGATCTATCATAATATGACATATCAATAATTTTAAAATGATCAAAAATGTTAATTCTTTTGATTTATAAATATGGTAAACTCATGTTAAGAGGTGATTATGCTATACACACAGGGAAAAACGGATTGTAAGCCAAGCGAGGTTGGCTATGATGAAAAACGGCTTGACGTGCTGAACAACCATCTGCAGCGCGTCATTGATGACGATGAGATACAATGCGCGACCTACTGCATTTCCCGTAAAGGCAAGATTTTTGCTCATGGCGGAGTAGGGAAAAAATCTTTCCGTAAGGACGATAATACTCCGGTTCAACCTGATTCTGTCAGATACGTAGCCTCTATTACTAAAGTTTTTACCGCTGTTGCAATAATGAAACTGGTAGAGGACGGCGTTACGCGGCTTGATGTGCCGGTAGGTGAAATTCTGCCTCAGTTCAACACGCCACCTTATAACGGCGTTACGTTGTTTCAGCTTTTAACACATACTTCCGGTATGCATTCTGACGACGGATGCTTTGAAAACAAATACCAGACTAATTACTGGAAAATGATTGACGACGCGTACAAGCTTTGCGACTCTGAAAAGAAAAATGAATTTGATTGGTTAGCCGCAGCATTAGGCACTATCGGAAATGGTTTCAGGGTAAAACCCGATACCGAGTGGGCGTATTGCAGTTTTGGTTTCGTCGTTCTCGGCGCTGTTATCGAAAAATTATCCGGTAAGTCCGCTCAAGATTTTATCGAAGACAATATTTGTAAACCGCTGGGTATGAAGGACACCACATTTAACATAACGGCGGAAATGGCAAAACGGTATATCGTTTCGGATGAGGAACTTGAAAAATATGTAAATGATAAAATTAACGGAACTTATAAACCTCATTGGATCGGGGAAATACTGAATATTCCGCCGACAGGGGGCGGTCTGGAATCGACAGTTTACGACCTTAGCCGTTTCGGTAACATGGTGCTTTTTAACGGTACCCTGAATGGCGCGCGTATTCTCGGCAGAAAAGCCGTGGAGAAAATGACGACAATTGCCAGCGCCCTTCCTAATTTTTGCTGGAACGCAAAGGAAAAAGAACGTTTTTACGGCGTTGGTTTTGACATGAGAAACGGCCCTGCTTTTACATTTTCACAAGGCACTTTCATGCATGAAGGTTCGGGAGCGTGTTCACTTTACATTGATCCTAAAGAAGAGCTTGTCGCGGCGTGGATTGTACCGTTTGCAAAAGAAGGCTGGTTCTCACGGGCGCTTTTCAGCGTGCACAATATCATTTGGTCAGGCCTGATATAAGGAAACGTTAGTTGAAAAAGCTTAAGCAAAAACTCGATATGTGCAAAGCGATAGCGTTTGCCACCATTAAGGAGTATTTAGTTTACCGCTCCCACATGTTGGTATCGCTCTTTGTCGGTCCCGTATTCTTTATCATGCAGTATTTTATCTGGACTGCCGTTTACGGCGGCGGCGGGGTAATAAAAGGAATCGAGTATTTGCAGATGATCCGCTACTTTGGCATATCGGCTCTGATTGGCTACATAACATGGGATTCCGCGGACTGGAATCTGTCCATGTTAATACGCACGGGCAAGTTTTTAACATTCGCCCTTCGCCCAATCAATCACCCCTTTTACGCGCTCTCCCAAAAAATAGGACACCGCGTACTTGGAACCTTTCTTGAAGCTTTGCCGTGCGCGGTAATATTTATCTTTCTATTCAGGATTAATATGAGGCCGTCCAGCATACCATGGACTGCGCTTTCCATCGTACTCGCTTACTTTATTTTCTTTTATGTGAATTATATCATCGGCATTGCGTCATTCTGGGTTGTTGAGTCAGAGGGTATACGGGCGTTTTATAATTTGCTCGGCGGGGTATTTTCCGGCGCGTTTATACCTCTTTTTTTCTTTCCAAAACCGCTGCAGATTATTCAGTTTTTTCTGCCTTTCCAGTACACCTCGTATGTGCCCGCAATGGTATTCATAGGAAAATACACGTTAGGTGATATTGAATTGTCAATTCCAGCGATAGTAGGTCTTCAGGGTTTGGCGCTTTTATTATTTTTTCTTGTATCCGAGTTATTGTACAATATAGCGATGAAAAGGTTTACGGCGGTGGGAGCTTAACCAGTGAGCAATGAGCAATGAGCAATGAATAATGAGGAATGAGGAAATGGGAATGAAGAGGATATTAAATATTTATAAGAATTGTGTGGCGACCGCGATGGCTAGGGCGTTGACTTACAGGTTTAATTTTGCGCTTTCAATGATAATAACGCTGTGTTTTAATTTGCTTTTGCCTTTAACTACAATACTCATTTATAATTCAGGCGCTAGTTTTCCGGGCTGGAATTTTTATGAAGTGTTGTTAATACAGTCTATTTTTACTTTATCGCTGGGATTTGCGTACATATTGTTCAGTAATGTATTATGGTCAACAATGCAGCACATACGCGAAGGCACTTTTGAAGTTGTCCTGCTTCGGCCTGTAAACCCGCTCTTCTTTTTAATTGCGACTAATTTTGATACGGGAAGTATCGGGCTTTTAATAGGGGGAGGCGTAATGTTTGGCATAGCGGCGGCGCACACTGGAGTTGTCTCGCTTGCCGCCGTCGCGCAGTTTTTATTTTTATTTTTTGGCGGATTCGCGGTAATGACCGGTTTTCAAATGATTATGGCGGCGACATCGTTCAAGTGGGTGGGAAATTCGCGCCTGCCTGAGATTTTAGACAGTATATTGGCATTCGGAAAATACCCTGTGTCGATATTTCCACAGACGATAAAAATAATCTCATCGTATATAATTCCCGTAGGCATGATTGGATTCTTTCCGGCAAGCGCGTTATTGGGACGTCTTGATCCTGTTGTGTTAATTGCGGTTGTCCCGTGCATACTGTTCATGTTTTTCGGGATATGGTTGTATCAATATATGGTCAGATTATACGAAGGAGTAGGCGGCTGATATGAGTATAATAAAAGTAAATAATCTTGTTAAAACTTATACTACTTTCAAGCGCGGAAGCGGCCTGAAGGAAACCTTGCGGAGTTTCTTTAAACGTGAAAAAGTAATTATCAATGCAGTAGACGATATTTCCTTTACTGTTGAAGAAGGCGCTATCTGCGGAATGCTTGGTCCCAACGGAGCGGGAAAATCCACCGCGATAAAAATGCTCTGTGGGGCGCTCTACCCTACTTCGGGAGAAATTGACGTTATGGGATATTCGCCCGGCAGGGAGCGTAAAAAATATGTGCGCGAAATCGGCGCGGTATTCGGACAGCGTTCCCAGTTAATCTGGGATATTCCGCCGATTGACAGTTTTAACATGAACCGCGCAATTTACGGGATAACTCAAGGGGACTACAAGTCGCGCCTTGATGAATTAGCCGAAATGTTTGAAGTTGGGGAAGTTATGCACAAACCGACAAGAGTGCTGTCCCTAGGCGAGCGCATGAAATGTGAATTTATAATGGCGATGCTCCACAAGCCAAAAATTGTCTTTTTGGACGAGCCTACAATCGGCCTTGACGTAATCGCAAAGGCAAAAATAAGGGAGTTTATTCTGAACATCAACAAAACGGGCGCGACTTTTATCCTTACAACCCACGACCTGGAAGACGTGAAACAGCTCGCCGATAATGTGATAGTAATTAATCACGGGAAGAAGGTATTTGATGACTCCCTGCAAAAATTACAACTCAATCTTGGAGAGAAAAAGATTGTCGAGCTTACGCTTGATAAGCCGTTTGACCTTGAGGCGGTTCTTCCCAGCAGTGTAAGAGTACTCGAAAAAAAATCACCGCTGGAAATAATCATGGAAGTTGACGCTTCAAAAATCGCCATCGGCGATTTTATCAAGTTTCTTTCAGGCAGAATTGCGTTATCTGACATAGCGGTAAAGGAATTGCCGATGGAGGAAATAATTACGCAGATTTATAATGAGCGTAAATAAAATATATGATAAATCCGAAAATTATTTCAATTTTGCCAGAAACGCCGTAGTTTTTGCAATATTTAAGAATTTCTGCGCAAAATTTTGATAAAAAAATGAAAAATCCCGGCGTTTAGCTATACATACGTATAGCATAAAAGAAGATTAATTTTATATTGACAAAACGATGATTATTTTGTAAATTGTATATTATGTTAATGTAATTATTTTTTGTATTGACAAAAAGCATTAATTTAGGAGTAATAAAATGGCCAAAGATATTGATTCACGTAGAAAAATTCTCATGGTTGATGATGATGAGATACATCTTTCCATCACTGAAATGTCATTAAAAGATGAATATGATGTATTTATGCTAAAATCAGGTGAAGAAGCGTTAGAATTTTTAAATAAAAGCCAAATCGTTCCTGATTTAATAATGCTTGATATTTTAATGCCTATAATGGACGGCTGGATAGTATTCGATAAAATTAATGATATTGCGGCTTTAAAATTCACTCCAATAATGTTTTATACGTCATTGGAAGAAGAGAGCGCAAAAGAAAAAGCGTATGAACTTGGCGCATTTGATTATGTTAAAAAACCTTGTGAGCAATCACTTTTACTAAGCAGAATAGGCGAAATATTAAAGAAAGCTGAACTAAAAAAACAGCATTACGGCTCATAAAGAATTTGGATTATTTTTTGATATTATTAATGAAATATCAAAATATCATTCATATTAAAAGAGTTATGCATAAGGGTATTAGTCATTAACTGTTTTTATCATATTTTTCTTCCCCATTAAATATGATTTTGTAATAAACATTTCAATAACTTTTTTTGCATCATCACTACTTTTATTAAAAACCTTGTTTGATAAAACAACCAATTCCTCAACAATATCAGTAGAATTAATGGTTTCTTTTAATTTATCAAAATTCATATTTCCCCCAATAATTTTGTTTAATGGGAATATTCTACAAAATCTAACAAGGTCTGTCAATATACCCGCTTTTTTGGAAAAACGTTTAAAAAAAGAGAAAATCTTAAAATGTGCAGGCGGGGGAAGTTTTCATTCCTGCGGCAAACTTTTAATATTTTTAGATGTTTCTTTAATTTTTGAATGGATTTCCTGTAATTTCTTTTTAGTTTTTTTCTTTATAACTTTGTTATTTATTTCCCACCAGCGTTTATTCATTAAAAGTTTCCAAACAGGAGAACGAGGTTTACCGTAATCTTTTGTATATGAAGAGATTGTTTCTTTATAAATATCCGTAAGTCTTTTAGTAATTTCACTTAAGGACCATGCTCTGGCATGAATCATGGCTTCTTCCGATTTTTTCCTGTACAGATCTTCGTCATTTAACAACTGCAGTACCCTTTCGGTAAATTCTTTCGGGTCGTCTTTTACCATAAAGCCGCCGTTGTCTCCGCCCATTACCATAAGCGTTCCCAAAGCGCCGATAGCTACAACGGGAACACCTGAAAACATCGCTTCCAGTGTAACAAGACCCTGAGTATCGGTAAGGGAAGGAAAAACGAACACATGGGAAATTGAGTAGATAAGGGAAAGTTGATAACGGTCTAAATAACCTGTAAAAATACATTCTTTCTCCACGCCGTATTCTTTTGCTTCATTTTTAAATAAATCCATATCCTGCCCGTTGCCTACGATTACAAGCGCCGTATTTGGACTTTTTTTAAGAATGTCAGGAAGTATCTTGATAAGAAAACCGATATTTTTTTCTCTTACAACCCTGCCCGCCATAAGGAGCAATCTTTTTCCATAGGTTTCCGGAAAAAGAGCGTTAAACGCTTCCCTGAACGCCTCAATTTCAGCTTTATCATGCATAAAAAGTTCCGGGTCTATGCCTGTCGGCAAAAGAAAGGTCTCGGCATTTGGTTTGTACTTGTATACGACTGCTTCTATCTGCTTTGTAGGGACTATCACTTTGTATGATCGTCTTAATACATTTTTAAGAATACCACGAATAAAAAACTTTACGAAAAAGACGGGAAACATTGGAAAGTAATTAGGGGCGTAATCTTCCCACATTGTGTGAAAGGTATAAATTGTCGGAAGGTTATGTGTTTTTGCATAAAGAAAACCAAATTCGGCAATGACCACTTCGGTATTGATGTGAAGTATATCGGGCTTAAATTTTTCCACTTGTTTGAATACCCAATACCATTTATCAAATTTCGCAAGACGGTCTTCTTTTGTAACAAACGTCGGTAATGAAGGAACCCTAATTATAGTGGGTTCATCCGCTCTTTTTTCGTCTTGAACAGTAAAGATTGTATCATAGCTGGAAGGGTAAAATGAACAGACAATGAGTACTTCATGACCTTCCTTTATAAGGGATCTTGAAAAGGTATCAACTGATACCGTAACGCCGTTGACCCGCGGCCAATAAGCGTCCGTAAACATGACAATTCTCATATAGGGATATTATAGCACGCTCTGCAAAAATTGCCTTGTTCTGTCGTTTGAGGGATTAGTAAATAAATGTTCGGGAGTACCAACTTCCAGTATGGAGCCTTCAAACATGAACACTACCCTGTTGGCCACTTCGCGCGCAAAGCCCATCTCATGGGAAACCACAAGCATTGTCATTCCGCCGGAGGCAAGCTGTTTCATAACGGCCAGTACTTCGCCGACAAGCTCCGGATCAAGGGCGGATGTCGGCTCGTCAAAGAGCATAATCTTCGGCTCCATGGCAAGCGCGCGCGCGATTGCCACGCGCTGCTGCTGACCGCCTGAAAGCTGCGAAGGGTACGCGTTAATTTTATCGCTTAAACCAACCCGCTCAAGTATATGCCGGGATTTATCACGCGCCTGCGCGAGAGGCAATTTGCGGACATTGTGCGGGGCAAGCATTACATTTTCAAGCGCGGTTTTGTGCGGGAAAAGATTGAAACGTTGAAAAACCATGCCAACTTCCAAAAGAATTTTATTCCGCTCGTCATTGTGCATTTTTACGCTATTGACTCCGTTATGGCAATCAAAAAGAATATTGTCCTCGATAAATATTTGCCCCTCGTCAATAGTTTCAAGCCGGTTAAGGGTGCGAAGATACGTCGATTTGCCCGCGCCGGACGGCCCGATTATGCACACCACTTCGCTTTGCTCAACTGTCAGAGAAACATTTTTTAACACGTCAAGCGGCCCGCGCCCGTTACTGCCTTGAAAAGTTTTATATATTCCTACGGTTTTAATCATTGGCATAAAGGACTCACTCGTACACCGAATATTTATTTTCCGCCTTGCGGAAAACAAATGAGAACACGGCCGTGATGATCAAATACAGAATCATGGCGGGAATGTATACAAGAGCGGATCTTGTGGAACCTTCGATATTTCTTGTAGCCTTTGTTATATCAACTAACGCAATCATCGAAACCAAAGACGCGTCTTTTAACATCATGATAAATTCATTGCCGACAGGGGGAATTAATCTGCGGATGGACTGGGGGATGATTACAAGGCGCATTGTCTGCGCGTAAGTTAATCCTAACGCGCGGGAAGCTTCAAACTGCCCTTTATCAATGCTTTGAATTGCCGCCCTGATTATTTCCGCGCAGTAAGCGCCTGCGTTGAGCGAGTAGGCGATAAACGCCGCAAGGAAGCGGCTGTTAATTGTCAGCGCCGGAAGAATCATTGGAAGAGCGTAATAAACAAAATAAAGTTGCATTAACAGGGGCGTTCCCCTGAAAAAGAACACATAAGCGCTGCAAACTTTATTTATTACCGCATTCTTTGACATCTTCCCCAACGCCAAAAAGAGGCTGAGAACAAGCCCCGCGCTGACAGCCGACACCGTCAGCGCGATTGTAACTCTTGCGCCTCTTAGAAGCTGGGGCGTCCAGGAAAAAAGAATGGTTTTAAAAGCTTCCATTAACCTTTATCGCCGCACCGGGGAAACCAAATCCATTCCGTCAAAAATATCTTTTGATATTTTCAACATGGTTCCGTCATCAAAAAGTTCATCCAAAGCCTTGTCTATCGCCTGGGTTAATGCGTCGTTTCCCTTCCTCATACAAATCCCAAACTCTTCTTCTCCGCCCTGCCAGACAATTTCAAAGAAATCAGAACGCGCCACATATTCATAAGCGACCAGAAGATCGGTCATAATGGCGTCAACGCGGCCAAGTTTCAATTCGTCAAAACAATACATTACTTTGTCATATTCATAAGGAGTAAACATCAATCCGTTTTCCGCTAGTTCCGTCATGTAAGAATCGGACGTTGTTTCTTCCTGATAGGATACGCCAAGCCCTTCAAGGTCCTGAGGTGAGCGCACCTGATATTTTGTATCCTTCGGCATTACAATGGCAAGGGTATTTTGAATGTAAGGCTTACTGAAATTATGCGCCGCCTGCCGCGCCGGATTGATTGTTACTGAGGAGATAATACAGTCAAACTTCTTTGTATTAACTGCGGCAAAAATACCGTCCCACGCCGTATCCACAAACTGAACCTCAAGCCCCATTTTTTTCGCAAGAGCCTTTCCCAAACTTACGTCAAAACCGATGGGGGTAACGCCGTCATCCGCCATATATTCCATTGGAGGATAACCAATTTCCATACCAACCTGTAAAACGCCCTTTTTAATCGTCATACTGTCCGAAGCTTTTGAACAGCCCGTGATTAAAACCGCAACAATTGCTAAAACAGAGAAAACAACTGCCATCTTTTTCATACATTTACCTCTTAGAGTTATTGAATTCCTTATAATTTATAGTAATTTGTTAATAATGTCAAGCCATATTTGAAAGATGTTGCCCGACAAAAAATACAAGTTTATATTGAAAAAAGAGGTGTTTTTTCACTTGTTATTTTACGTTCTTTTACAATGTCATCATGGCAAACATCGCCAATCAATAACGGTGATGATTGAATATGTTTTTTGCAGTTATTTTCAACAATATTATTGCTGTAATTTGCATAACAATAAACGCAGCCATTAGAACATGAATTATATACGCCTATATCAATACTTTTTACACAACCGCACTCAAGCCGTTGATTTTTATCCTTCTCGATAAATAAATTATTTCCTGTTATTTTTGAGATTAACTTATCGTCTATACAACGGGCATGAGTAATACCATATTCTGAAAAATCGATATCTTCCGCGCATGTATCAATTGAAAGATCATTATTTCTTGCAATTTCTGAAAATTTCTTGGCAATGACATTTTTCTCTTCTGTTGATATTTCAGTAATCTCTAGTAATTTAATATTTTCCGTTATTTTTTTATAGAAATCTATAAAACTGATTGTTACTTTTTCTGTGTATCCTTTAAGAACACTCGCCATTTTTTCAAATTTATCACTATGATATACAGTATTATATTTTTTGTTAATTAAAATAGGATCATAACGCCAAATAATTTTCTGCGGACTAATTATGTCAGATAATTTTTTAAAAGTTTCAATTATCTCTATTTTGGGAGGTAATCTTGTTTCTATATCCTGTTCATACGGAGTTAGGGTAAATTGAAAATAATACTTATAATCTTTTAATAAATTAAGATTATCAATCATTGGCTTTGGATTTTTACTCCAGAAAACAATACAATCGATAAGTTCAGGATCAAGATTTATTACATTGATTTGATGTGTATTAAAAGGATTTCTTACATAAACAAATTTTTCTTTTATGCGGGTAAAGAGCCATTCTGAGTAGTATGAGGGAATATCAGTTCTTCTGCTTGCGCTTATTATCATGATTGAGTTTCTTTATTTCCCTGTCAAAATCAGATTCAAAGAGGCGGTCTTGGATAATACTTTTGTTATGGGAGCGTTTTTATTGTAATCCATCGCAATAGCATAGATGTCAGTTATCTTTTGATAAAAACGGCGCTCGCTGAGGCGGATTTCCCGAATTTCCGCAAGAAGATGTTCAAAATAGTCTTCGTCAAGAAAAGCGCCGTTTTCCATGCGTTTTTTGTCTATGACATAGCCCCGTAACGCATAATCCCTGAGAACTGACGTTGCCCATTGGCGGAAGGCAGTAGCCCGCTTGCTGTTAATACGGTAGCCTACGGCGATTATGGCGTCGAGGTTGTAATGTTTGGTACGGTAATTTTTGCCATCAGCGGCAGTTACCGAGAAATCCTCGGTAACTGAAAATTCGTCCATTTCCCCTTCTGCGAATATATTTTTAAGGTGCAGAGAAATGTTATCGGCGGAGCAGTCAAAGAGGGCTGCCATGAGTTTTTGGCTAAGCCAGATTGTGCCGTCTTGTATACGGACTTCTATGCCGTTTTCGCCGGCTTGCTTGGTGAAAATGAGGAATTCGGCTGTGCTGTTGCGGATTTGTAGGGATTTAGGCGGCATAGGCGGCTCCTTTATCACTATATTTCCCTTTCTGCATCCAGTCTTGTTCATACTCGATATTATATTTACCAATATTCCAGTTTGTATTGATGATATATTCGTTTAAAGACAAGACAACATATATCTTCCCCTCAATATAACATTGGGATATTTTATTTATTATGTTTTGGTAAGGGAATAACTTCAAAATGATATTCTTTTTTCTCTTTGTATTTTTCAAAATATTCTCTTATGTAATTAAAGTAGAACCTAAAACTGTCTTTGGTGCTGTTCTACCAAAATCAGATATAAATCTTGTTGCTGATACCTTTTTATTATTTCTTATTTCACTTATTGGTATTCCCATTTTAACAGCATCAATTCCATATATCCAAACAAAAGAGCTGATGATTAATCTACCTTGATAATCATGCTTTGATGATCTACAACGTGTCATTGCCACATAGAATAAACGTCTCTGTTCTTCTATTATTTTTTGAACATCATTAGTATCCTTGGGAATAAATGGCATAAGATCGTCAATCATTGATGCCATAATTACAAATTTTGCGCTTAAACCTTTCGAGGCATGTAAACTCATTATACGTATATTATTTGTAGTTTCTGGCGTATCAGGCATTGCAATAGTGTAAGTAAGCTCACTAACTATATCCTTAAGCCATGCATCAAAATCATCATAATTGTCAATAACAAATGGTTTATTATTTACAATTTCTTGAAAAATAGAAATAATTTCATAAAAATCTTCACCTTCATCACTCTGAAAAAAAAGTTCAAAAACATGAAGAGGATCATCAGCCAACTTTTTCTTTATTTGAATTAAATCCATGAGTATTTTACGATATTCCTTAATAATATTTGAAATCCCTTTTATTGATATCTTTTCATTTAATATCTCATCAAGAACAATTCTAATTGTTTTTGACTTATCGTCAGAATAATTTTTTAATATTTTATATTGATTCATTCTAAAATCATTTGAGCCAAACCCTAATAAAAACCTCAGAGAAATTTTATCATCTGGATTTGCCAACAAATAAATTAATGAATATGCTCTACGAACGGAATCATTCCTTATTATATCTTCTCGAAAATATGACTTTGCTGGAATACCTTGAAGAATAAGTTTATTTTCGATCTTATAACCTATTAATCTACGAGGAACAAGAATTAAAATATCTCCAGATGTAATATTGTTTTGTTCTGTCTCCTGCTTTACAATATTAACAATACCATTTATCTCATCTTCATAATTATTCCATTGTAATATTTCAATCTGTCCTTCTTGGTTCTTTTCAAAAGGAATTAATTCATTATGTGTTCTATTCGGATTCTTAGAAATCAATGCAGATGCCATCCTTGTTACTCTTTTTGGACATCGCCTAATTACATCAAAATTAATATCGGAATATTCTCCATATAAATTTGATATTTGTCTAATGCCTTCAGGGTAAGCATACCTAAATCCATAAATTGATTGATCATCATCACCAACTATTACTATATTAGCACCTCCTCTTAGAAGGTTTATAAAAACTTGTTCAGCTTTATTTAAATCTTGATATTCATCTATCAATATAGCTGAATATTTTCCAATTTCAGGAGAGGCAGGATTATTTTTCAAATAATTCAACGCTATAGGAATGACTTCACCTATCATCATTCCTTGGTGATAAATAAACCAATTTACTATTTTATCTTGAAATTCTTCTTCAATTTCATCTCTTGGTAATCCTGGTTCTTCAACTTGTATGTTTGCCCAAGCAGCTTCATATAATTTTAATAATTTTCTTCTTTCTTCAATTTTAGAATCAATTGGATATTCAATATCACGTAAAGCCGGATCAATTTCATGTTCTAATACTATTCTGGGTTGTCTTCTTTTGATCGTTTTTAATTCAGAACGTAATAAAATAAGCATTGCATGACTGTGTATGGTTCTTGCTTCAACTTTTTCACATCCATGTACGCCAATACTTGATATTTCTTTTTTCAAATCAGCAGCAGCAGTTCTGGTAAAAGTAATTGCCAATATTTTAGTTGGATCAATTCCTTCTTCAAGCAATCGCATAATTCTCTTTTTTATAGCAAAACTTTTTCCTGATCCCGGTCCGGCAATTGACCTAATTATAGGTGCATTGGAAGTTATGAGTTTATATGCCGGTGATTCTTTATTAATATTATCGTTCCAAGCCATTTTTTCTCCTTAAAGTTTTTATCTTCTTTTTTGTAAAATAATAACTCTTTATCTTAATAATATACTATACAAACGTAAAGATGTTGTCAAGTGGTTTTTTAGTAATTTATGACTTTTTAATCATTTTTTCAAGCTTTTTCAATCAATGTCTTTTTTTCTTCCTTATAAAACCAAAAATTTTCTGTAACTATTAATTGATTTTTGTTCAATTTATATTTCGAAAACGATAGCGCGACAAATTTTGAGGAGAAAAAGGGATTTTGATGATTTATTTCATTGATATCCACGTCATTTCCGATTATAATATATATAGCATATATCTGCTTATGGTATAGTATTTATATAAAATATTTCCTCCGGGAACAATGGGGGTAAAGTATGGAAGAAAAGATAGAATTTCATTTCAAAGGCGGTAGTGCCGATTCCCATCAACTCCCAGTTGATTTAATGATAAATCTTCTGAATAACATAAGGGAACTAGCATATCTAATTGTCGCTCAAGAACAAGGTATTACTTACAATGAACGTTTTAATCCTTCCAGAAAAATCAGGGATAATTATTTAATCAAATGTGAACTTCCAAAAGAAGGAAGCTACGCACAAGCTATTTCTTTCGACTATATTGGAGATGAATTGCTTTTTGAACCAAAAAAAACCGGAGAATGTATCAAAGAATTATTTGGATTTATCGTTGAGTCTGATGAACGGAAAATAAATCAATTATTCCCGAATGTTAAGCTACGTTCAAAAGCATTATCTTGTATAAGAGAAGCTTTCCCAAAACAGGATAATAATATATTTCTTGAAATTATTGATGGTAAATATATGACCAATAGCAGATCTATTCAAAAAAATTTGACAACAATTATTGACAAGACACAAGCAGCGGTAGAAGAATATATGACTGCTGTTACAGGTCGTTTGATAAGTATTGATTTTGAGGAAAGAAAAATTATCATAATTCACCCTACAACAAAACGTGAATTAGATTGTTTTTATAACGAAGATATTGAAGATATGCTATTTGAAAACCGTCGCCAATTAGTTCAAATAGTCGGAGTAGTAACATTAGATAACGACGAACTACCCAAAAAAATTACCGATGTTGTCAGTATTCAAGAAATAGATTTATCTCCTATTGACTTTAATGATATAAACTATGGAAAAAATAAACTACATTTTAAGAATAGTTTGATTTTGACACCGACACTGGATATTTCAGAACAACTTTATACAATTAGCTATCCGGAACTTAGATTGGAATTATTTGCTTATACTCGACAGGAAATTACAAATGATGTTAAATCAGAAATTATTTATCTTTGGGAAGAATATGCAAAGGCAGAAGATGATACGCTTACAGAAGATGCAAAATTTCTAAAGAAAAAATTACTTGGTGTTATTGAAGAGGTGAAGTAAATGGCTATCAGAGATAGAGAAACAATAAAAGACGCTTTACAAAAGAAAGGTTTTCGATTAAATGATAGGGATCATATGTATTTCACTTATTACTCACAAGACGGTAAGAAATCAGCTGTTCATACAAAATTAAGCCGTGGGACTAAATACAAAACGCTGACAGATAATTTATTGGCGTTAATGTCAAAACAATGTAAATTACCTAAATCTGATTTTATAGAACTGGTTGATTGTCCTTTAACGCGAGAAGTATATGAAGAAAAACTTCATGCAAAAGCAATAATTTAATTGTTATTCCTTTCCCCAAACACGCTCAATCACAATCTTGATTTTTCCCTCGTATAAGGCAATAAGTTCCCGGCAGCCGTCAACGGCTTTTTGCTCCTCTTTGATTTCCGCAACTAAGGCTCGTTGGGTTTCGAGAGGTGGAAGTGGAATTTCCAGTGATTTAATACTTTCTTGTGAAATATTAGTTATATTTGCTTTATTTGATAATAATACGGTTTTATTACGATATTCGGTTGTTCGCAGTAAATATAGTAAATACTCAGGCAATACAACTTTAATATTTGGTGTACATTTGATCAAAAAACCACAAAAAACAATTTTTTCATTTTCAGGATTTATTAATGAAGGAAAACCGACTCCTTCATATTTTACAGACGATCTGACAAACAATAAATCATTATTAGAAACCAGTTTAGATTGTTTTTCTTTCTCTGATATTTCAACTTTTTCCAAATTACTTGTATCAATATAGCCGTCAGAAAAAACATCTTTTATATTTACAAATTTTGTTCCTTTACCAACTTGCTCAGCAGAAAAATTTAAACCATTCTTAAAATCATTGCACACATCCCCCAATTTCACTAGAGGCCAATCGGGATCAATATCAATATGCGGTTTCCAATTATCCACCACCTGCCTCGCCCCGTCAATGATTTTCTGGTATCCTTCAATCTCGGCTACAATCTCTCGTTGAACTTCAATCGGCGGTAGTGGGATTTTAAATCTATAAAAAATATCAGCACTGAGATTATTAATATTTGCACCTGCAATTTGTTCTCTTAAAAAATCATTAAAATGCCCAGATGTTAATTGTCTTATAAGATAATGAGGGATAACATGAGAAAGATTAGCGCGAATTGCACCCATGAATCCACCGAAATAAAATTCTGTATCATTCTCAATAAGAGCAACTTTTCCGATGTGCTCTTTACTACCACTGGCAAGACAAATAAAAATATCACCTTTTCGCAGTTTCTTTTCATCAGAAAATGCTGTTACAGGGGACACAAGTTTTATATCATTTAAATCAAGTTCATACCTATCTTTATTGATATTATTCGCACGAAGAACTTGAACACCATCTTCAGTAACTTCGTCATTCTTTGAGAATATTACTCCTCGTACTAACTCACATATCTGTTTAAGTTCAACAAAGTTATATTCAGTTTTACTGGTTTTACTTTCTCTATACCTCTCCCCACTCAAATTATACTCACCGTTTACAACAATCTTCTCTTTGGAAACAATCAAATAATTATTTCCTTCGTGTTCTTTGTTCCTTAGTGTTCTTTGTGTGATACTCTTGCGAAATTTTTTTATAATCTCCACCGCTCCCGGCAGATCATTTTTATCAATAGCCCGTCTTTGAGCGCCAAGACTAAAACCGTCATTCTCAATTTTAATAAACAGAATAGAATCGCTTTTTTGAGCAAGAAGCGTATCCAAAAATAAAATTGAAGTTTTTACTCCCGCATAAGGGTTGAACACACCGGAAGGCAGAGAAACCACGGCATAAAGATATTTTTCTACAAGCGTTTTACGGAGTTGTTTATATGCAGTACCACTCTGAAAAATGATACCTTCTGGAACAATTACAGCGGCGCGACCTGATGTGGTAAGATGTTCGGCGATATAGTCAACAAAAAGAACTTCACTACGGTTACTTTGAATAGAAAATCTCTTGTGAGGTTTTATACCGCCTTTTGGGGACATGAAAGGCGGGTTAGTCGGAATAACCCCAGCATATTCATTCCAACGTTCATCGCTGGTTAAGGTATCGTATTCAAATATTTTAGGCTGGCTAAAACCATGGAGATAAAGGTTTACTAAAGAAAGACGTACCATATCCGGTGAAATATCATAACCTCTGAAATTGTCCATCAATTTTTTTCGTTCGCTTGTAGTAAGGAGATCACCAGGCACTTTTTTTGTATTAGCCTTTATAATGTGCTTATAAGATGAAATAAGAAAACCGGCAGTACCACAGGCAGGATCAAGAATGATTTCGTTCTTTTGTGGATTGATTACCTCGACCATAAAATCAATGATGTTGCGAGGCGTTCGGAACTGACCTGCGTCCCCCTGACTGCCCAATACCGAAAGAAGATATTCAAACGCATCGCCAAGATTTTCCGAATGATCATACTCAAACTCGTTGATGGTTGTCAAAAAAAGTTTTAGAGTTTCAGGATCACGATAGGGAAGATAAGCGTTCTTAAAAATATCTCTAAACAACTGTGGAATACCGGGGTTTTGATTAAGTTTTACAATGGCCTCGGCGTAAAGATTTAACATTTCATGTCCGCCCAGCCGTGGATCAAAAATGTTCGACCAGCGGTAACGTTTAAATTCTCCCGTAAAGAAACTGGTTTTACCGCCCATCTCTTTTGACTCTCTGTCCATGTCGTCCATGAATTTATAAATAAGTGCAATAGTTATTTGTTCCACTTGACTTTTGGGATCGGGTACTTTACCTACCAATATATCGCGGGCAGTATCTATTCTCCGTTTGGTATCACTTTCAAGCATCACATTTCCTTACATAACAAAATTATTCAAAGGAACATAATCTTTGATATATTCCGGGATCAATTTACGAAGTTGTGGGGTTAATTGCCGATATGCGTCAATCCATGGCGTAACATTTAAAAGCGAATAATTTCCATGATCAACTATTCCTCGGAATTCTGCGTCTTCGATATAAGCCTTAAAAATAGTTTTCGTGCCTGAAAAATAATTTTCGCCAGGCATATAACGACTGTCGAATTTGTCAAATTCTTCTTCCAGTAATTCTTCTTTAGTTTTGAAACGAGGTATTAAACCGAGAATTTTTTCAAGCATTTCTTTAAGTTGTATTCGGCGGTCAGCGTTCAGGGCGATTCTTAATTTCTCTATATTAAAATAATCTTCAGGTTTTTCAAAAATATTGTGAATAACAAAGTCCTGTAATTCATTCCATTTACCTTCATAAGCTTGCTCTTTTAATTCATCTATTCTTGGATTATTTAGTATCGTCTGTTCAAAACGATCAAAATACATCCTGTCAATTTTCATCCCATTCGGACCGATCTCTGTTTGATTTAGAGAACTAAGTTTGTCTTCACGCTTGGAGTTGTAAAAATCTAATAAAAACGTATCGGGGGTATTTTGATGGGCTTCAGAATACTCCTTATTTGTAAATTTTGGAAGGCTCAATGCCTCATCGTAATTAAACTTTTCTTCAAAATATTCACAATTTGCAAAGAAATCAAATATTTTAAACCTTGTTTTTTGTTGAATTCTTGAAATTTTTTCATTTTGACCTGCTTTTTGAACGTGGGGGGGGGGGGGTATACATAATCTCGTCTTTTTTAGAAAAATCAATAAGTTCATCTGTAAAATTATGTTTTCTTGTCCCTCTGCCTTTTATCTGGATAAAATCACTTGGAGAAAATATAGGGCGCATAAGACAGATATTGAGAAGATCGGTACAGTCATAACCGGTGGTCATCATTCCCACTGTAACACAAACGCGGGTTTTACTTGTACGGTAGCTTGGATCAAAATTGGCGTAACCTGAAAGTTTGTTATTGCTAAATTGAACCGTAAAATCTTGAGCCTCGTTCACCGAAGAAGTAACTTGCATTGCAAAATCAGACTTGTATTTACCGGGAAACATTATATCGGCGTATTGATTGAGAATTTGAGCTATTTTTGCGGCGTGATTTTGCGAAACACAGAACACAATGGTTTTGCCTATCTCACCTGTAATTGGGTCATGCAAGGCATTATCAAGAAAAACTTTACAAAAAGCATGGTTGGTGTTCTCTGAGAAAAATTTTTTCTCAAACTCTCTATGAATAAAAACTTTTTCAGCTTCGTTACCTTCTTCATCCTGAACAATTACCGCATAGCCCTTTTCCGAAAGCAACTGCGCGGTTATTTCAGTTCTTGCGTCGGCTACAATTGGGTTTATAAGATAACCGTCTCTTACTCCATCTAAAAGCGAATAACGGAAAGTCGGCTCTCCTGTTTCACAACCGAATGTTTTGTAAGTGTCAAGCAAAGTTCTTCGCTCAAGTTCTCTTGGGTCTTTAACATTTAAGCCGGTAGCATCAAAAGATTTAAGGTAATCTTTGGGTGTGGCGGTTAATCCCAATT
>Ga0268262_10000685_pt1 | contig 44047 bp, 32 predicted proteins | sample TergutNc150P3_FD_190354 | JGI IMG/M metagenome (GOLD analysis project Ga0268262, IMG submission 190354) | Nasutitermes corniger P3 segment gut microbial community from laboratory colony in Florida, USA - Nc150 P3 (SPAdes) (version 2) | ecosystem: Host-associated > Arthropoda: Insects >...
CTTGTCCTTATCTCCGGCCGCTATGACTGTGCCGTCTGCCTTTATGCCGACTGTATGGCAAAATCCGGCTGAAACAGCAACAATATCCCGCCACTCCCGGGTTTCGCATTGACGGTAATCGTTATACCCTGTCGCGACAACCGTGCCATCCCCCCTTAAGCCAACAGTGTGAAATATTCCGGCGGAAATAGCGACAATATCCCGCCAACTTTGAGTATCGCATTGACCATAGTTGTTGCCGCCAATCGCTTCAACCAATCCGTCCGTTCTTAAAGTCACGATATTACTGTTACCAAGGGAAACCGCAATAATGTCTTTGGAGTTAATTTGTACTGAACCAGTACCCCCGGCAATTATAAGCGAGCCATCAGATTTTAAGCCCGCCGTAAACATGGAGCCGGCGGAAACCGCCACGATATCCCGCCAGTGCTGGGTATTGCATTGGCCGTCTTCATTCGAGCCGACAGCGACAACTTCACCGTTTGCTTTCAGCCCAACAGTATGGCTACAATCTATATAGTAGCCAATTGAAATACACGTTTGAAACCTGGCAATGCTTTTTCTCGATTCATCCAGTGACTGTACTATCTTGCCGCGAAGCACAAGAAACAATATATCCAGCATTTCTGAGCTTCTTGTGGAAGAAAGGCCATATTCATCATCCAGGCGCTTCACAAGAAATTTCTTGCACCCTGCACAGTCTTCCGCATTGTTAATGTGCTTGATACAGTCAGTATCAAGCATGGATAATAAAAAGGCATTTTCTTTTTTATATTCATTTTTGGTATAGTCCAATAAAAAGGCCTTAAATTTTTTGGGTTCAAGAAAGACCTCTTTCCCATTTTCAATGGCGATTCTTTTTAAAATTTTAGAATATTCTGTTTGTATCATGCTTATATCTTAAAAAGAATAAAACGCTACATTGGATTTTTCTGTATTGGATTTTTTTGCATTATCCGCGCCATTTCCAAATGCTGTCTGATATCAGGCTGGTCAGGATTCATCCGCAGTGAAGTTTCCAGGTCCTTAATCGCACGGTCAAACTCTTCTTTCATCATATACGCGACACCACGGGTGGCATATGCAAAACTATCATTGGTGCCAAGCTGTATGACGTGATTTATGTCTTCGATAGCCTTGTCAAATTCGTTTTTGCCAAAATACGCGCCGCTACGGGCATTATACACCTCCACATAATCAGGATTCAGCTTTAACGCCTGATTATAATCCCCGATTGCCCGATCAATTGATGGAGCATCATTACGCATAACGCTTATACCATAATGCGCAAGTCCGCGATAGTAATATACATTGGCATCATTAGGATTCAATTCAAGCGCTTTTGTGAAGTCCACGATTGCCTGGTCAAAGTTATCCTTACTTAGGTTCTCATTGCCGCTGTTTATATATTTCAGCGCCTCATTTTGGCTCATGTTAAAACTCCTTTCACTATCCCACAAATTTGTCATCTTTCCAGATTCCTTCTTTTACAGAGCCTAAAAAATCAGTCATTTTGCCTTTACCTGACCTCTTATTATTCTCCCAATTGCCTTCGTAAACACCGCCGTCTTGATAAGTCATTTTCCCATAGCCGTGACGATCACCATTCTTCCAATTGCCTTCGTAAACTTTCCAGTATTCGGTATAAGTCCTTATTCCAAAACCGCTTGCCCAGCCATAAACAAAACCGCCTTCATAAACACCGCCGTCCGGATAAGTTTCTTTCCCTTTGCCATGGGGTTTTCCACTAGCCAGTTCGCCTACATAAACAGAGCCGTTCCCAAGAGTCATTTGTCCTATTGCCATAAAAATCTCCTTAATAATAAAATTTCAGGGAAAACCGAAATTCCCTGACAACGACAAGTCAGCAGATGACTACCGCCGACCTTGGCATATATTAACATCCCTTACAGGTTGTTTTCAATTTTAAACGGATAATGACATAATTACGTCTATCAGGCTATCGTATAATATAAATAAGGGTATGTGAAGCTATATATTACCCATATGTCAACAATGACAAAATTTATGGAAATGTCATTATTTGGTTTTATTTATGCTTGCCTAATACGCCATAAATTCCATCTCATCGCCATGGGCGCCTACCAGCTCATGTTTATTCGGGTGAACAATAAGATCCATATCTTCCAGTAGTAACAGGGTAAATTATTCGCTCTCCGTTAGCGATTCGAATCGGCTTTTCGCCCATTTTTCCAATAAAAACTCCACTCCAAATTATAATAGATTTTTCAATATATATACTGCATTGAGATTCGTTTTGCTTTGGTTTTTAGAGAAAAATTTACGCTTGGGACGAGCAACATTGCGTTACCCAAGGCCGCCAATGACTTTTTACCACGAACCTCACGAACAAAATAGGGACTGGGGGTTTGTTAAGGTACGTTAAACGTGCTGGGAGTGATCGCGTAAAATAGGGTTGATTATTTTTAGACGATTATTGATAATTTGTCCGTTTAATAGGTCTTCGGTATAAAGAACATCGCAATTTCCTTCCAAGGCTGTGGAAACAATGCTACTGTCCCAATAGGAAAACTTATAACGATTATGAATGTGAAAAATTTCAGGGATTAGTTCTTTTTGGCATTTACATAATACTCGTTAAGCACTTGGGTACTTACTACGATTTCTGAACCGACAAGGGCAGTGGTTAAGAGTCTATGATATTGAGAGTGTTTATCACTGCCATCATCTATCTTGGCATACAGTAGAATATTTGTATCAAGAAAAACCCTATCGGGCATGAGTTTCTTCCCTGCTTAAGGGGATGAAAGACTTCATTTTTATGGGCGTATCTAACCATTCAGCCTTACCAGTCCATATTTTCCCGTTGGCTTTTTTAATCTCTGCTTTCGCAATATAGGGGGCGAGAAGGGTTATTACCTTGTCAAAACTAATATCATCGTTAATCTTTAGTACTATTTCACCCATAATCTTCCTCCAATTCAGTATTACCATTATTCATGAATTATCACATAGGCCATGCTAATTCCTATTTTTAGTGTACTCTATTTCCCAGAAATTTAGAAGTATCCTGCTCCCAATACCTTTTGCGGCAAGCGCGCGATAGAAAGCAAAGCGTCTTACCAAAACGCCTGAATTGCTAACAACAACCCCATTCCCCATTCCCCGCTCCCTATTCTCCTGTTGTTTTTCATCCAATAAAAGGCTATTATACCCCTATGATTTATAACCCTACCGCAGAATGCATGGACGAGGAAGCAAGGAAGAAGCTTCAACTTGCGAACCTCAAAAACCTGGTAGAAACCCTCTACACCAAAGTTGAGTTCTACCGGAAAAAGATGGACGAGGCGGGTCTAAAGCCCGCTGATATACGCAGCCTTAAGGATATAGAAAAGCTCCCATTCACCACAAAAGACGATCTCAGGCTTAACTATCCCCACGGGCTGCGGGCCTGCCCGCCTGACCGGATCGTGGAAGTGCACATCAGTTCCGGCACTACAGGAACGCCCGTGGTGGACGAATACACCATGAAGGACATCGACATCTGGCGGGAGGCCATGGCCAGAACCCTGGCAGGAGGGGGCTGTACCAAAGATGATATAGTCCAGAACTGCTACGGTTACGGCCTTTTTACAGGCGGCCCGGGCGCCCATTACGGCGCAATGACCATAGGGGCTGAGGTACTGCCTATGTCTTCGGGTAATACCGAGCGGCAGTTGATGGTCATGCAGGACTTTCATTCCACAATGCTTACCTGCACCCCTTCCTACGCACTCTACATGGCGGAGGAAGCCGCAGCGGCGAAGATCGACCTACGCAAGCTGCCCATCGCCAAGGGCTGTTTTGGCGCGGAACCCTGGAGCGAAAACATGCGAAAGGAGATCGAGAGCCGCTACGACATGAAAGCCTATGATATTTACGGCCTTACCGAAATCATTGGCCCCGGAGTTGCCTTTGAGTGCGAAGCTCAGGACGGCCTCCATATTAACGAAGACCTTTTCTACCCTGAAATAATCGATCCCGAAACCGGCAATGTGCTGCCACCGGGGGAAAAGGGCGAGCTGGTCTTTACCACCCTTACCAAAGAGGGGACGCCCCTGCTCCGCTACAGAACCAGAGACATCACCTGCTTTTTGGGCAAGAAGTGCAGTTGCGGAAGGACCACCGTCCTAATGCACCGCCTATTGGGCCGCACCGACGATATGCTAATCATCCGCGGGGTTAACGTGTTCCCAAGCCAGATAGAGCACGCTCTCTTCGGTATTGAAGGAACAGAGCCGGCATACCTGATCGTTTTAAGCCGGGGGGAATCCCACCTGGACGAAGTAGAGTTGCAGGTCGAGGTAAAGGAAGAATTCTTCAGCGATGAAACCAAAAAACTCGAAGCGCTCAGGGCCAAAATTCATAGCGTAATGAAATCCAAGCTACAGATTGGCGTAAAGGTAAAACTGGTGGAACCCAAGACCATTGAAAGGTCAATAGGGAAAGCAAAGAGAGTAATTGATAACCGCAAAATATAGGTTATAATGGGAGTATCTATGGATATAAAACAGATTTTCGTTTTTCTGGAAAACAAAGCGGGACGGCTGGGCGAAGTTACAAAAGCGCTTGCCCAGGCACAGATCAATATAAGGGCTTTAAGCATTGCCGACACCGCCGATTTCGGCATTCTGCGGCTTATTGTGGACAAAGAGGCTGAGGCGATAAAAGCCCTGAACGAAGCCGGCTTTACGACCAGGGTAACCGAAGTGGTCGCGGTGGAAATCGATGACAAACCCGGCGGGCTTGCAAGAGTGATGGAGCTTTTTCAGAAGAAAAACATTAACATCGAGTACCTTTACGCCTCCCTTGAAGGCAAGGAAGGAAAGGCGGTGGTTATTTTTAAACTTGAGGATCATCAAAAGGGGCTTCAAATAATAAAAGAAAACGGCATCCCTCTGGTAACATCCTTCTAGGGGTTGACATTGAAAATACTAATGGCTTCAAGCGAAGCTGTCCCATTTGCAAAAACCGGCGGGCTTGCCGACATGGTTTCCGCCCTTTCGCTTTCGCTTGCAAAGCAGGGAAACGAAGTCCGCATTGTAATCCCAAGGTACTACAGCATAAATAAAGACGAACTTAAACTGAAAGCCCTGGAAGGCCCCATGGGGGTTCCCATCGGCGGCTGGGAAGAATGGTGCGGGGTCTCCGAAGGAACGCTCCCTGGAAGCAGCAAGAAAAACCCCGTCACTGTTTATTTTATTGACCACGAGAATTTTTTTGGCAGGGACGGCATTTACGGCGTGCCATCAGAACCTGACTTCCTGGATAACCCCAGGCGCTTTTCTTTCTTCTGCCGCTCTGTTTTTCAGCTCTGCAGAAAAATCGACTGGTACCCGGATATCCTTCATTCCCATGACTGGCCCTGTGCGCTGGTTCCGGTGTTTTTAAAATTCGGGGAAAGGAACGGAGCTTTTTCAAAAACCGTTTCCGCCCTTACCATTCATAACCTTGGCTATCAGGGAATTTACGGCAAGGACAATTTTTACGCCACCGGCCTTGGCTGGGATACATTTTACGGCGCCGGCTTCGAGGATTGGAACATGATGAACCTCCTTAAAGCCGGTATCTGTTCGGCGGACGTTGTCAATACTGTTTCCAAAAATTACGCGGAAGAAACAAAGACTCAAAGCTATGGATTCAGGCTGGACAGCACGCTTCGCAGCCGTGGTAACGATTATCGCGGTATACTCAACGGCATTGACAATAAAATATGGAATCCGGAAAAGGACAAGTATATCCCGGTTCCGTACAGCGTTAAAAATATGGAAGGCAAGGCTAAGGCCAAAGAGGTTTTGCAGCAGGAATTCGGCCTTCCCCCCTCGCCGGATACACCGGTGATTGGCCTTATATCGCGGCTTACTTTTCAAAAGGGCGTGGGGGAGCTTTTCGGGCCAACCTATGGCTCTGCATACGCCATATGCCGGGACATGAACCTTCACTTTGTCGTTCTGGGTACCGGCGAATCCTGGTGCGAAAATGAAATTCGCAGCCTTGCCGGGAAGCTTTCCAACTTCAGGGCAAAGATCAGCTATGATGAAAAAACCAGCCACCTGATAGAAGCGGGAAGCGATTTCTTCCTTATGCCAAGCCGCTACGAACCGTCCGGGCTTAACCAGATGTATTCCCAGGTTTACGGCACCATTCCCATTGTGCGGAAAACCGGCGGCCTTGCAGACACTGTCGAGAATTTTGATCAGGACACCGGCAACGGCACAGGATTTATGTTCGAAGATCTGACGCCACAGGCAATCTACAACACGGTAGGATGGGCAATTTGGGCATACTATAACCGCAAGCCGCAGATAGAAGCCATGCGAAAACGGGGCATGGAGAAAAATTTTTCCTGGGAAAAATCCGCCGGAGAATATTTACAGATGTACGAAGAAACCATAAAAAAAATATTTGGCTGAGCAATGGAACCCAGGCATGAGCGGTATGCTATAAATAAATTCTGCGAATTTAAAGACCGTGAAGTAGAATCCGACTTTATGGAATATGAAAAGACAACGAGCCTTGGCATAGTCCGGATACTAATACTTATAATGGGTTTTTCATTCGCGATGTTTGTTGTTTCTGACTATTATTATTACGGAAAAGATAGCAGATTTTTTGTTTCACTTGCGCTGCGCTGCGTTGCTTTAATCATTACGGTTGTTTCATCTTTTCTTGCCGCTTCATTCAAGCGTTACAATCGTACGCTGATTTTGATAACTTTAACGGAGCTGGCGGTTTTTGTTTTTTATCTTTTAAACCTGTACGCAAGCGTGTTCTCCGCTTCCAGCCGGCAAGCCGGCGAGCCTGCCATTTCGAATTTTATGTCTGTGTTGATTTTAATTCTGGCAGTATTTCTGATTCCAAACCGCTGGAAGAATTGCCTTCTCGCCGGCCTTTTTATTATAGCAACCTATCTTATTTTCTGTTACGTATTCCTGAGCCACACTGATTTGCCGTCCCTTCTTCAACAGGGCCTATACCTCGGCATATGCCTTGCCTCCTGTGCCATTTTTATTTACGGCAGGGAGAATTCCGAACGCAAGCATTTCGCCTCGGAGAAGCTTCTGGAACTCATAACAATTACAGATTGGCTTACAGGCATTCACAACCGCCGCCACTTTGAGCGTATTTTGAATCTCTGGATAAAAAACAGGCGCCACGATCCATTCTGCCTGTTATTTTTTGACATTGATGATTTCAAAGTTGTTAATGACACCTACGGGCATAACATCGGAGATGAAGTGCTTGTTAATACTACAAAAATCGTTTCATCCAAAATCCGGGATGACGACATTTTTGCCCGCTGGGGAGGCGAGGAATTTGTGATCCTGTTCGGAGGGGTAGAAATCGACATGGGAAAAGAACTCGCGGAAAGGCTCCGCAAAGCGGTAGAAAATAATTCATGCGGCGAAGCTGGAAAAGTTACAATAAGCATCGGGGTTGTGCAGTACCACCGGGACAGCGAAGAAGATGAAAGCGTTGAAAATTTTGTGAATCGGGCAGATGAAAAAATGTACGAAGCCAAAAGAGCCGGAAAAAACAGGGTCGTAGCGGAGAAATAACAAAAGCCTTAAGAAATAGAACCCCCTGCCCACGGAATAACCTGTTCCCTTTTCTTATACATTATTTTAAAGCCGTTTTCATTAATGGCTATATCGGGAAGGGATGCTTCAATTACCTTATCCATGTCTCCTGCACGGACAGCGGTAACAAGCAAGCTCTTTCCTGCTTCCAGGATTCCTGTCAAAGTCGGTATCACCACGACCGGTTCAAGCACGTTTAGGTTGCACGCGGGAACGACGAGGGTTCCGGTTCTCGCGCTTGATGGCTCAAGGGCGGCTATGCGTGAAGCTCCCCAGGGGAAAGCAGCCAATGCTTCGCTTTTTTCCGCGCTGTTGCGAAGCGGCAGCGCTTCGTCAAACCCGTTGTAACGCCTGAGCGCAAAAGCCCCCTCGGCGGTTTTCAGTCTTCGCGCGCTTACTATTCGGTGGACGCGCAGGTGCCATGCGCCCAGGCTTACGAGCAGGGTAAAAATTTTCACGTCCGGCCAGGGCTGCCAAACACTGGAAACCCAGTTATCCCCCGATTGAATCTCTGCTGCGGCCCTTCGCTCCCGCCAATAATCAGCGCCCGTTTCCGGTATGGAATCAAGGTCAGAAAGGAGCAGCATTGAATCGCCGCCGGCCTGTTCAATATTCACGCCGCCATGCGACACACAAAAACCGAAGCGGGCGGAATAAGCGAACTTGCCGTATTTCTGGGCGGCGTGGTTCATCTCGAAATGGGCCTTGCGGCCTGGGCAGAGGAGCTGCGCGTCCTCAGCGTTACGCGAAACTAAAAAGCCTGGAATTTTATCTGTCGTAATTTGTTGCTGCTCCGGTAAAGGCGTTTCTTCCGCCTGCCAGAAGGGATGGTTTTCGTCCAGCGCGAGAATTAGGAACGCCTTGAAACCCCAATAGGGAGAGCCCGGCGAATTGTAGTTGTCCGACATAATCAGGTTCGGATACCCATAACCGACCGATAGGACACCCCCGTTATCCAATATAGGCCGGGAAAACCAGCGCCTTAGGCCCTGGAGGACGATACGCTTCATTGTACCCCAGGGAAGGGCATCTATTCCCGCAAAGGCGCAGGCGGGAAAAAAAGAATGAGAGGCGAAACGGTAGGTCAGGCTGCGCCCGTACGGAATTACAGAGCCATCGTCGCGGAACCACCGGGCAAAGCGCGGCGCGAAAAGCGAAGCCCGCTCAACATAACGGGCAGCTAGTTCATTGTTTCGGGCAAACCTGGCGTAGATGAGGCCGTAAAAATGAAAACCCATCGGGTTGTAAAAATCATACGAGCCATTTTTCCCATCGGCATACCAGCCCTCGCCTTTGTAACAGGATTCAATGATACTGAAAGATTCTTCTTCGGCCTGTTCGTTTACGGGAAGCCCCAGCTCGCGAAAGGCGAGGCAGACCAGTATTCTGAAGAATTGCCAGTTGTTTAAAGGTAGTTCAAGTTCCTGAATGGAAGAAAGCCATGCGTAGAGCCGCTCTTGTCCGGTCTTATCCAGGCCATCCCAGAAGGTTTCTTTCGCGATAATAAGCGACAGGGCAATTGCGGCCATTTCCACCAGGCGCTGATCCACCCTTTCAGGCATTCCCCAAAAGTGAGGGCTTTCGGGGTTTACCCCGTCCCGTAAAATTGAAAGCCATAAATCGATATCCTGGAAATCCCCGCCGCCGGCAATGAGGGGCGCGATTCCCCAGAGGGTCCGGCTCCACCCTTCCATCAGGGCGACCCTGGGGGAGTAATGGGCCATCGTGTCTCCCAAATCCAGGCCACCGCCAACAGCGTGTTCCTTCAGCGGGGAAAGTAGATCGCGCATACAATACCGCAGATCTTCCTTATTTCTGAGAGGGTTCTCTTTCAAACGCTTATTATAATTGTTCATAAATTCATTATACTCAAAAAAACCAAAAAGAACTCTCACGAAGGCACAAAGAACACGAAGGAAGAATTTGTATTTCATTCTTTGTGTACTCTGTGCCTTTGTGAGAGATACTTATAATAAAATTTATTTTGTTACTGATTGCTTGCATTGGAATATGTTCCAAAAAATGATATAATATCTTATCTCTTAAGGAAAAAATCATGGAAGAAAAATCAGGCAACTACGTTTCGGATATACATAACGAGGATTACGAAAGAGAATACCTGGCGTCACGGCTGGACGCTTCAAACTTGATCAACATCGCGGGCAGGGAGACGGAATCCCTGAACGGCAAATGGAATTTCGCGGCGGATCTTTACGACACCTGCCGACGGGCGCATTGGTACCGGGATGAGCGCTTTGACAAGGATGGGAGGGAGCTACCTCTGGATTATGACTGGGAAGGCTGGGACAGGATCACAGTTCCCGCGTCCTGGAACCTGGAAAAACCTGAACTGCATTATTTTGAAGGTTCCGGCGTATATACCAGGACTTTCCGCTATATTCCGAAAATGTCAGGCGAGCGCCTCATGCTCCGTTTTGAAGGCTCAGCATACCGCACCACGGTTTTCCTCAACGGGAAAATCATTGGTACGCATGACGGAGCCTCCACCCCCTTTAATGCCGATATCAGCAACGCGGTCAGGGGCGAAAACCGAATCGTGGTAGTAGCCGATGCCCGCCGCAGCCCTGTGCGCATACCAACGGATAACACCGACTGGTTCAACTACGGCGGCATCTACCGCGACGTTTACCTTGTCCGCCTTCCATCAATTTTTATCAAGGACTGGTTTGTTCGGCTTGCGCCTGACGGGACTTATTCAACGATTTTGGCGGATCTTACTGTCGCGAGCGCAGTCAATGATCGAGCGCAGGTCAACGGCACGGCGTTTGTGAAAATCCCTGAGCTTTCAATAAATCAGGAAATTGCTGTCAAAAACGGAAAAGGAGAAGCAAAAATTTCCGCACGCCCGGATCTCTGGAGCCCTGATAATCCCAAGCTCTACGATGTCTCTGTTTCATTCAACTCTGGTAACCTAAGTGATGAGATAAACGAGCGTATAGGCTTCAGGGAAATAAAAACCAACGGGCGTGAGATTTTCCTTAACGGCAAAAAAATATTCCTGCGAGGCGTGTGCGTTCACGAAGATCATTTTGCCCTGGGAAAAACAACCACGGAAGAAATTATCCGGCAGACAATCCGCGACCTTAAAACGATGAACGGCATCTATCTCAGGCTTGCCCACTATCCCCATGACGCGCGCTTTGCCCGCATAGCGGATGAGGAGGGCGTGCTGCTCTGGGAAGAAGTGCCGGTTTATTGGGCTGTAGCTTTCGATAACCCAGATACTTACGCCGACGCGGAAAACCAGCTGAGCGAGCTGGTGCTGAGGGATCGCAACCGGGCAAGCGTTATCATCTGGTCGGTAGGCAATGAAAACGCGGATACCGATTCAAGGCTTGCCTTTATGTCGCGTCTGGCGCAAAAGGCGAAAGCCCTGGATGGTTCACGGCTTGTTTCGGCAGCCTGCCTTATCAAACATGAAAAACTTTTGATTCAGGATCGCCTTGCTGAATTTCTTGACGTGATTGGAATCAACGAATATTACGGCTGGTACGATCCGGATTTTGATAAACTGCCGAAGATACTCGCGAATTCCAATCCCGAAAAGCCCGTGCTGATCTGCGAATTTGGCGGCAGCGCCCGCCTGGGGCAGCGGGGTAGCGTGGACGAGCTTTGGACGGAAGACAAACAAAAACGGCTCTATGAACAGCAGGTGCAGACTTTTAAAAAGTGTCCTTACATCGCCGGTACGACTCCCTGGATATTGTACGATTTCCGCTGCCCAAGGCGGCTTAACCGCTACCAGGAAGGCTTTAACCGAAAAGGCCTTATCGACGCCGAGCGAAAAATAAAAAAGCCGGCTTTTTATGTAATGCAAAAATTCTACGAGGAAATGAGGAGGTAAACCATGGATTATAGGCTGCAAGGCACCGACAGGGAGTGGGTAGAAACAATTTTTGAAAAGCTCAACGAGAAACTGAAAGCTGAATGTATCAGGATGGGAAATAAAATTCCATATATCGCGATGGACGGCCACTATCAAGATATGGACACCAATGAAGGCATTTACTGGTGGACTAACGGTTTTTGGCCGGGAATGCTCTGGCAGATGTACCATGCCACAAACCATGCTGAGTACAGGGAAAGCGCCGAGGCCGTGGAAAAACGGCTGGACAAAGCCCTTGAAGGTTTCGATGGCCTGCACCACGACGTGGGCTTTATGTGGCTCCATACCGCAGTTACGAACTACCGCCTTTCAGGCAACGCGGGTTCCCGCAGCCGCGCCCTCCACGCGGCAAACATCCTGGCGGGACGCTATAACCCGGTAGGGAAATTTATCCGCGCCTGGAACGGCGAAAGCCAGGCCGGATGGATCATTATCGATACGTTAATGAACCTTCCTTTGCTTTATTGGGCTTCAAAAGAAACCGGCGATCCCCGTTATTCGCAAATTGCCCAGTGCCATGCCGATACGGCGCTGAACCTCATTGCCCGTCCTGACGGAAGCTGCAATCACATCGCCGTTCTTTCGCCTGAAACAGGCGAGCGCCTTGAAAACCACGCGGGGCAGGGGTACGCGCCGGATTCCTCATGGAGCCGCGGCCAGAGCTGGGCTTTATATGGTTTCGCGTTGAGCTTTCGCCACTGTGGGCAGGCGAAGTATCTGGATGCCGCAAAAAGAACAGCCCACTATATTATTTCCAATCTTGCATTGAACAACTGGCTCCCGCTGGTGGACTTTCGCTCTCCAACGGAACCGCTAAAATATGACTCCACTGCGGCCATGATTTCCGCCTGCGGTCTGCTTGAAATAGCGGAACACGTAAACGAACATGAGCGGCCCCTTTACGTGAATTCCGCCCTGAACGCACTGAAGGCTTGCGAAAAAGCCTTCGCCTCCTGGGACACCGAAACCGACGGCGTTATAGGCGGGGGAACCGCAGCTTACCACGGCAGCAGCAAAGACACAGATGTCTCCATCATCTACGGAGATTATTTTTTTACCGAAGCGGTGCTTCGCCTTTTGGGCAAAGATTTTCTTATCTGGTAAGCTATGACCAGTTAACGCCTAACGTAAAACTATCGGCCTTGGAGAAAATCCTCCGCTAGTTTCGCGGCTTCTTCAAAATCGCTGTGCAGCAAACATTCGGAAATAGAACTCAACAGCTCCCTGACCTCTTGAGGCCATGTTTTTTGTTTCAGTTCAACAATTATCGCTTTGGCGGTCGCTTTGTCATACACAGCGCAAGCCGCTTGCAAGTCAGCCAGTTTTTGGCTAAGGTACGCCTCATCCCAGCCTGCAACCTCGGCTCTCTCGTTATCTTCCTTTGGCCTGTTTTTTTCGATTACTTCGCTCAGCGCTTCCAGAAACGCCGGGGTTTCGGATTTTATTACCGAAATATTTTCCGCCCGTCCTGCCAATTCCAGTTTTAACGCTATTGCGGAAAGCCCGTCTTCGCCAATATTTGCAAGCGCACTTTTCATTGAGTGGGTATTGATAACATATTGCCGGAAGTCATCTGTTCTTCGAAACGCGTTGGGGAGTATTGCTTTTAAATTTGCAAGGGCCTTTTCAGCGTCCTGAGTGAAGACATCCGCCAATTCCTTACTGGAAGACAGCTGTTCTATCCTGGCGGAAGATCTCGCCAATAACTTGGCTGCCTGCTGCCGTGCCGCTTCAACCACTTCTGGCGGATACTTGTCACGTATAAGCTTGTTCAGCGAAACGTTTAGCTGACGTATATCAATGGGCTTGGAAATAAACCCGTCGAACCCATTTTCCATAAACATCTCCGCCTGCCCGGCCAGAGCATTAGCAGTTAACGCGATGATGGGGTGCGTATAACCCAGACCGCGTATAATTTTAATTGCTTCGATACCATCCATTTTGGGCATAAAATGGTCCATAAATATGATGTCGAAGGTAGCCCCATTCTTAATTTTATCAACCGCTTCAAAGCCGCTTGTAGCGGTCTCAACCGATATACCGTAAGGGGCCATTAGCCCCCTCGCGACGTACAGGTTTGTTTCAACATCGTCTACAATCAAAACCCTGCCATAGGGCATATACTCGCGTATTATTCGAGGGCCTTTCTTCTTTTGCCCCGCTCTGTCAATACGAAACTGCATGAGGTTATCCGCCGCTTCCCTGCCCAATACTTTGGCATCAACAGTTCCCTGCGGTAGCCACACGCTAAAAGTCGAACCCTTACCCGGCTCGCTTTCTACGGAAATATCGCCATTCATCATGTTAACCAATTGCCTTGTAATGCTCATGCCGAGACCTGTGCCTTCGGTCGTACTGTTGGCTTCAATATTAAAGCGGGTGTATTCGTCGAAAAGCTTGTCCAACTGTTCGCGGGTCATACCTTGTCCTGTATCGCTCACACAGAACACAAGCGTTATCTCCCGGGCTTCCTGTGCAGGTTTTACGGTAATGGACAGTGATATTTCGCCCTCATCCGTATATTTAAAAGCATTGGAAAGCAGGTTGTTTAAAATCTGCTTGATACGCAGTTCATCGCCGTACAGTTTTGGCGGAATGCCCTCATCAACATGAAGGGTAAATTCAATCGGCTTGCTGTCGTACCGCATGACATTAAGATGCACGGTGTCGTTAATCAGGCTTGGGACATCATAGATCGATGGCATCAATTCCAGCTTGCCCGCTTCAATTTTGGACAAGTCCAGTATGTCATTGATGATACCAAGAAGCAGATAGCCTGAATTATATATCTCGCCGAAAGCTTCTTTCGTATCCGGTGAAAGAGTTTCGTTTTCCATCTGAATTTCGGTGATGCCCAGGATCGCGTTCATGGGGGTGCGTACTTCATGGCTCATGCGCGACAGGAACCGATTCTTGGAGAGGTTCCTTTGCTCCGCCAGCTCCTTTGCTTCGATCAATTCAGTTACATCGACAGAGTACTGAATATGGACAATTCTGCCGTTTTGCCATTCTATATATCGATCCGTATTACGATATGTACGTTTGGTTATTTGGTTGTGTTCTTCCCATATGAAAATACTGCCCGGTTCTTTATCAAGCTTATGGCAGGGACAAAAATCACACATTTCGTTTTTCTCGTTTTGGAAAACTTCATAACATATTTGCCCTATGCCGTCATCTTTGATGTTGAAATTTTTCTTCACTTGATCATTTATAAAAAGAATTTCACCGGTGTTCGGAACAGTAACATAGATCATCGCGTCCAGTCCGTTCAATATATTTGACAGAATATTGAGTGATTGTTCTGATTCGAAAATTTTCTCAATGCTGGTTTTCAGTTCGCGTAAATCGCGCACATAGGCGGCTAAAGCAAACTCATTGCCATGCTTAACACGTACAAGCGTAATTTCACATGGTATTTGTTCTCCGTTCAGCTTTTGGTGCGTCCATTCAAAACAGCAGTATCCGTCGGCAAATGCCTTGTCAATAAGTTCAGCCGCCTTAGCTTTTGAAAGGCTCCCATCCGGCTGATACTCCGGTGAAAGCTGATCAAAATTATCAATATATTCCTTCTTGCTTGAAAATCCAAACATATTGACCACAGTATCGTTACAGACAAAAAAATCAAAATTTTTATCATGAAAATTCGCGCCCAAAGGCATGGCGTTAAACATAATCCGCATTCGTTCATCCGCTTCATTCCTCGCCGCTGAAATACGCAACATTACAGTGATGAGTACTACTGCCAATAATGTCCCCAGCACGATAAGCGCTGTTCTTATTATGAACGTCTGCATGGTCCGCATATTGCTTTTCTGCTCGATGATATTATGTATCGCCGCCATTTCCACGCTGACAGCCAAAGCGCCGATGACCTCATTGGTATCAGGCTGAAAAATGGGCCTGAACATGGTCAGGTACTCTTTGCCCAGAATAACAGCCTTCCCAATATATTCCGCGCCATTCTGTATTGGCATATACGCGGCGCTATCCGATCCCAGGAAGGTGTCCACCGCGCGGTTCCCTCCCGAATCAAAAATGCTGGTGGCTATGCGGCGGTAGTCGTTGTTTTCCTTCATCAAAATGGAAGCCACTATGCCCAGATCATTTGATAGGTGATCGACAAGATGATAGTGGCGGTATGCGAGCGAAACGCCCTGTTTATCCACCAATTCACCGTTTTGGAGCCGCAATTCGCCGTATTCCGCTTTGAGCATGGACTCAAAATGGATCATGTCGCCTTTCAGTTTGCTTTCACCCACAAGGACGGCGATTTCAAGGTTCATGGTTTCCCTACCGGAAACGTTTATTATAAATAGCACTGTAATTGCCAGGAGCGCGAGAATAGCGGCTATGCCGGTAATTATCAGGCGTTTATTCATGTGTGTCCCTTCTTTCTGATTTTGTTCTATAACGTCCATCGTTTTTCCTTTATTACAAAAAAGCCTCTCTCACCGCTTTAAACTGATCTTTCACTTCAAGAAATACTTCAACGATTTTTGGATCAAACTGCTTGCCGGAATTCATTGCGATAATTTTAATAGCTTCATCTTCTGTTAAAGGTTCTTTATATGACCGCGAAGATACAAGCGCGTCGTATACATCGGCAATTGCCATGATACGCCCCTGCAGGGGTATCTCCGTTCCCACAAGCCCATGCGGATAGCCGGAGCCATCCCAGCGCTCGTGGTGGTACTCCGCAAACAGTTTCGCGTTATGCAGGAACGCCTCTTCACCTGTTTGTTCGATCATTCTGTCGATTATCCGCGCGCCTTCAGTGGCATGGAGTTTCATTTCCTCGTATTCCTTGCTGTCCAGCTTGCCCGGCTTGTTTAAAACCATGTCGAAAATATGGACTTTGCCCACGTCATGCAATCGCGCCGATGAAACGACCATTTCCATATCCCATCCGCGCATTTCGACAGCATACACCCCCCGTTCTTCCATCGCTTTCAGCAGTATTCTGACGTACATAGCGGTACGGTCATTGTGCCCGCCCGTCCTTTTGTCGCGTTCTTCGACAACGTCCGCCAAAACGTTTACAATTCCGTTTTGCAGCCGCTTAATCTGCGCTGTCCGCTCCCGGATCAACTCGTCAATATCCAGATGCGTTTTAATGCGGTTCAGCAGCACCGGAGTGGAAAATGGTTTAGTAATAAAATCTACCACGCCCATTTCAAAACCGTGGGCTTCAATTTCGCTGTCCGTATAGCCGGTTAGAAATATGACGGGGATGTCTTTGTATGATGGGCTGGATTTAAGGCATAGCAGCGCTTCAAACCCATTCATTTCCGGCATTTCGATGTCGAGCAGGATTAAGTCCGGGGTGATTTTTTCCAGAAGCGCAAACATCTTCGTAGCGGACGGCAAGGTCATTACCTGATATTTCTTTTCCAGGGCGTTTTCCGCCATTGACAAGTTGGTATCGCTGTCATCTACCACAAAAATTGTTTTCATAAATCTACACGAAATCCAATAAAGACTGGCAAAGTACCACAAATAGAATTATTTTTGATGAAAAAAGCTTATTGCTGAAATACACTCTAAATGTGGTTATCAAATTTACACTCTAACTGGTGTTTGTAATGATGTCAAGCCAACAGCATTGTGTAGTAATAACAGCCAGAAGGGTGGATCAATGGGCGGAAAAGAACTTAGGGAAATATTTGGAAAAAATGTTCGGACTTATCGAAACCGCCGGAACTGGTCTCAGGCGGATTTAGCCGAATATGCCAAAATCTCTATAAATTTCCTCGGAGATATAGAACGGGGGAAAAAATGGCCTCATCCTGAAACAATGACAAAATTGGCGGATGCCCTGGAAATAAAGGTGTTTGAGTTATTTATGGAAGAAGACAACGAGCTTAATCCGAAAACAAAAAATTTAATGAACCGCTTTATAAAAGATGTGGCCTTATCAATAAATAAAACCCTGTCTCTTTCTGTAAATCAGTCTATTGAACATTCCCGTAAACAGTACAAACTGCTATAAAAAAGTTTTTATTTTTACAGAGTACTACTGTGGTTTTTGAAAATCTTTCGCGAGTTTCGCCGCTTCCTCAAAATCGCTGTGCAGTAAGCATTCCGAAATTTTATCCAGCAGCTCCCTTACTTCAACAGGCCATGTTTTTTGTTTCAGCTCGACCGAAAGCGATTTGGCGGTCCCTTTGTCATATGCAGCGCAAGCCGTTTGCAATTCAGCCAGTTTTTGCCCCAGATACGCATCATCATAATCTGCGGTTTCGCCTCTCTCACCTTCTTCCTTAGGCCTGTTTTTCTTAATTACTTCGCTCAGCGCTTCCAGAAACGTCGGGGTTTCTGACTCTATTGCCGGAATATTCTCCGCCCGTCCTGCCAACTCCAGTTTAAAAGCCATGCTGGAAAGTCCGGCTTCGCCAATATTCGCAAGTGCGCTTTTCATTGAGTGGGTATTGATAATAAATTGCCGGAAGTCATCAGCTCTGCGAAATGTGTGAGAAATTATTGTTTTTAGATTGGTAAAAGCCTTTTCAGCATCCCGTACGAATATCGCCCCCAGTTCCGAATTAGAAGCCTGTTGTTGCGCCTCCCTGTCGGCTGACTTTTCCAGATTGATCCTGGCTGCCTGCAGCCGCGCCGATTCAACCACTTCAGGCGGGTATTTATCGCGGATCAGCTTGTTCAGCGAAGCGTTTAGCTGGCGTATGTCTATCGGCTTGGAAATAAAGCCGTCGAAGCCGCTTTCCATAAACATCTCCGCCTGCCCGGCCAGGGCGTTAGCAGTAAGCGCGACGATAGGGCGCGTATAGCCCAAATCGCGTATGATTCTAGCCGCTTCCATTCCGTCCATTTTGGGCATGAAATGGTCCAAAAATATTATGTCAAAAGTCGCGCCGCTCTTGATTTTTTCAACCGCCTCAAACCCGCTTGTGGCGGTTTCAATCGACAAGCCGTAAGGGGCCATCAGCCCCCTCGCGACGTACAGGTTCGTCTCCACATCGTCAACAATCAAAACCCTGCCATATGGCATAAAATCGCGTACAAATTGCTGAGCGTTGCTTATATGCTCCGCCCTGCCAGTATTAAACTGCTTGACGTTTTCCGACAACTCCCTGCCCAACACCCCGGGACCGACAATCCTCTGCGGCAAACGCACGGTAAATACCGAACCCTTACCCGGCTCGCTTTCCACGGAAATCTCGCCGTTCATCATGATAACCAGTTGCCTTGTAATGCTCATGCCCAGGCCTGTGCCCGTGATCGCCCGGTTGGCTTCCATATTAAAGCGCGTGTACTCGTCGAATAGCTTGTTCAACTGCTCGCCTGTCATGCCCTGCCCTGTATCGGCTACGCGGAACACAAGCGTTACATCTTGCCCTTCCCCCTGCTGCGGGTATTCGGCTGTAATCTCCAGCGAAACCTCTCCTGAGTCCGTATATTTAAACGCGTTGGAAAGCAGGTTGTTTAAAATCTGCTTTATACGCAATTCGTCGCCAAACAGGGTTAAAGGAATGTTCTCATCGATATTAAGGTTAAAATCAATCGGCTTATTGCCGTACTGTATGGCAGTGAGCTGTACGGTGTCGTAAATAAGGCTTGGAACGTCATAGTCGGTCGGCAACAATTCAAGCTTGCCTGCCTCTATTTTGGACAAGTCCAATATGTCGTTGATGATACCCAACAGCAAGTAGCCCGAATTGTAAATCTTGTCAATGGCTTCCCGCATACCCGGCGGTATTGTTTCGTCTTGCAGCTGAATTTCGGTAATGCCCAGGATCGCGTTCATAGGCGTGCGTACTTCATGGCTCATGCGCGACAGGAATTGGGTTTTGAAACGGTTGCTCTGTTCCGCGTGCTCTTTTGCCTCAATTAATTCAGTTATATCGAATGAATGCTGGATTTGAACAGTTCTTCCGTCAGACCATTCTATATACCGGGTAGCATTATGATATATGCGGTTCGTAACAGGGTTATTCATTTCCCATATGACAGTGCTGTCCGGTTCTTTGTCAAGCTGATAGCAGGGGCAAAATTCGCATATCCCATCCTTATCTTTCATAAAAATCTTATAGCAAAGATCCCCGACGCAATCCCCCTTAACGTTAAATTCTTCTCTCATGAAATTGTTTGCAAAAAGAATTTCGCCGGTATGGGGAACGGTTACAAAAACCTGCGCGTTAATGCTGTTCAGAATATTACCCAGAATGCTGAGCGATTGCTCTGATTTGTTCATTCGCTCAATACTGGTTTTCAGTTCGCGTAAATCCCGCGTGTATCCCGCAACAATAAAATCATTTTTGTATTCAACGCGGACCAGAATAACTTCACACGGTATTGGCTCGCCGTTTAGTTTCTGGTGCATCCATTCAAACCGGCAGTAACCTTCTTCAAATGCTTTCTTTACAAACTCGACAGCCTTATCGCTTGAAAGCCTCCCGTCCGGCTGATACTCAGGCGATAGTTCGAAAAATCTGTCGCTGTATTCCTTTTTGCTCGACAATCCAAACAATTTTACCGCTTCCTGGTTGCAGTCTATATGATTAATATTCTTATCCCAAAAGTTTGCGCAAAGAGGAGTGGCGTCAAGCATGAGCTGTGTCCGTTCATCTGCTTCACGCATTTTAGTACTCTGCATATTGCGGTTTACGGCGCTGCTCATCATCAGGCCCGCAGACGCCAGGATATGCATTTCATCATCTGAAAAAGCCCGCTCCCGGCGGCAATCGTCAATGCTGAAAAACCCCCAGAAATTGCCTTCCAGAAACATCGGGATAATCACGATGGATTTCATCCCGTAAGAATTTAAAAAAACCTGATCGTCCTCCTTCAAACCGGAAAGCGGGCTGTTTATGTATTCGCCGCGTAAAAATGAGCTTTTCCAATCGGGTTTTGAGCTGTAGGGAAAGCGCATACCTATGGGAACCGGTATGTTATATCGGCCGCAGTCGCTGAGCCATTGATATCGGAGAACAAAATGCAGTTCGTCGTCTATCACTTCATTGCACCAAATTTGGACACGGTCGACATCCAGGCAGTTTCCTACAAGTTCAAAACTGTTCAACAGCGAAGCCTCAAATGATTTTTCATCATTAATAGACAACAATACACTTGCCACACTGTTCACCGTATTCAATAATTGTTCCCGCTGTTCAACTTCATTTATTATTTTTTTTATTTCGCGTAAATCACGCACATAGGCGGCCAAAGCAAATTCATTGCCATGCTTAACACGAACAAGCGTAACTTCGCAGGGTATCGGTTCTCCGTTCAGCTTCTGATGCGTCCATTCAAAACGGAAATAGCCGTCCATAAAAGCTTTTTTGGTATTTTCAGCTATTTTGTCTCTTGACAGGCTCCCATCCGGCTGATACTCCGGCGAAAGCCGATAAAAATTATCGATATATTCCTGCTTGTTTGAAAATCCGAACATATTGGCCACAGTATCATTGCAGGCAAAAAAATCAAAATTTTTATCATGAAAATTTGCGCCAAAAGGCATGGCGTTAATCAAAATCCGCATTCGTTCATCTGCGTTATCCCTCTCAGCGGAAATACGCAACAATACAGTTATGAGTACTAGCGCCAATAATGTACCCAGCGCGATGACCCCTATCCTTATTGCGATCGGCTCTATAATCCTGATATTGCCTTTCAGGGAGAGATTCATGTCTTCCATGCCGGTCATAATCAGAAGCACAATAAGTACCAGGAGTATAAGAACAGCTGCTATACCTGTAATTATCAGGCGTTTGCTTAAGCGGGTCTCTTTTTTCTGCTTTCTTCCAATAATGCCCATCATTTTTCTCCTACCCTATTGCAAAAGAGAATCTCTCACCGCTTTAAACTGATCTTTCACTTCATTAAATACTTCAACGATCTTTGGATCAAACTGCTTGCCGGCACCCATTGTAATAATTTTAACCGCTTCATCTTCTGCTAAAGGCTCTTTATATGACCGTGAAGATACAAGCGCGTCGTATACGTCGGCAATCGCCATGATACGCCCCTGGAGGGGTATATCCATTCCCGCAAGCCCATGCGGATAGCCGGAGCCGTCCCAGCGCTCGTGGTGGTATTCCGCAAACAATTTCGCGTTATGCAGAAACCGCTCTTCTCCTGTTTGTTCGATCATTCTGTCGATTATCCGCGCGCCTTCCGTGGCGTGAAGTTTCATTTCCTCGTATTCCTTATTGTCCAGCTTGCCCGGCTTGTTTAAAACCGTGTCAAAAATATGGACCTTGCCTACGTCATGCAATCTTGCCGATGAAACGACCATTTCCATGTCCCATCCGCGCATTTTGTCGGCATATACGCCCCGCTCTTCCATCGCTTTCAGCAGTATTCTGACGTACATCGCTGTACGGTCATTGTGCCCGCCCGTCCTTTTGTCGCGTTCTTCGACCACGTCCGCCAAAACGTTTACAATCCCGTTTTGCAGCCGCCTAATCTTCGCAGTCCGCTCCCGGATCAGCTCGTCAATATCCAGATGCGTCTTAATGCGGTTCAGCAGTACATGCGCGGAAAATGGTTTCGTGATAAAATCTACCACGCCCATTTCAAACCCGTGGGCTTCAATTTCGTTGTCCGTATAGCCGGTTAGAAATATAACGGGAATGTCCTTGTATGACGGGCTGGATTTAAGGTATAGCAGCGCTTCAAACCCATTCATCTCCGGCATTTCGATATCGAGAAGTACCAAATCCGGGGTGATTTTTTTCAGAAGCGCAAACATCTTCATGGCGGATGGCAGGGTCATTACCCGATAATTCTTTTCCAGGGCGTTTTCTGCCATTGACAAGTTGGTATCGCTGTCATCTACCACAAAAATTGTTTTCATCAACCTACACGGAATCCAATAAAGACTGGCAAAGTGCCACAAATAGAACTATTTTGGATGCAAAAAGCCTATTGCTGAAATACACTATATATGCGGTTTTCAGTTTCACACTCTAACTGGTGTTTGTAATGATGTCAAGCCAACAGCACTGTATATATTAACAACCAGCTACAAATAGCAGATAATCTCAGGCGACTTCAGTACGCCCTGGGGCCAGAACTGGTAGTCGTAAGACCAATTCGCGCCTGTGGTACGCCATGAGTTTGGCCCCCACCAGGTTTGGGGAGCTCTTTCCACACAGTGCAATTGACCAAAAGTGTTGATCCGGCTTCCGAAGCAAACAAGGTCAATTTTATGTTTACCCTTTCCGGCGGGGATTTCCATTTCGTAGGGCGAATAAACCAAAGGCCCGTAATCTTTTCCATCTACCTTCACCTTTAACAGATGCCCACGGTATTGGGTAGCCCTTATCGTAAATTTATCAGTAGGAATTTCGGCCCCCAGATGATAGATCAGGTTTCCGCCATAGAAGGGCAGACCCTGGCTGGTAATGTCGCCGAAATCCAGGCTGCGCACCGGCTTGGTAATAACACAGGAATAGCCATCGACAGTCACACCGAAATCGCCCAGGATGTACATGGCCTCAACATCAACTTTGCGACCATATGGGAAACTCACTTCCAGCACATTGGTTCCCACCTTGATATCAGGCAGGCTGACTTTACCAATGCACTTGTCCACATACCAGCCGTTAACAGCGCCAGCATTCATGCCGTTAAGCGTAACTTTGGATGACGCGGAATTTTCCAAAGCAAGTTCCGCGCCGGTTACGACAATTTTGCTTTCAAACCTAAAACGCAATTTTAAAATATAGGGAGTGCTGGTATCGTGCTCAACCCAGGGCTGAGCCCAGCTATCCCCTCGAAGCGGCCATTCCAGCTCGTCTCTTAGTTTATTGTCAAGCCTGAGGATTTCTTCCCTTGGCTGCCATGCGGCAGCGTCTCCTGACGGAGACGTACCCAGCGCGTACTCTGCCATGTCAAGCAGCAGCACATTCGGTTCTTCCAGTTTGATCGGAACAGGGTCGGGGAAACTAATAGTATAAATAGATACAATAATATCCTTGTCATCTTGGCTGGTTGCGCCGCTTGCACTTGCGCCGCTTACAGCTGATTCATACGTAACAGAGCTTTTCGTGGGGGCACCTTGCACGGTGGAGCCTGGCGTTCCTGGCGCTGGGCCTGACGTTGGGCTTTGAAGCGGCGCTGACTTGTTATCGAGTTTGAAAAGCAGGCTGTCGTGCTCGTAGAAGCATCTGGTGATGGTCGTCCAGCCGTCTTGCTGACTTGCAGGCACAGGCTTAATTTTCCCGCTTACTGTGTCATAAAGGGTGACATTCCATTCGCCTATTACACGCAGTCGGATGGTATCGCCTTTCGGAAGATCGGGATTTGCCGGATTCTCCCCATGGGCGACGAAAAGCCAGCGGACACCGTTCCCTTCTTCGCGGAACTGGTAAAGGAGATCACTTGTCCGCTCTCCTGAACTGTCCAGTATTTCCAGCTCCCTAATGTTTTCAAGAGCCGCAAGTATGGGCAGGCGCTCAAAGGGGATTTTTTCGCAATCCTCCCAGAGCTCCTTTACGCGTTCATCCGGAACTGCATCAATGTATTTGGGAGCCTCACCCAGAAAGATGAGTTTGCAGTTCGCTCCCTGATATCTTTCAAATAACCTGTTCGCATCCCGAAATTTTTTCAGCAGCTCGAAGGTTTTTTTTCTTATCGTCTCAAGCGCAGGGACAATGATAACATCATATCCCATCTCTCCAACGTGAAAGACAGGTTCCTCCTCAGGATTACGAATTTGATTAAGAATATCATCCTGTAAAGTTGATTCGCAGATATAGTCAAAGTCAACCAGGCCTTTTAGGAGCCAGTCACAGAGGCTAAGGAATTTTTCGTCCATTTCTTTCCGCACGGCGCCTGTATTTTCCTTTGTTCCCCAGTGGAGCCAGTAGCTTTCGATTGGATGGATGACCCCAATGCGGCAAATCGGCTTGCCCCGCGTCAGAACTGACGCGACACGCGCGAAGTGATCTTCCACATAGGGGTATTCCTTATACCACGGGGACTGATAATTGAAAGTAGCAGGATAATCGCGTTTTGCCTCGCCGTTCATGGAGACCCAGGAGAGGTGGGGCACACGGACGGTAACGCCTAACGCGGCCTGCCAGTCCCCCTGGAGTTTATGGCCCCGGAAATCGAAATTCCAGTTGGTAACCCCGTATAATTCCGACAGGGTGCCGGGAGCTCCCATTTGCCTTGCCGCAGACTGCGCCTGTTTGGCGGTGGTATATTCGTGCCTGTCGCAGAGCATGTCGATACCGGGCAACTGGAAAGAACGGTAGGAGCGCATCGCCTCTCCCAGGGCGGCGGTCTGGCTCTCAAGAGTCGGTTCTTCCATCATGTGGCCGGTGAGCATGATGTCGCGTTTTTCGCACCATCTGCCGCACTGATCCGCAAAAGCCGCAGTAAAGCGCTCGGCTACGTGATCATGGTAATGGTAGCGGATTACCGAAACCTTGCCATCCGGAAGATCCCAAAGAAGTTCCGGAAGAGCGTTGATGAGGCTTTCCCCATTGTATGCGGCCTTGAAAGTATCTTCAATGTCAAAAGTCCAGGGAAGGGTAACATCTTTTTCTTCATGGGCAAAGTCCAGGGTTCTCTTCCGGGTAAATTGCGGCTCATCGGTAAAGATGGCGGGAATTACGCCCTTAAAAATTCCTTCGCGAAAATATTTTTCAAGGCGTTTATAATAAGCGTCGTGGGTAACGCATCTAAATTCCTTTATGCTGTCCTTGTCCAGGGTATTCACGTAAGTTTGATTGTTAAACCAGGGCGAAGGAAGGGCAGTCTCCGCGTAGGCGTAGAGCAGAAAACCCTCTGCGTTATAGTTCTTTTTTTTGATAGAGATAGGTCTATATCTTTCCAGGTTGCCGTTTTTGTCCAGCACAACGTCGAAGCGGGCAATAAGCTTTCCATTTTCGCATCTGCCCGAATCCGCCCGGCTGTGTTTATCAGGCGCGTTCACCTCAGGCGAACCGTAGGGCTTGCGGGTTAAAAGCAGGTGGCGAATTCTGTACCTGGGATTTTTGGTAACGAGGCCTCCGGCGGCGCCGGAAGGCCAGCGGTCTTCATCGTAAAGCCAGGCAAGCATATTTATATCTTTATTCCGAGCTTTTTCAACGCAGGCGGCAACAATGTCCATGAATTCATCGCTTAGGTATTCGGTGGCCATGCCGGTTCTGACGTGCATATGAAAACCGCCAAAACCCATTTCTTTGAGCTGTTCTATCTGCCAGACAAGTTCTTTTTTGTCAAGTTTGTTGTTCCACGCCCAAAAAGGCGCAGCCCTGTATTCGCTGGTCGGTTTTTCAAAATCCGCCTGGGTAAGCCATTGTTCACGTTTAGGGTATAACATAAACATTACTTCAAATATCTCTCACAAAGGCACAAAGTTTCACAGAGGACACAAAGGAAAACAAAATTTTTTTTATAATATCCGATCCACTTAATAATAAAAAGACCGATGTACAGCGGAATCCACAAATTAAACCCATAACTCTGTGTTCTTTGTGCACTCTGTGCCTCCGTGTGAGTTCTTTTGAGATCTAATTCTTTGTTAGAATACATAACGCTAGCCCTTAATGCCGGTTGAGGCGATACCCTGTATGAAGTAACGCTGGAGTGACAGAAAGACTGCCAGTACCGGAATGAGCGCCACTACGCTTCCTGCCATAATCAGGCCGTACTCGCTGGAATATTGGGAGATGAAACTTCGCAATCCTATCTGAATTGTTTTTAGCTCCGTCCTTGTAAGGTAGATCATGGGGCCGAGGAAATCGTTCCAGGTATTTACAAACGTTATGATGATCAGGGTTGAGATTGCCGGCTTTGACAGGGGCAGCATTATCTTCCACCAGACGCCGTACTCTGAAAGACCGTCGATACGGGCGGCTTCCCGAAGTTCGTCGGGAACGCTTTCATAGAACTGCTTCATCATGAAAACCCCGAAAGCGGAGAACGCCTGCAAACAGATCATCGCCATGTGGGTGTTGTTGAGACCCATGGCACTCATCATGATAAACTGCGGAACCATGTAGGCCTGCCACGGTACAGCGATGGTCGCTATGTACCCCAGAAAAAGGCCCCGCCTTCCGGGAAAGCGCAGCTTGGCGAAGGCATATGCCGCAAAACTGGAACTTAAAAGCTGCAGCACGGTGATAATAATTGCAAGCTTAAAGGTGTTATAAATAAACTTCGCAAGGGGAATTTTAGTCCATATTATTGAGTAATTTGCCCATCTTGGCTCTTTTGGAATCCATTGCATGGGAAAGGTGAATACGTCTTTGTTAAATTTAAGCGAAGATGAAAGCATCCACGCGAAAGGGATCAGCATTGTAAAGGTGATTACTGACAGGAAAATGTAGATTAAAACCCTGGTTGTGCGGCTTTGCGCCATGACCGGGCTGCGGTTTAATTCTTCCATCCTACGCCTACACGCTGAACCGTTTTTCAAAGCGGAACTGGACAAGGGTAATGCCGACAACGATGACAAAGAGAACCATCGCGATTGCGCTGGCATAGCCGAATTGCAGAAACCGGAAGGCCGTGTTGTATATCTGATATACAAGTACCCTGGTCGCGTCGGTTAACTGGTTATCGCCCCCGGCAAAAATATTGAGAAATATATCGTACACCTTAAACGACGATATGATGAGCATCATCATGATAAAAAAAGTTGTAGGGGCAAGCTGGGGAAGCGTCACATTGAAAAACTTCTGGCGGCTGTTTGCGCCGTCTATGCTCGCCGCCTCGTAGAGTTCCGCGTTGACACCCTGGAGGCCAGCAAGGTAAATCACCATGTAGTACCCCATGTTCTTCCACACGCTGAAAAAGATGACCGTGGGGATCGCCCAATTCTTGTCCGCCGCCCATTGGGGAAGTTTCTCTACGGGTATGTTGGTCAAAAATGAAAGCAGGTTATTCACCGGACCGCGTGTAGGGCTGAATATAAAATTCCACACCACAGCAACAGCCACGAGGGACGCCACATACGGGAAGAAAGCCACTGTTCTGAAGAAGTTCCGCCCTTTCAGTTTCTGGTTCAGTAAAATCGCCAGAAAGAGGGCCGCTACCATCGTAAGGGGTACAACCCCGGCAGTGTAGGCAACGGTATTCCGGAGCGCTATCCAAAAAACTTTATCTCTGAGAAGGGAAATAAAATTTCCAAGACCAACAAAAGAAATCGGGTTTGCCCCGTCCCACTTAAGGAAAGAGAGAACCAGGGCAAACACCAGCGGAACTAATGTGAAAACGGCAAATCCGATAAAGTTAGGCGCAATGAAGCTGTAGGCTGTCACTACCTCCTTGGTACGTTTCTTCATTGCCGTTTTCTCCTGGTACTAAATTACCGGCCAAGGATCCTGCCGACCCTGTCATTCATCTGCTTGAGGCCGTCGGCTACGCTGAGGTTCTTTAACATTATGGCGTCGTGGGCTTCATTAAGAGCCGTCTCAATTTCCCCCGCTTTTTCATGAAGGGGCATTTCAAGGTAGGTCTTGTACACGCTTAAAGCAGCCTTACTGTTGGCGTCGGTGGGGAATCCGGGCATGGAAGATATTGAGTTGATTACATCCTGGCTCATGATAGCCGGAATGGTTCCCGTCTTTGCCAAAACCGCCGCTCCTTCAGGACCGGAAACAAATTTCATAAAGTCCAGAGCCGCGTCCTTGTTTTTGGAATTCCTGTTGACGCCGATGCTGGTGATAGTACCCAACGTGGTTCCGGCAGTTACTCCGTCCGGATGGGGATACTTTACCAGGCCCCAGTTTTTAGAAGTTGCCTCGCCTGAGGCGACTCTGGCGATCTGGGTAGCAATGAACCATGTTCCCATGTTCAGCATGGCGATCTGGCTGTTGAAGAAAACACCCGAGTAATGTGTTCCGGAGGTCTTGAGAGTAGCATAAGCCATGACAATGCCGTCATCCTGCTCTTTTAGTACGCGGTTGTAATATGGGGCAAGGAAGTCGTAGGTGCCGTCAACAATGGTATTTTTTCCGTCCAGTATGCCGAAGAGCTGAACCGCGCTGCGCCAGGTGTGGTAATGCGCCCCGTAAATCTTGTTCGCTCCGCTGCCGCTTGTAACGCGGCGGGCCAAAGCGTCATATTGGTCCAGGGTCATGTCGTTGGTTGGATACGGAACCCCCGCTTTGTCAAAGATATCCTTGTTGTAGAAAATAAGCCAGAAGTCACTGCGGAAAGGCAGGGCATAGACTTCGCCGTTCATCGTTATCTGTTCCGTGGTTCCGCCGTAGAGCTTGGTGTCGATATTGGCGGATCTAATGTAAGAGTTGAGGGGTTCCAGACGGTTCTGCTTGACAAGGTTATTGTAACCGGGGATGTCCTTGACAGTAAGCACATCAAGGTCGGCGCCGCCGGACAGTTGGGTTAAAAGAACGGTCTGGTAATCGGCGCTTCCCAAATCAATTAATTCGATCGTCACGTTGGGTTTCTTCGCCTTATATGCGTCTATAAGGGGTTGGTAATAGACCGTGAGATCTCTGTCCCACATGGCCCACTTAAGGTTAACCTGACCGCTTGCTGTCGAGCCTGAACTCTCGCTGGCTCCTGTGGCAAAGAGCGGAGCGCAGAGAAACGCCAAATATGCGATCATCAGGATCGCAATTACGTTCTTTTTCATAATTTCCTCCTAAAGAAATTTTAAATATTGTAAACCCTGTCTTTCAAATAGTCCATATGACAGCAGGGAACTATGAAAGAAAAATAAGTGAATTGGTGAACCTACTTCCTTATTAACACTCCTACTGAATTTGGCGTCGCATAGAACATCACCTTGTTTTCTTTTTCGTCAATTGAGCTTCGGTAACTCCTTCCTACCGTTGTGCCTATCGCAAACCCAATTAATGCGCCGGAAAATACATCTGATGCCCAATGATCGTACACGGACATACCCAGACCAATCAGCGAAGCGTAGGTATATACCGCGACTTTTAATATTGTATTTTCATGGTAAATCTGCGCTATTGTTGCCGCGGCGGTAAACGCGTTTGCTGTATGGCCGCTTGGCCAGCCTCCTACGGCATCTAAATCAAACCAGTTAAATTCGCCGCTATAATCATCTGTCCTGTCGCTTCTCTTGCTTAAAGGCGAATCCCAGCCATCAACTATTCCTGGCCATGTTCGCCCGGTAGCAATTTTCAATGGTGTCTGAATTAACATAGTCAGCATGAGCGATTGGGTTAATGCCAAGCCTGTCATTTGTAACTTCTCGTTTCTTATTGAAAGGCCTGTAAAATATAATACAACCGGCGTTAGCGCCGGAACCGCATATCCAATGTAATTTGCGTTTCCGCCTATCATTGGCATCCAGTCATTGTTATACGCAAGCCTGTTCCATTTCCAGTCAAGCCCTGATTTTATGGAAACCACTGTTCCATATCCGGCTCCAATAAAGTTTAATCCGTAATTGTATGTGAAGGAATGTAAGACATTCCATCCGACATTGTGAAATACCATTGTTAAGGGTACAATTCCGCTTTTAATTTCATCGGTTTGTTCCTGCCCAAAGGTGTGTAAGCACACAAAACAGAAAAAGAATAAAAAGATAACCTTTCGAAAAAATTTAGATGCCATTTCTCCTGCCTCCTTACCTTAGCCCCAGCGCCTTTTCCAGCTCTTCCTTGGGGTTTCCCCTGCCCTTCAGGGTTTTCGCCGCCGTGATAAATTTCACAAGATCATTCCCCGATCTTTCGTAGAGATCTTTAAAGTAATGATCCTCCTCATGGTAAAGCCTGTAAAGCTCCAGATAAGCGTTATTCACCGGCAATTCGCTAAAGCCCCGATAATTATTGGTTGTGAAATTCTCCTCATAACTTTCCTTATACCTGGCTTTGGCCCCTTCAATGATCTCTTCTTTTCTTTGCAGCTTTTCTTCCCTTGACAGGCTGCCTTTGTACAGCTCATCCAGCTCTGCGATAAGAGCGCGGATAAACGCCAGATAGGTAGCCCTGTCAGCCTGGGCTTTAGCAGCCTCGGCATCGTCCTGAGCCAGGCTCCCCCTGGTTTTTTCCATGTAAAGCCGCGCCCCTTCAACCCCCACGAATTCCGCCAGCTCTTCGTTAAACTGGGACTTGCCCTTCAGGAATACAGTGGAGTGAAGCAGCTCATGGATGATCAATTCCGCCAGATAGCGGTCGGAATATTTCTTCATATAGGAGTAGAGGGGATCCCGGAACCAGCCCAGGGTACTGAACGCGTCGACCCCGCGAATCCACACATCAAGGCTTTTCTTTTCCAGCTTTGCCCGCTCTTTCCTCGCGTCGGCGACATTGAAAAAGCCCTTGTAGGGAACCTTGCCCGTAACCGGGAACCACCATTCGTGGCGGGTAAATGAATCCTTCGCAGAAGCGGAGACAACCGCCGCGAGGTAATCCCTGTCAAGCTCCACATAGCGGGTGTAGTTTTTGCTTTTCTTTAAGCCAAGTTCCCGCATCGCAAAGCCGCGGATATCTTCCACCCTTTGAACAAAGAGCCTGTCATCTTCTGAAGCGTTGTCTGCACTGTTTAATTCTTCAAGGGGAACAGCCCTGCCCAGGTAACCCAGCATCGTCGTTCCCTGCTTAAGGGTGTAACATCCCGAGCAAAAGGCGGAAATGCCCAGCAGTAGCGCTGCGGTAATTATTACCGGCAAATTTGAATAAAGAAAAGCCAAAGCGGATTTCATGATCGTATTATCCATCAGCGTATGCATCATCAGATAATATTACTTCCAAATACAAGCTAAAAAAACCCCCCGGGAAAAGGAGGTGAGGAAACCCGGGAGGTAAGCTAACGCCCTGTGGTTGATCTCGCATGATGCAGAACTAAGCTGCTATTAGCCTAAAGGCTTTATCTAACCAGCTCAGCGTCAGTTCTATTTATAAGATAAGAAAATTCGCCAGGGCGGTCAAGTCTTTTCATGCAAGTACTATAATAAATCTATTAGATATGTCATAATAATAAATAAACGATCAGAAAAAATTACAAGATGATAAACGATATAGCAAAAGAATTAGGCGTTTCCAAGACAACTATATCAAGGGCTATCAGCGGCAACGGGCGCGTATCCGAAAAAACCCGCGAACGCGTTTTAAAGTATATAGATGAAATTGGTTATATACCAAACGCGGCAGGCCGCAACCTGGTAACGACAAAAGCAAAGAATATCGCCTTTTCAATGCCTTTAAACAACGATTCCACAAGGTCAGCCTATTTTCTGGAATGTTTATTTGGCGTTGAGAAAAGGGCCGTAGAGGCTTCTTACGATGTATTAATAGTCGGGAACGAATTAAAGCCTATTAGCAGGGTAATTAACAGCCGTAAGGTTGACGGCATGGTAATTACCAGGAATATAGTCGGCGACAGCGCCCTTGAAAGGCTGGCGCTGTCCGGCATTCCAATCGTGCTGACGGGTTCCACAAGCGCTCCAAATATCATTCAGGTAGATTATGACGGGAGGGCGGCATATAATGATCTTGCGCTGCGTTTGATGGATATGTGGGCGGGAGAGTTCGGACTGATTGTTACCATGAAAGAGTTTCCCGCCAATCAGACGCGCGCGCAGGGCTTTACAGACGCGGTTACGGTAAAAGACAGGCAATCGCCATTCATTGAATGGGATGCTGATACGGATGACGAAGTGTATCAGGCCTTTCAGAAAATGTACAATAAGGGCATCCGCAACATAATTTGCGGGGATGATATAGTTTGCCTGGAATTACTAAATGTAATTAAAGGCGGCGGGAAATTTGAAAGCAAACTGGATCCCGGGAAAACAGGCCATGACAACATCAACATTGCCTCGTTTCACAGCAGCCATTACCTGGAAACATTTCATCCGGAAATTCCGGTTGTGCAGCTTGATCCGGAAAAATTGGGGGACATGGCATGCAGGATGTTGTTGCAGAGCATAGACGGTCAAAAGACGCCAATGGCGACATTTCTTGACTATAACCTTAGAATTTAGTTCTAATAAAAAACTTGACAAAACCGCTATTTAGGACTTATTCTGTATTAAGTGATGCGCAAACGTTTGCGCATTGTTTCGCAGCACAGGAGCGATAATGAAGCCCATACGAAAACAAAGCGGTTTTTTATTGGACCTAATCAAGAACAGATCTTTCCTGATTATGCTGCTGCCCGCAGTTTTTTACCTGGTAATTTTCGCGTATTTGCCAATGACCGGCATCATACTGGCTTTTAAAAAATACACTTATACAGGGGGGATTTTTGGCAGCCCGTGGAACGGCCTCCGGAATTTTGTATTCTTTTTTAAATCCGGGCAGGCATTCATTGTTACTAGGAACACTGTTTTATATAACCTGTTGTTTATTTCGTTCAATACGGTTTTGCAGGTAACGGTGGCAATACTCATCACCGAAGTGAGCGGCAGGTATTTCAAGAAAATAACCCAATCGATGATGTTTCTGCCCTATTTTATATCATGGGTAGTTGTGTCAGTAATCGCGTTCAATATATTAAGTTACGATGTTGGCATTATTAATTCTGTAGTTCATAGCCTTGGCGGCGAAAAAATATCTTTCTATTCCGAACAGAAATTTTGGCCGGCAATATTGACGCTCTTTCAGGCATGGAAAGGCGTAGGGTACGGCTCGATCATCTACCTTGCCGCGATAATGGGGATTGACACCGAAATGTACGAAGCGGCGCGTATTGATGGGGCAAATGTTTTTCAGCGTATATTCAAAATTACTGTTCCTCAGCTAAAGCCTACAATCATAATTCTTTTCCTTCTGGCAATGGGCGGGATATTCAGGGGCAATTTCGATATGTTTTACAATATTATCGGGTCGAACGGCTTGCTGTACAACACGACGGATGTAATCGATACATTCACATTCCGCGCACTGATGACAAATTCTGACTTTGGAATGTCGGCGGCTTCGGGCCTTTTTCAGTCTGTATGCTGTTTCTTCACAATCATGATCGTTAATAAGCTGATTAAGATATATGAAAAAGACTATGCGTTATTCTAATCGCGAAAGGGGCGTGTAATGGCCAGGAATCGTAACGCGGTAAAAGGCGGCAGGGACGAAGACATACTGCATTTAATAGCGTTTGTCTTTGTCAGCATAGTTGCCGTAACATGTCTGCTGCCGTTTATATTGATTATATCAGCTTCGTTTTCAAGCGAGGCGGCCATACTGAGAAACGGGTTTTCTTTATTGCCACAGGAACCAGGCATTGAAGCGTACAGGCAGGTATTCAACCAGCCTGGCGTTATCACCCGTGCGTATATGGTAACTATAGTTTTAACAATTACAGGCACGTTTCTCGCGCTGTTTTTACAGTCAATGACTGCTTATGTTTTGTCCAGAAGGGATTTTAAGTGGAGAAACGGATTTTCGCTCTTTTTTTACATAACGACATTATTTAACGGTGGCCTGGTGCCTTATTTCATTCTTATGACACAGTACCTGAAAATGAAAAATAACTACCTGGCGCTGCTTTTGCCGCTTTTGTTCAGCGTATTTAACCTGCTTATATTAAAAACTTACATAATGGGTATCCCGGTTGAAATGATAGAATCGGCAAAAATGGACGGCTGCTCAGTTTTCAGAACTTATATATCGATCATGTTACCGTTAATGAAACCGGTGCTTGCTACTATCGGTCTGTTTATCGCGCTGGGTTATTGGAACGACTGGTACAGCGCGATGCTGTTTATCTCGGATGATAAAATGAAGCCCTTACAGTACATGCTTTACGAGAAAATAAACAACATTGAAGGATACAAACGTTTACTCGCTTCCGGATTAAGCGTTAGTTCGGAAGCTGTCAGCGCAATCACCTTGCCTACTGCGACTTTGAAAATGGCGCTTACCGTTGTCGTTACAGGCCCCATAATACTGCTGTACCCGATAATACAAAAATACTACGTCAGGGGTATCACGATAGGCGCAGTGAAAGGTTAATTGGAATTTAGGGTTCAATAAAAGAACCCTGAAAATAAGTTTTAAGGAGAAAGTTATGCAAAAGAAAACGAAGTGTATCGCGCTCGTGATCGTAATGCTGGTTGCGATACTGGCAAGCTGTAGCAAATCAGGCGGGGCTGCCGGAGCCAGGTCTGCCGGAAAGACTTATAAGGGGCATGATGTTTCAGAATCTGTCTCCCTTATATCTTATGTTCTGGGCGATTTAGCGCCTGACGGGCAACTGGTTTACGACAAGGTAAACGAGATTCTGAAAACGACTATCAACGCGACTATAGAGTGGAGATACCTTTCATGGGGCGAACACGGCACGAAGTATCCCCTGCTTTTTACAAGCCGGGAAGACTTTGACCTTATCTTCACAGCTCCTATTTGGGCTCACTATGAGTCGACCGTTGGTATGGGCGGTTTTGAGCCGATGAAGCCGGAATTCGTGCAGAAATACGCGCCCGATCTATGGCAAATCGTGCCTCAAGAAGCCTGGAATCAGACGAAGGTTGACGGCGTTTCTTACTGCGTTCCTTCAGGCGAAGCGGCCTTGCGCTCTGATGTAAACGCTATACGCGGCGATCTTATGGCGCAGGCAAACATTCAGGATATTACCACCTGGGATCAAATGCTCGTTTTCCTTGACTGGGCAGCGAAAAACCAGGGCAGGACAGGGGTATCTCCATTAGGCGCTTCTTCGGGCGGATTCCTTTACAATTACTTTCAGCGTAACAATCTGGCCCTGCTGTCCGGAACTCCCTATGAAATCCTGTACTACAATTTCCTCCAGGCGAATAATACCAAAGTTGAGTACCTCCTGGATCAGAGTTGGTTCAGGCAATACTGCATGGATATGAAGGATTATTTTGAAAGGGGTTGGTGGTCGCGTGACAGCCTTGCCTCCAGCAGCACCTATCAGGAAAATTTCCTGCGCGGCCAAGCAGCCACTTTCGGCTGGAACATTGGCTCCGTAATCAATTTCCTCCGCCAGGCGGACGCCGAATACCCGCAATGGAAAGTTACCTTTGTTGATTCGGATTTGCGCGGCTACAAGTGGGTTGAAGATTACAACAACAACGATATGGCGATCAGCGCCTTCAGCAAAAAAAAGGAAAGGGCGATGATGGCTTTGAACGAATTATACAGCAACAAGGAAATCAACCGTCTGATTCGCTACGGCATTGAGGGCGTGCATTACACCCTTGCTGACGACAAGCACTACTCGGCAACCGACCGTTCCAACAATTACCCAATCGGCGGCAACTGCCCGGCATGGGTAATAAAAAACCCCGCCTTTACGCTTGAACAGTACATTGCGAACCCGACAATTTATGAGCTTAAAGAACAAGAAGTCCGCAAGGTCTGGGAGCAAAACAGGGCGCCCGCCCATCCGCTTAACAGGTTCACGCTGGACACCTCGAACATTACCACTCAAATAGCGATGATCAACACAATAAAAGACCAATACTTTACACCGCTTATCAGTGGCATGGCAGGCGACGTAGATACTGCGATAGCGACGCTCCGCACCCAGCTTCAACGTGCCGGAATCCAGGATGTTATTTCCGAAGCGGAAAAGCAGATCCAAAGCTATAAAGCAAAACTGTAATCTGAACAGAAGATGCTTTGGGATATAAATCTCACAAAGGCACAGAGCTCACAAAGGCCACAAAGGATTTTATAAATTAAGCCTGAATCTCTGTGTTCTTTGTGTGCTTCGTGCCTTCGTGAGAGGTTTTATCAATAAGGTAAGTATGTCAGAACATATTAGCATAACAATACCCAATGTGGCATTACCGGTTACTCCCCTGCCTTTAGTCGGGACTGGCGCGAATGGTGAAACGCTGGGATGCAATAACAGGTACTTAACCAAAAACGGGAAGCCCTGGTATCCGATTATGGGCGAGTTTCACTTTTCCAGGTACCCGGTTCAATTCTGGGAGGAATCCCTGCGTAAAATGCACGCAGGGGGCATCCGCATTGTATCAACCTATGTGTTCTGGATTCATCATGAGGAAGAAAAGGGCAAATGGGATTTTTCCGGCCAGCGGGATTTGCGGCGCTTTGTCACATTATGCTCGCAAATGAACTTATTGTTTTTTTTGCGCATAGGCCCCTGGGCGCACGGCGAATGCAGAAACGGAGGTTTTCCGGATTGGCTCCAGAACGACAAAACTATAAAACACCGTTCGGATGATCCGGCATATTTGGATCTGGTGCGCATTTTCTATAAAAAAATTTACGAAGAGGTGAAAGGGCTTTCATGGAAGGAAGGCGGCCCCATTATCGGCGTACAGATCGAGAATGAGCACGGGCACTGCGGCGGCGTATGCGGAGCGGAAGGGCTCAGGCATATGAGCACTTTGAAAAAGTTGGCTGTGGAAGCAGGGTTCGACGTTCCGTTTTATACAGCGACAGGTTGGGGCGGGGCAAATGTCGTTGACGGCGAAATGCTCCCAGTGCAGGGAGGTTACGCAGACGCTCCGTGGGAACAGCACACGAGGAAACTGCCTGCCAGCCCAAATTACCTTTTGATACCGTTCCGTAACGATCCGTTAATCGGCAGCGATTGGGGGCCTTCCTCTGAAAAATTTACATTCAAGGTAGAGGACTATCCATATTTGACGGCGGAATTGGGCGGGGGATTACAGGTTACGGCGCTCCGGCGTCCGGTTGTTAGCGCGACCGATACGGCAGCGCAGGCGTTATGCAAGCTCGCGACAGGCGCAAACCTGCTCGGGTATTATATGTACCACGGCGGGACAAACCCTGACGGCAAGCTAACGACTTTGCAGGAATCAAAGGCAAGCGGCTCTTACACTGACGTGCCTGTGCTGTCCTATGACTTCCAGGCCTGCATTGGCGAATACGGCGAACTGCATCAAAGCTATCGAAAGCTAAAACGGCTGCACATATTTTTAAATGACTTCGGCGATCTTGTATCTCCCGCTGTAAGTTTTTTTCCGGAGAACAAAGTGGAAGACGCGGAAGAGACGTCTACGTTGCGTATGTGTGTAAGGCATAATCAGGATTCCAACACCGGCTTTGTATTCATCAATAATCATCAAAGAAACAGAAATATGAACGATCACAGGGAAGTAACCATTTCCGTTGCATTGCCTGACGAAACAGTTCTTTTACCTCCAATGAATATCCCGAAAGGATTTTACGGGGTATTTCCGTATAACATCAAACTCGGAGACGCTTTTTTACGGTCTACAAACGCGCAGTTGCTGTGCAAATTGAAAGACAGCTTCGTATTTTTCTGCCATGGAAACCCTGTCTTTAACTATTCAGGCGACCCTGCCCCGGCGATAGTCCTGACGGAAGAAGAAGCGGATAACGCATGGCTGTTTGACGATGAATTGTATGTTACACAGGGCAGCTTAATTGAAAAAGAAGGCAAACTATTCCTTACCACGTACAAAATCGAAGAAACGGTAACGCGTTACCCTGATAAAAAAACGGTTCTTTTCAAATTTAAGGCGGTCTCCGTTAACTCCAGTTTTATCGAAACATACAGGGACAATACCTATGCCGAATACGAACTGCGTTTTGATAAAATTGACGTCGACAGTATCAATGATATGTTTTTGCAAATTGACTACACAGGCGACCGGGCGGAACTGTATCGCGATGGCAAACTGGTAGCGGACTGGTTTACCACTGGCCTACCCTGGAGGGTTGGTTTGCGCCGGTTCAATTATGAGGGACGTTTCGCATTAAGAGTATATCCGGTAATTAAGGAAACTTATTTTGAATGTGAAATAAAAGATGGATTTGCGCTTAACAGTATCTTGCTGGAAGCCCAGTATTCAAAAAATATTAATTCGGAGATACGGGCATGAAGCAATATAATTTTAACAAAGATTTTGCCGTGGGCGCTGATATAAGCTGGTATCCGCAAATGCTGGAATCGGGATTTGTTTTCCGCAATCAGCAAAGGCAACAACAGGATCTGCTGCTAACCTTAAAGGATTACGGCATGGATACCATACGCCTCAGGACATGGGTAAATCCGTCGACAAATATCTATAGCGGGCATTGCTCCGCTCAGGAAACACTGGACTTCGCGCTTCGATGCAGCAAAATGGGTTACCGTATCATGCTGAACTTTCATTACAGCGATTCCTGGAGCGACCCAAAACAACAGAGAATACCCGCAGCCTGGGAGAAATCAGATTTTGACGGCCTTGTTCAGCATCTGTACAATTATACCAATGAGACAATAGATTTATTCAAAACAAATGGTCTGGAATTGGAATGGGTACAAATTGGAAATGAAACCAATCCTGGAATGTTGCTTCCCGAGGGCAGTACCGATAATTTCGATAAATTAACAAAACTGTACAACGCCGGTTATGACGCGGTTAAGGCAGTATCGGCGAATACAAAAGTAATGATTCATCTGGCAGAGTTTAACATTACTGATTTTATCACGGACTATTTTGAAAATCTGGAACGGCGCGGCTGCCGTTACGATATTATGGGATTCTCGTTTTACCCCTTTCACCTGCCCCAGTTGTCATACGAAACCTGTATGGAAGGCCTTGCGCGATCAATGGCGGAAATCCCGAAGCGCTTCGGAAAAGATTTTATAATCGTGGAGACCGGCGGCGTGGAAAAGCAGGAAGAAGAGACCTTTCAATTGCTGATAGACATTATCGATGAAATGCATAGCCAGCCCAAATGCAAGGGCATTTTGCTATGGGAACCTGAAGGAGCCAAAGCGTGGAGCGGCTATCCGCTCAGCGCCTGGCGTTCGGACGGATGCCCCGGAAAAGCCCTCGACGCGTTACGCAGTATCCATAAAACCAATTCTTGAATAGAGTATTATCAAGAGGACAACATGAACAGAATTGTAGTAAAAACGCAAGACGGGACAGTAAAAATCAACCGGCACATTTACGGGCATTTTTCGGAGCATCTTGGAAGATGTATTTATGGTGGCTACTGGGTGGGAGAAGATTCACCCATTCCCAATGTCAGGGGCATACGAAAAGATGTAGTCGCGGCGCTTAGAAAGATCAAAATACCCAACCTGCGCTGGCCGGGTGGGTGTTTCGCGGACGAATACCATTGGAAAGATGGCATCGGTCCCCGCTCTGAACGCCCAAAGATGATCAACACCCATTGGGGCGGCGTTACCGAGGACAACAGTTTTGGCACGCATGAATTTCTCGATCTTTGCGCGCTTTTGGACTGCGAGCCTTATATATGCGGAAATGTCGGTTCGGGTACCGTTCAGGAGTTTTCGCAATGGGTTGAGTACTGCAATTTCGACGGGGTAAGCCCGATGGCTGAACTCCGCAGAAAAAACGGCAGAGGCGACCCGTGGAGAGTACGCTACTGGGGAATAGGCAACGAGAATTGGGGCTGCGGCGGCAACATGACTCCCGAATTTTACGCGGATAATTACCGCCGTTACGCGACATACGCCCGGACTTATGGAGATGCGAAGCTGTATAAAATCGCCTGCGGTTCCCCCGGAGAAGATTTCAACTGGACTAGGGTTTTAATGGAAAAAGCCGGAAGGCATATGGACGGGCTTTCCCTTCACAACTATACGGTAACCGGCGACTGGAGTCACAAGGGATCGGCAACTGAGTTTGCCGAAATAGAATGGCTCATAACCATGAAGAAAGCAGGCAGAATGGAAGAACTCGTACAAAAGCACAGCAAAATAATGGATGAATTTGATCCTGAAAAAGAAGTAGGGCTTATAGTAGACGAGTGGGGGACCTGGTTCGATGTGGAGCCGGGGACAAATCCAGGTTTCCTTTACCAGCAGAACACCGTGCGGGACGCTCTGGTAGCTGGCATTCATTTCAATACATTTAACAACCATGCGGAAAGGATTCACATGGCGAACATAGCCCAGACCATTAATGTTTTACAGTCTGTTATTCTTACCGAGGGGCCGAACATGGTTTTGACTCCTACCTACCATGTGTTCGATATGTACAAGGTTCATCAGGATGCCGTGAAACTGCCTGTGTATGTTGAAAGTGAAACAATTCGTGATTTTGCGGCTGTAAGCGCCAGCGCTTCCATTGACGGCGAAAATAAAATCCACATTTCCCTTACCAACGCCGATCCTGTGAAACAGCAGTCCGTTACTATTGAATTACGCGGTTGGAATATCTGCGCGTCTACGGGATTGAAAGGACAGATCGTTACATCGGACAGGATGCAGGATCACAATACGTTTGCAAAGCCCGATACGGTAACGCTAAAAGATTTTTCAGGCGCAAAAATTTCCGGCAGCACCGTGAACGCGGAACTGCCGCCCAAGTCTGTAGTAACCCTGGAACTCGCCTGATGCAAAAGCCGTGCAGGCATTGCCGCAACGAATTCGCTATTCCTGACCCCAAACAGGTAACAGAGCTTGTCGCTTTAATCCACATCGATCCCTCCTTCCGCGCAGATGATGATGTTTACACCACGCGGCTTGAACAGTGCGCTTCCTGCGCTGATTTACGGGAAGGCGTCCTATGCACCTGGTGCGGCTGTTTTGTGCAGTTCCGCGCCAGGATAAAGGACGGTTATTGCCCAAACCCAGCGGGTAGCCGTTGGCACAAATCGCGACACAGCATAAATACGGCTACTTGACTTATTTTTCTCAATAACTTTAAATGTGCAAGGTACCAATATGTCTGAACAAAAGCTTTCGATCATCCGCCATTCTGTAAGCCATGTAATGGCTGAAGCAGTTACACGCCTTTTCCCCGGGACATTGGTCGCCATCGGGCCGTCTATTGAAAACGGTTTTTATTACGATTTCAAATTCCCTACACGGGAAGGTTCCCAGGTATCAATCAGCGCCGACGATCTCCCAAAAATCGAAGCGGAGATGAAAGCGATTATTGACAGCCGCGTTGACTTTGTGCGCGTAGAAGTAAGCCGCGAAGAAGCGTTAAAGCGTTTTTCTGGCGAGCCTTTCAAGCAGGAGCTAATCAAAGGCCTTCCCGAGGGGGAAGCAATAAGCATCTACGAAAACCGGGACGCCGAAGGCAAAGTCCGCTGGGCGGATCTCTGCCGGGGGCCCCACGTTCAAAACACGAGGGAAATCCATTCAGGCGCGTTTAAGCTTATGAGCATAGCGGGGGCTTACTGGCGTGGGGACGAAAACCAGCCCATGCTTACCCGCATTTACGGAACCGCCTGGGAAAACCCCAAAGACCTGAAAGCCCATCTGGCCTTTCTTGAAGAGGTTGAAAAGCGCGATCACCGCCGCCTTGGAAAAGAGATGGACATTTACTCCACCCACGAAGAAGCAGGGGCGGGGCTCATCTACTGGCACCCAAACGGCGGCCGCATGAGGGTCGCAATCGAAGACTTCTGGCGCAGCGAGCATTACAAGAACGGCTACGAAATTCTCTATACGCCACACATCGGGAAAGCCTGGCTGTGGGAAACCTCAGGCCACCTGGGTTTTTACAAAGGCAATATGTACAACCCGATGCAGATTGACAACCAGGACTACATCATAAAGCCGATGAACTGCCCCTTCCACATCATGATCTACAAGAACAAGGGGCGCTCTTACCGCGATCTTCCCCTGCGCTGGGCCGAGCTTGGCACGGTGTACCGCTACGAACGTTCCGGAGTCCTGCACGGCCTTTTGAGGGTTCGCGGTTTTACCCAGGACGATGCCCACATATTCTGCACGCCGGAACAGATGGAAGACGAAATCCGCGAGGTTCTGCGCTTCAGCCTATGGATATGGAAGCAATTTGGCTTTAAGGAAATTAAGGCGTACATTGCCACCAAGCCCGCGGAATCCGTCGGTGAACAAAGCCGCTGGGACGCCGCCCTGGAAAGCCTTCGCAGGGCTATCGATGCCGAGGGCCTTGGCTACGAAATCGACGAGGGCGGCGGCGCTTTTTATGGCCCCAAGATCGATCTCAAGATAAAAGACGCCCTGGGCCGCGAATGGCAGATGACCACCATTCAGTTTGACTTCAACGAGCCTGAACGTTTTGACATGACCTTTGTGGACGCGGACGGAAAACAAAAGCGCCCCTACATGATACACCGCGCCCTTTTGGGCAGCCTGGAACGTTTCTTCGGCGTGCTAATCGAGCACTTCGGCGGCGCTTTCCCCGTCTGGATTGCCCCCGAACAAATAGCAGTTATCCCGGTTTCCGAAAGTTACAACGAATACGCCAAAAAGATAACAGCGGAATTAAAGGATGTGGATCTCAGGGTTACAGCGGAACTGGGCGACGGCAGGCTCAACGCCAAAATCCGCGACTGCCAGAACCGCAAAATCCCCTATATGCTGATCGTGGGCGAGCGCGAAGAAAAAGAAGGAACCATTTCAGTCCGCTTCAGGGACGGCAGGCAAACGCCCTCCATGAAGCTGGACGAGTTTGTCTTCTACGCCGTAAAAAAAGCAAAGTCCAGGGATCTTGAGCTTTAAAAAGGCACAAACACCTCTTCTATTTGCTCTTTTTTATTTGTCATCTGTTATTTGTTTTCACTCCACTTTGAACCGCGAAACCTCCCTCAGCAAAGCGTCAATGCCTTCGCGGTTCTTGCCGCTTATCTCGTTGACCTGGTGTACCGCTATATTTATCTGATTCGCTCCTGATGCCATTATATTCATGCCTCCGGTTATTTCCTGCGTCGCTATTTCAAGGTTGTTGCTCTCTTGTATTACTTCTTTCGCCCCTACAAGCATCTCCTCGGAGCCGCCCTTTACCTTCCTGGTGATTTCGTTCAAATTGCCGGTGCCCTGAAGGAGCTGGCTGCTTCCCTCTCCCTGCTCTTCCATTGCCCGACGGATTACCTCCTCCTGTTCCGCCACAGTTTTGACGCTTGAGTCAATCGCCTCAAACCTGGTTAGTACGTGTTCAGTAGCGCGGATTATATTGTCGATGGATTCCTTTATCTTTTTTAAAACGTTGCCTATCGTTTTGGACTGCTCTCCCGAATTCACCGCAAGCTTGCGTATTTCATCGGCAACAACAGCAAAGCCCTTGCCCGCTTCCCCCGCGTGTGCAGCTTCAATCGCCGCGTTCATCGAAAGCAGGTTGGTCTTGCTTGCGATGCTTTTCACGACTGAGTTAATTTCCATAAGCCCATCGGATTCGCGGGCGATTTCCTGAATATCATTTGCAACCTCAGACAGGCTTGCGCGGCCTATTTCGGATGCTTCTTTCAGAGTTTTAACGTTTTCCATGTTTTTCACCAGAGTCTGATTTACCGAATTAATGTTGTTTACCATTGCCTTAATAAAGGCGGACCGTTTTGATATTGTGTCAGCCTGATCTTCTACATTGCCGTTGAGTTTATTGATGTTCGCGACAAGCTGTTCCATAGTAGCGTGGGTTTGGCTGACGCTGGTGCTCTGGTTAATAACCCTGCCTTTGATACTTTGGATGTTGGTGGTAATCTCGTTTACCGCCGCGGCGGTCTCAGTCATGTTGCTGGCAAGGTTATTCCCGATGTTATTGAGGCTTATCGTCTCATTTTTAATGATGATAATCAGGCTCTTAATTTTTTCCAATGTCTTGTTGAAATACAGGGCCAGGTCGCCGATTTCATCGTCGGAACTGATGTCAATGCTCCGCGTCAGGTCGCCTTCGCCTTCGGAGATGTCCTTGAGGTTGTCTACCACCTTGACGATTGGTTCTGTCGTGCTGTGGAGGACAAAG
>Ga0268262_10000686_pt1 | contig 44043 bp, 36 predicted proteins | sample TergutNc150P3_FD_190354 | JGI IMG/M metagenome (GOLD analysis project Ga0268262, IMG submission 190354) | Nasutitermes corniger P3 segment gut microbial community from laboratory colony in Florida, USA - Nc150 P3 (SPAdes) (version 2) | ecosystem: Host-associated > Arthropoda: Insects >...
CGGTTGATTCAGAATATACAATTATTTTCTTAAATGTTGAATGAAGGCAAATTAACATAAGAAAATAAAAGAGCGCCCACAGTTGAAGCATATTTATTTTATCAATACATATAGCGGCCGTTATTATGAGCAGCAGGAATAACGGAAAAATAAAAGGAGAAAGAACTCCGAATACGGCTTTGTTTTCAAGAATCACATAGAGCACGCACGCGGCCATTATTATTATTACGCCGCAATAAAAAAGCGACGGAAAGTAGGCGCCGATATATTTAACCGGGAAAAGTTTTTCATTAATAACAGCCGCGTATTCCTCAATTTGAAAGAAGAAATTCATAAGCTTTGACAACAAGATAACGTAATATTTACGAAGGAAAACAAAGCCTGTAATTAAAATAAAAACTGACACTGTTGTTTTTGTTATTTTACGGACTGTCATAATATCACCCTTTATTATTTAGATTTTTTTCGACGCTTGCAAGCAAGCCTGTAATTCTGGAATGCCGCTTTTGGGCAATCCATACAACCGGCTCTATAACGCCGGCCGGAGTAAAGCCTTTGTCTTCATCCGGCTTATGCCCTATCGCGCTGACAGGGAAAAAACTCACATTGGAAAATATGGCGTCAATGTTATTCAGCACATTTGTTAAACCAATCTTTGTAAGATACTCCCTGCATATTTGATCTTTAGCGTCATTCTCATTCTTATACGCCGACGGATTTTCATTATATAAGGTCTTTATTCTGCCTCGGCCAATTTCGCGTTTTACAATTTCAATATCAGTCTTGTTTATCAGCACGGCGACCGGGATATTGCTCATTATTCCGGTTGAAAAACCGCAAATCGTATTATATTGATGAATAAATTGAACCACCAGTTTGTTGGTATCGTCGGATGAATCGTATCCCGTTCCAATGCCGTTTTCGCTATTTAAATCATTTTGAACGGATTGAACGCTTAACGGATCTAAAATTAAAATTATTCCGTCGCAAAACCTGAAGTACTTTGGACTGCGTGGAAACGAATCGGATACTATATATTGGGCAAGGGTGTCGTATAACACTAAGTTGTCTTTTTTAATTTGTCCGTATCTGTGAATTAAACTGTAAGTGCGCGACTCATCGTCGGCGGCGGTTTTTCCCGAACGGAACATATCCTTTAATTCGGTAAAATAATTATCCGGTTTTCCTTCAATGGTTAAAATGCGCTTATACTTGTTTAAGGCTTCGTATAAATTTGAAAATGCCGCGATAAACGCGGTTTTGCCGGCGTTGTTTCCGCCTGCCAGCACAACCGAAAAATGTTTGGGGTTTGCCGCCGGAAGCTCGCTTGAACAGGAAGGACATCTTGCGGTAAGACGCGAGCGCCATGTAAAAGACACGCAGGGAATAAACACTTTATTACAGGCGCATCGGGCGAATAAAACGCCGCATCTTCCCGGAATCAATTTCTTATGCACCCTGCCGCAGGAAGGACAAATGAATTCAGGCAGAATAAACGTCTCATAGCAATGCGGACAATACTGAGTTTTCTTAATAAAATTGTCTATAATATTTGAAACAGGAATAAAAATTAAAGTAATCATCCTTGTTATAAAAAGAATTATTCTTTGAAGCAGATTAAAGGCAATCAACCAGACAGTGCCTAATAAAATTCTAAAGGTCATTTCAATAAACCCTAAAATTGACAGAGGAATATAGGCAAATGAAAAAACAAACATTAGTAAAATAGATTTATTGTCATAATTGCCGAGTCTGTAACCAAGCCCCGCGAAACTTACCCATGACCATTTATGATCGCGCAGTAATGAATGCGCGTCTTTGTAACTTTCTTTTCTTTGCAATGTTCCGGATTTTGTAAAATAACTATACATAAGCTCGTGATACGGGTGTTTTTGCCATTTATTCCTGTTTTTATAAATTCCAAGCACATGGCTTGAGATTATTCCGATACACGCGGGAATAAACGAGATAATTATTATTTTTTTTAACTGAGACGGCCATGTAAGAAAAAATACCCACACGATTAATAAATATTTTTTAATAAATTGAACAGCATTATTTATTTTTTGAAAAACAACTTTGTCAATTAACGCGTTCATTTCTTTGAAATTCATTTCCGGTATTAAGGAAACAGATTTTTCTTCCTCAGCATTCTCAACTTTCACGGCTTTTTCAGTTTTCTCTTGCGTATATGCCGTTTGATTTAACGCCATTATAAGCAAAAGACTTAAGATAAGCGCGGTATATCCGGTTTTTCTTCTCATTTATTGCTCTTCCTTCTTTTTATTTCTTCTCTATCGCTTTATCAACAACAGAAATATAATATTTAATAATATTATCGTCCTTAAGCAAGTTACCCAAAGATTTTAACGATTTTTCATTTTGCTCTGAATCCGCGAAGGCTTGAACAATATCATCGAAAAATTGTTTGCTTTTACTTTCATAAACAGAATTAATCAAAGTATTCCATTTATCCTTATATTTAGAAGCGGCGGAAACTAATTTATTAATATACGCGGAAAAATATTCTTTAGGAGAGCGAAGCAGGAAATCAATGATAAATTTTTGTTCTTCTGCCGAAGTACTTGCTTTTAATAAACTTTCTGTGAATTTATCAATATATTTTTCGTCTGTTACAGCCGGGAAACCCTGATTCTCCAAATCTTTTAACACTTCTATCAGGTTTATCTTTCTAAGATTACCGGAAAAAATATTAAGAGCGTAAGAATGGGCGGAACTTACGCATTTTGCGCCGTCGGGTTTTCGCGTTTGCAGCAATTCAACAAGAGATGACACATTATCTTTTGACGCGGCAATCCGGTTGTCTATTGATTCAAAAACATCCGTTAATGCCTCTTCCTCAATAAATTCCTTATTATGTATAGTTTTAATAAAATATTCCATTTCAGAAGGTTTATTAAGTTTCTCGGCGCGCTTTGCCAATACTGAACCCGCCAGATGTCCAAGGCCGTCGTCGTTAAGTTTTTTGCAGAATAACAGCGCTGAATTATCCGACGCGAGTATAGAGTTATCATTATCAATTATGTACTTAATTACGAACTCTCCAAGTTTTTCGTCCGCGTCTTTCAGCAGCGCGAACAATAATTCCTGCTTATTGATATCGACCCGCGAAAGAGCTGAGACAATCTCATGAAATGAATTTTGATCATCATTACGGGAACAAATAATGATACTGTTTCTTACTAATTTCTTTAATTCCTGCTGATCAATGCCGCCAATCAGCAGAAAAGCATCCAGATAGATCGCCGTGAATGTCGCGGCATCCGCCGGAGTAAACGCGCCGAATTTGGTCAAGTTATCATTTATTATCTTCTTATCGGATATAACGCGGGCGGCATCCATCTTAAATCCGGTGCGCTGTACTTGCGTCCAATAGGAACGCTTTGCATTATTATCGGTCTTACCAAAGATAATATTCGTAAATGTATTACGGATAATTTCGGTAAAGCGTTGTTTTGCGCCTGTATCGCCCACCGCTTCCGAAGCCGTCAGCAGCCAGTTGATAATGCTTAACGCGGTTGAAAAATCTTCCTGCAGGAATTTAGATATGTCCGCGTTAACGCGGCTGTAAATATCTTTAAATATAGCGGTGTTAGACGCCTTATATTTATTAAGCCTGTCAAGCGCGTTTGCCAATGTACGGGTATCGGGCAGCGACTGTTTACAAAGTACGGCGAATATATCGTACAAATCGTAAATTGCCGAATTTGGTTTTATTTCATAAAAGGTTTGCAGAAATTCACGGCAGAACTTTTTATGATCTTCGTCAAATTTGACAATAAGCTGAAAATATTTATTTGAAATATCACTTTCAAAAGCGGCCTGTTTTTGTTTGCCGTCAAGCAAAACAAACGGGGAATTCGCGATGGGGCGCGCCGCGCTTACATTCGTTTTATCGCGTTCGTCAAAGCCTACAATCATGGCGCGGAAACGCTGTTTTTGGTTAGGGTCCTGCAAATTCACCTGCTGTTGGTATAGGCCTTGTTTAACGGTGTATTTGTTGGTATTCGCGAATTTATCCATACGCGTCGCAAAAGGGATAACGGAAGCAATCCGCGGCGAAAAAGCGCATTCGATTGCGGCTATCCATAACTCAATATTTCTTGATGAATCATCCTTTATAACAAGAAATTTTCTTTTCTCAGGTTCTTCATTGTACTGCGCGATAAGGAACGCGACCGCTTTTGCCAGCGCTTCTTTCCGTCCGTCCGCGATAAAAGCCGCTATTTCCTCAAAACTATACTGTCCCGGCGGATCATTTATTTCTTGCCCGGGAAGCCCGGCGGCGGCGGGAGGATTTTCATAATAATACGCTTCTCCTCTTGTTTTTGCGTCCCATATGCCTTCATCTTGAAACATTTTATACGGGTAAATATTTGAAAAATCGCCAAGAAGCGCGTGATTGACAAAATTTCCCGGGCGGTGCGCGTAATCCCCCTTGGCATCCGCGTCAAAATGAACCGGATGAAAATCAATAAAAAAACTTTTTCCTGTATCGGGAACATAAAAAAGATAGGCGTCTTCCATAAAATCAGGATCATTATACGGCTGCTTAGCCTGCGCCGCGCTTATGAGTAATTGCAAATCAACCTGGCCTTCTTCCATAATGGCAGGAGTGCAGGAATACACTTTATATCCGTCGCTTGAAATCTGTTGTCCTTTTCTGGTAATATCCATCCCCTGCCTGCAGCGGGTGTAAATCAGTTCATAAAACATCGTATATCTCCTCCTTTAATCAACAAATTTAGCTTTCTTAAAAAGCCATAAAATCGGGTCAAGCACGCGGTGAGGGTTTATTTTTTCGCTGAGTTTAGCCACATTTGTAGGCGGCTCTCCGTAACTGGATACTCCAAAGAAATGAAACTCCTTGAAGTGCGACTCAAGCGCGTCAATAAACGGCCTTTCGCCTATTTTCTCAAGCCAGCTGCATATCTCCTCGCCTACCTGTTGTATTTCTTCCATGCTGATCTTCCCGTTTCTCACATTCATACTTGGACTTCTAATAACATCATTCTCGCTAAAATATTTATTTACCGTGTCAAATTTAGTTAAAACAACCGCAACCGGGATTTTTAATACTTTATCCTCTCTTATTCCTCTTGCTGATTTAATATAATTGGCCAGACTATGAACAACATCAACCGCGTTCTTATGTACGTTCTCACTTCCCGCAAGAGAATTACGCATAACATCTTCATCAACAATATTGCCTTTTCTGACGGTTTCCAGTATCAGCGGATCCAGCGTAATGATAATTGCTTTAGACGCTTTTATATACCGGCATACGGCGGATGAAGGATCCAAACTATGTTCATGATCTTCACCCGCGCCGTCAAATATGGTGAATGTATAGGTGGGAACATTGTTGCCTCTCTTTTTAAGAAGGTTCTTGATATACCATATTTGGGGCATGCTTTCGCCTCCGGCCGTGCTGTCAGGAGGCACATGATCCTCATATATACGTTTATAATTTTCATTCTGATGATCCAGCGTGGCGTTGTTTTGATGACCAAGTGCCAAACGAAGTCCGGGCGCTCTGCCCATTTCATGCAGCATAACAGTTATATAGTTTGTTTTTCCGGAGTTTGACACGCCGATTATGCTGAAAGGAAGATTCGGCGTCTGCAGCGCTATTCTTGGAAGAGTTTCACCGCACATAGGACATTTTCTTTGAGTCGCAAGCCCTCCGCAGCCGGATTTTTTGCACTTGATTGGCTCTTTTTCAAATGTTTTGGGAACCGTTGTTTCTCCGCAGTCGGGACAGACATACAGAGCTTTCTTTAATGAGTAACTTTGCATACAATAAGGACATGTGAACTTTGCCATTAATAAATTCCTCCTATATTTTTCCTGTAAAACCTTCCGCTCTGCGCAATGAATAACATTCATTTTGGGCAGGGTTTATTACAAACAGATACAATTTGCTGTCTTTTGTCAGTTGAGAAGATACCGGCGAGATAATTTCGTAATCTTTCTTAAAAAGCGCCTGAGGCGCGTCTAATTCCTGTTCATGGATCTCCATTAATATTTTTGCGTTTTCATCCTCGGAACTATCAAGATGTTGTCCCTGAAGACTTGCGCATAATATAAATTTAGGAAGTCTTGATAGAGACCGGTTTGGTTTTATATCAATAGAAAGCCGCCTGTTTCCTATAATCGGCTTTGTAACCTTCCAATAAACAACAGCGTCTAATTTGCGGTCAAAACGCATCTTGGACGGTAAAGAGACAGTTTTCTTACCGCTTATCTCAAATACAGTAAACATGGTAACATAATAAGCGCCCTCGTCTTTTGCTGTTACGGAAAATAAAATCTCACCTCTTTTTTTGTAATCGTCAATTGAAATTTTCTTCATATCCTTTACAGGCGCCGCTTGAATTTCTTTCGCTTCTACCCACGGTTCGCCGCCTGCCGCGGACTTTACGCGGACAAAATACCAAAATTCCACAGCGTTATCGGGAATAACCGAGGATGTCTTTATTGATAATTCCACGTTATATAACTGGTTTACCCCTTGTGAAACAGGCTGGTCTTTTTTTATTTGCGATTGCGTTTTGTCAATTTCACAAGGGCTGTAAGCGCTTATTTGCGTATTAATTTGATTGGAAGGCTTGCTTTCCGCAGAAGTCCCGGACTGTACTTTTGCCGGCAAGCCAAAATATTCCGTTAGAAGGGCGGAAGCGTCCGCTTTGGGCGCAAGTAATTCAAACCATGGAAGGAACAGGCCTTCGTAGCTTTTTTCTTTAACCAGAGTTAAAATCCTGGTCTGCATATCCTTCGGCACCTTGCGGATCTGTTCCAAAGTGGAAAGCTCAAAATCGGCGTATTTGGCAAGTTTGAAAGGCTTAATAACCTTATTTTTAAGTATCACTTCGGCCTTGCCGGCCAATTCCGTTTTACCCATGCCGCCGTAGGAAACGCCGGGCAGATTTTTTATTTCCGCCGCGAAGTTTTTATATCCCATGATATCCAGCCATGTGTAAAGTTGCGATTTCGCGTCACGCAGCTGAGGAACGACGGATTCGGGCGCGTTTCTCAAAAGGAAAACAAGGTCATCAAGGTTCTGAATTTTAAAACCATTGGCGATTTTTAACGGCATAGCCGGATTCAGAAGATAGGCGATTTTCAGAATGCCGTTTTCGTGATCATTAGCCGCGGATGTTTCCTCCGCGATTTGTATAATTTGTTTGGCGATATCCGGATAATGTTCCTCAAGTTTTGCGCCCAGTAAACCGTTAAAGATATATTTTTTAGACGCGTCGGGAGCTTCCATTATCGCGCTTCCCAAAGCCTCAAGAGTAGTACATTCAATGCCGCCGATAGAAAAAGATAATAACTCTTTGCGCTTCTGATTAATTTCTACTTTTTCTCCAGCAAGATGGCGCGTAACTTCATCATAACCCCAGCGGTGTTCCGGGTCGATTACCAAAAGTCCGCGTATAAGGCGTTCCATCTTTTGGCTTACCCTGGGTTCCTTGCTTAAAATGTCGTCGGCTATTCTTCCCTCGATGGTGTCGCGTATCAGATGCGCGTCGTTGCGGCGCTTGCCGTTGTCAAGGGTAAACGGGTCTTTTCCCGTGAGCAGTTCCCAGAGAGTGATCCCAAGCGCGTAATAATCCATTTGCGGGCCGATGATGCCGGAAAGCACTTCCGGCGCGGCGTATCCTGTAGTGCGTGAACCCGTGCGGGTTTTGTGGAGTTGTTCGGTATCGTCCATGATGCTGGAAATTCCAAAGTCCGCGATAACCACATCATCGCCTTTGTAAACGGTCTTTTTTTCTCCGCCTTCGCCGCCTTCGATCTCCTCAATTTCCAATGTGCGATAGTAGATGTTCGCGGGTTTAATGTCCCGGTGAATAATGTTCTTTTCGTGGCACGTTTTATAAGAGTTAATTATCTCTTTGCAGATGCCTTCTACTTTATCTTCCGGAAGCGGAAGATAGCGGTAAGAACCATCGGCGTTACGGGTATCCAGCGCGCCGCCCTCGGCGTACTCCATGATTTCGTAGAAACGGTCGTTGTACTCGCCAAAATCGTATATGTTAACAATGTCTGGGTGGTTAAGCATTTTTAGTTTTTCGAGGATTTCCGTCTTAGGTTTGGTTACACTGCGATAATACTTGACAACCCCTTTCTGCCCGTCTTTCTGCGCGATGTAAATGTCCGCTTCGCCCGAGATAGTGCCGAGTTTGCCCGTTATTTCCCAGCCCGCGACCTGCTCGTGGATTTGCAGAAGACCGCCTGTGAAGTTCGCGCCGGTTCCCGTGGTACCGTCAGCGATAATTTGTGTGCCGCCTCCTGAAGCTAAATCAATAACCTTTGTTTCCATTCCTATCCCTTAGCGTTTGTAAAAAACAATTGGCACGCTTATGCCATTATTATACCAGCTCCCGCTCAATACTGTCCCCGAACTATTTACGGTTCCATAATAATTCTCAACCAGTTTATATTCCTGAAAACTGCAATAATCACCGCTCTTTCTCCCTCCCGTCAATGTAATGTTGTCACCGTTAATTGAAACCGAATAAACAACGGTAGCTCGTCCGCAGACAGTACAGCGATACCAGCATTCAGCCCTATTGCTTCCTATTCTTAATTCCGCGGACAACATTCCGCTGTGACTCATATGATAGTAATTTCCCTGAAAACGTCTTCTGCGCCGTTCTTCTTCCAGCCGCCGGCGCTCAATTTCACGCTGGCGTTCTGCTTCGCGGCGCGCTTCCTCCTCTCTGCGCCGGCGTTCTTCTTCAAGACGGCGTTCCTCTTCAAGCCGTCTGCGCTCTTCTTCAATGCGCTTGCGTTCCTCTTCTTTGCGGAAATCGTCAACTTCGTTGTTAACATTTGCCAGCGCTTCACTGAACCTTTTTTCCATCTCGGCAAGTTTCCGCTCCATTTCCGCAAGACGCGCGTCTTCAGCGCCGGTGTCCGCCTTGGGCGGAATGGATAACAATTTATCCAGCTCCGCCTCTATCGCTTTTTCCTCGCGCTCAATCACAGTTTTTTCCAGCGCGGCATAAGCTTTCATTCTAAAGGCTTCTTCCTCGGGATCAGGCAGTTCCAGCGTGAAAGGGCTGCTGCCGAACGCTTTGATGATGCGTTTTTCACGCTTGTTAAAGTAGTCCCTCTCCTCAAGCAAAATCTGACGTTCAACCAGTTTCTTTTGAAAAGACTTAAACTCCGCGCTTTCATTTGATTCTATCGCCTTAAACTCGGCTTCAATCTTTTTCGCTTCTTCGCCGCTCATCACCGCCAATTCAACCGGCGCTTCCTGAGCAAACGCCGTTTCAAGAACCGGGTTAATTATCGTGCCGCAATTTTCGCAGACATCATAAATTACAGGGGTTTGGCATTTAGGACAAGGAACAGGTATAACTCTTCTTCCGCAGTGCGGGCATAATTCTTTTGAGGTTTTGGTTTGGCAGAATTCGCATGTATATTCACCGCCGCCGACTTTTTCACCGCAGCCGGGGCAGAACGGCAATTCAGGGTCAAGGGCGCCGCCGCAGTGTTTGCATAAAGCGGTAGTTTCCTGAACAGCGGCTTCTTTTTTCTGCGCGGCGGCTTTCTGCTGCTGCTGTTGTTGTACGTTTTCTGCCATTATTTACTCCCCATCCAGCTTTACCATCACGGCGGTACAGTTATCATCAGAATTATTGGCGATTGCGGCTTGCACTATACATTTCGCGATTTCCGGCGGAAGAAATGTTCCGGCAAGAAACTTTTCAATATCATCATCTTTTACAAAACCGTGAACGCCGTCGCTGCACATAAGGAATATGTCTCCCGCAACCGCGATAGATTGCGAAAACCGGCTTGCGATTGATATCTCTTTCAGTCCCGCGCCGACAGCGTTAGTGATAATGTTCTTCGCCGCCCCGGACATGATTTCGGAAAGCGAATCGTCTTTGCTTAACTGCTGAAGAAAACCGTTGCGCAAACGGTAGACCCGGCTGTCCCCCGCGTTGAAAAAAGCGCAGGGAGCGTCCTTTTGTAGTAAAATGCCGGTCAAGGTTGAGCCCATGTTCGGCGTTCCTTTTTCCTTTCCTTCTTTTAATAAAGCGGCATGAACCGATTTAACTATCTCTTCAATAGAAGCCTCGTCAAAAATACGCTCCTCGTTTGCCGCAGTTTGCGCAGCATTGCGCATATTTTCTACCACAAAGGCGCTGGCGGCGTCCCCCGCGTCGTGGCCGCCCATGCCGTCGGCAACAATGAAGAAAAGCGGCGCGTTAACAACGCCTGAAAATTCCGCGCCGCCTTCTTCAAGACCGGTACCCGTATACAGGGCGCAAAGAAAAGCGTCTTCGTTGTGATGACGGCGGCCTTTGCCGGAATAAGCTCCCGCTGTTACTCTCATGCGAGTCTCACCGTAAAAGTAATATTGGCGAGAATAACAACGTCATTCTGTTTTATTTTTACCGGAACATTAGGCTCCAGTTTTACGCCGTTAACAAAAGTTTTATTTGTGGAATTTAAATCTGTTATAAACCATTCGTTATTTGCCTTCGTAACTTTCGCGTGGTTAGACGAAATCACAGGGAACTTGCCCAGCGCGGCGGCATGCGGGCCGTTTGTCCTTCCAAGAACATTGCCGTCCGTTATTTCCATGTTCCAGCCGTCAAGGTGGCACAGAAGAATTTTTTCCGAAGGAAGCGAAACAATTACAGTCGCCGATGACGAAGAGACGGAAGGCGAAGGAGCGGACGGAGGAGGAACAGGCGGCGGCGCTTCTTTGACCGGAGTTGACGGCGCGGAAGATGAAGATGGACTCGCGTCCGGCGGCTGAATGGCGGACATTGAACCGCTGCATTTGCCGCAGAACTTACTTGTACTGATAAAACCGCATTTTTCACAACGCAGCAGTTGAACGCCGCACTGGTCGCAGAAACACGAATCATCCGGTATTTCCTGTTTGCAAATCTTATTTGGGCAGTTCATGCGGCGCCCCCTTTAACCGGTATATCGCAGGCCTCAATGATTTTCAATTTATCGGAGCGTTCTTCTTTTGAGAGCGCCGCGAGTCTGGTCGCCAGCCTGCTTGTCGTTTTTTCAAAGAACACTCTTATTTCTCCGGCGTTGCCGAAATTCGGCCCCTTGTTATTGTACATATCGGTGATAGCGGCTTTTGCGGCTTCGCCCGCGTCAGGCGTCAGGGTATAGCTTGCTTTCTTTACCATGGAACTAAAAATCGCGAAAAGTTCTTCCGCGCTGTAATCGCTAAGGCTTAGGTAATGCTTAAAACGCCGCCTCATTCCCGGATTTACCGTATCAAGGAATATTTGCATCTCCTTTTCGTAACCCGCGACTACGCCTACAAATTTTGTCCTGTCGTTTTCCAAACGGGTCATAAGAATTTCCACCGCCTCTCTGGCGTATTGGTCGGCAGCTCCTCCCCGCTGGGTGTCGGCTAACACATAAGCCTCATCGACAAAAAGGATACCGCCCATAGCCTCGTCGCACTTTTCGTTGACTTTGTCTTTCGATTGTCCAAGGTAAGAGCCTTTCAGATCATTGCCGTTTACCTCAATAACCGTTTCCGTTTTAAGAAGGCCGATAGTTTTAAACAACGCGCCCAATGTGCGGACAATAGTTGTCTTGCCGGTGCCGGGATTGCCGGTAATAACAATGTTGTTGCCCTCTCCCGCGCTCTTTGTCCCGTCTTTTTCTTCCTGTTCTTTTTGTATTTGAATTTTATTCGCAATTTCGCGGACGGTTTTTTTGATGTCCGTCATGCCTATCATCGCGTCAAGTTCCGCGAGAATCTCATTGACTGTGCGTTCTTCTTTTTTCTCCGACGGGAAATCCGCTTCGGTAATTGTTGAAAGGGCGTCAACTGTGCGCTCCGCCTGCGTAAGGGAGGCGAGACGTTCAGGCATTCTGCGTATCGTGTCGTCAAGAAGGTTACGCATGGTACGGCCATTGGCAAAATCTTTGCCTCTGGTCCGGTGTATTTCGGCAATGACCTCTTTTGCCCGCTTTTCTCCGCCAGAAGAAAGCGTGTAGCCGTTTGATTTTGCCATGGACGCGAAAATGGCGAATAACTCGTCGGGGTTGTAATCATCCAGTTCAAGGAAGTGGGTAAAACGGCTCCTAAAACCCGAGTTTGTTTGAAGAAAATCATCCATCTCTTTTCTGTAGCCGGCGGCGATTACGACAAACTTTCCGCGGTCGTCTTCCATGCGCTTTAATAACGCCGTTACGGCTTCGTTCCCAAAACTGTCGTAGGAATCTTTGCAGAGATCATAGGCCTCATCGACAAAAAGAATGCCGCCTAAAGCTTTGTCGCACACCTTGTTTACATTTGGCGCGGTCTGCCCTACATAGCCCGCTACCATGTCGGCCCTGGTCACCTCAATCATATTGTCCGTCGGTAAAAGCCCCATCGTTTGAAACAGCGCGCCAAGTTTTCTTGCCACAGTGGTTTTTCCTGTGCCGGGATTGCCGTAGAAACAAAGGTGAATCGCCTGTGTCTTTGCCATAGCGCCGCCTTTTTCTTCCCGCTCTTTTTGCATGCTTATCGTTTCGATAAGCTGCCGCACGGCGGTCTTGACCTTTGCGAGTCCTATCATGCCGTCAAGTTCTTTAAGAATTTCTTCCGTTGTCTTGACTTTTGGTTTTTCATAGGGAATATCTTCGGCAGTTATGGTAGAAAGCGCTTCTACGGAGCGCTGAGCTTCAGACAGTTTCGCGGTACGGGTGGACATTTTTCTAACCGTATCGTCAAGCAGGTTGCGCATAGTACGGCCATTGGCAAAATCCTTGCCTTTTTTTCTGTGAATGTCCGTTATGGCTTCTTTCGCGGCAATCTCCGCCTCTTTCGACAGTTTATTTCCCCTGTCTTTTGCCATGGACATAAATATAGCGTATAACTCATCAGGATTGTAATCCTCAAGTTCAAGTTCGTGGGTAAAACGGCTTTTAAGGCCGGGATTCGCCTGGATAAAATTCTGCATTTCATTCTTATATCCTGCGGCGATCACCACGAAATTGCCCCTGTCATCTTCCATGCGTTTAAGAAGGGCGTCTATCGCCTCTTTGCCGAAATCACCTTCGCCGCCGGAGCTTAAAGTATAGGCCTCGTCGATAAAGAGGATGCCGCCCATAGCCTTGTCGCACTTTTCTTTTACCATAGGCGCAGTCTGTCCAATGTAACCGGCAACAAGACCGCTGCGGTCAGTTTCGATAATATGATCGCTTGGAAGGAGTTCCATCGCCTGAAACAAGGCCCCCAGCTTGCGGGCGACTGTGGTTTTACCTGTACCGGGGTTTCCGTAAAAAACAAGGTGTATGGAAAGACGCTGAGCCTTCGCGCCGCCTTTTTCTTCCAGTTCTTTTTGCATCTTGATTGTCTGGGCTATCTCGCGTACCGCATTTTTTACTTTTGCAAGCCCTATCATAGTGTCAAGTTCCGCGAGAATCTCATCGACTGTTTTGGGCTTGTTTTTAAGCGGCAGGTCTTCGGCCTTGATGGTCTTAAAGTCTTCGTCCGTAACAGACGAACTGTCCAGACGTTCCAGTCTGGCCTGCTGGTTCTTGTCAATAGAGGGAATAACGTCTTTTTCAATTAACCAGCCGTTTTTATATTCACATGACGGATCGCTTTTACGCTCCCGGATGTAAGCCAAAAAATTTTTCTTCAGCGCCGGATTAAAGAGCAAACCGCGCTCTAGGAGTTTTTTCATAAGAATGACGGAAAGATCATCAAGCGAAAGATCCTGAAAATTAAAATCCTGTGTAACGCGCTGCCTGTCCTCGGTGTTTTTGCCAAAGAATTCGTCAAAGCCATCGCTGTTGCCTATGATGACGCAGATACACTCCTGAGTGGATTTGCTTGCCGCGAGGATCAATTCATGGATATATTCCGGTTTTTCAGTGGCATTGTCCACAACTAAAGCCGCGGGTTTTGTTTCAGAAAGAAATCCGGAAATTGCGTATTCGTCGCCGTAGATTTTTGAAAGTTCTCTGGCCTCCTTGCCGGTAATTCTGTCGGAGGAAAGACATCCTTCACGGCGGAGTTCCTCAATAAAATACTTTGCCACAAGGGTCTTCCCCGCTCCGGTTTTCCCCCTGAAAATAAATATCTTTGAACCTATAGTCCCGCCTATACCCGCTCCCTGACGGCGCTTTTGAAACTTAATATCTTTTTTTATCTTTTCAAGCTCGGCGCGAATTTTTTCATGGCCGACATAATCAAAAGGAACAGCAACTGTTGACGCGGAAGCGGCTTGAGCCGGCACTGAAACCGGCGCGGTTGAAGCAGGAGCGGAATCCGTGGACGGCGAAGTGTTCGGCGCGGCAACAGGTTTTGTCTGCGGCATAGCCGGAGGCGCGGCGGCTTCTACAGATAACATCTTTCCGCAGAAGCGGCAGTATTTCGCGATTTCCCGGTTTTCTCTGCCACAAGCGGCGCAATAAATTGCGGCGCAATCTAATGATGCCATTTCTTACTCCTCTTCATCAATTTTTAAGCGGGAAGTTTCGCCAAACGATCCGCTTCCGCGTTATCCTTATCCGCTTTTTCCTTCATGCCCAACGCGGTATAACATTTCGCCCTTGCCGCAAAAACATCCTTTTTTTCGGCATTGGAGAAAATACCGTATTTCTTGCTCAACGCCATGTCAAGGCAGGCAATGGCCTCGTTATATTTGTTCAGTTTATACAAACAAGTTCCTTTTAACGCCAAAGACTGCGGTTTATCCGGCGTAATCATCATCGCCTTGTCCAGATAACTTAAAGCTTTATTCCAATTCTCCGGTGTTTCTTCACAGCAGAGCGCAAGACAATAACCGTAATTGTAAGACTGGCCGTTTGAACCAACGCCTGAGGAGTTAAGCGCCATCGCGTTTTCAAAATAAGGCAGGGCATCTGCGGATGAATTTTCCAAATAATACGTAACGCCTATTTCATTTTGATAGAAGTCAAAGGTATGCGATAAACCGTCCGTTTTTTCTTTTTCAATAAGGAGAAGGATATCCCTTTTTGCTTTGAATTTTCTTTCTTCTCCCAGCTTTTTCCAAAATGCGTCAATAAGCTTGTTCATATCGGTATGATTATTCTGCTCCCCAAGATTCCGGGCAAGATCAAAACAGGGAACGGCGCTTCCCAACTCTGATAGCATATTGATTTCGCCGTCTTTTAATTCATAACGCGGCTCCTTAAGGCTCGAGTTTATATTGAAGTAATAAATCATAGAGCCATCAAAAACCGTCATTCTTCCTTCATTATCCATGAATTGCAGGCTCGAAATGCCGTCGCTGTCGTACCCGGAGGCAAAATTAATCGCGTATGTTCCGCTGAATACGGCCTCGCCGTCATTTTTTTTAAGCGTAAGCCTGTTACCGCCTGTTTCCACACCATATAGCATTTCAGCGTGGTTTGCGTTTAACGTAATACGATACAGCCCTTTTTTCCCGCCTTTATCAAACAAAATGTAATCGCCGTTCTTCTGGAGCCTGTCATAAGAATCAAGACCCTGCATAAACAATATGAAGAATTCCCACGCTCCCCAACGGGCTATTTTCTTTTTTTGTCCGGAAAGAACCGTAAACCATGCGTCAATATTTTTTCCGGTAAGATTTTCTATCCACGCCGGCAACAGGCCGTAATTGCGCTCAATAAAAATCATCACCCTCTCTTTAAGATAATCGGGCAGATTGTACATGTCTTCCAAAGAAGCAAGCCGGCGTTCGTTGTTAAGCCCGTCCTGAAACGGATTTATCTCGTTACCCTGAAACGTCGCGATAATACGCGACACCGCCCTGATATCACCGGTGGTAGAGTTCACGATTTCTTTTACTTTCTTTCCATGCTCGCCAAGACCGGAAACTTCAAGATAGGCGTAAAATCCCCTTCTCTCGTCCCTAAGAAAAGGAAGAATCGCGTCGGGATCCGTATTTAAAACAGCGAACATCTCCTGAAGACTGTTGATTGAAAGATCGTGTTCCAGCGGGAAGGCCATATTGGGACATAGCGAATACGCGATAAATATCAGCCCCTCGTCTTCCCTATTTTGGGCGCTGTAATTCTCGATTAATTCGATTAATCTGTCTACGAGTTTTTGATCAATTTTAATAAGATAGTTAAGGAGCTTGCCCTTAAAGACAAAATTCTTGCCTTCTTCCGGATGATTAATAAGGGCGCGGGCGATTTCCTGATATGACGAACAGCTTTCGCCGCCTATTTCAACTAACGGCAACGTCCGCACTTCCGTAAATAATTCAATGTTCTCGCCGGCAAGATGGCGCGTAACTTCATCTTTTTTCCAGCGCTTGTCGTGGCGTACCGTTAAAAGCCCTCTTATGAGTTTCTGCATGGAAGCGCTGATTTTGGGGGAACGGGAAAGCAGATTTTCAACTGTCTTTCCCTGAATAGTATCCAATGTTATCTGGCCGGAGTACAAAGCCTGCCCCTTTTCGTTGACAAAAGGCTCCATACCGGTAAGCAGGGCCCAAAGAGTTATGCCCAATGAATAGTAGTCGTATTCTTTTCCGATAACGCCGGAATACGCTTCAGGCGCGGCGTAGCCCTCTGTCTTTGCGCCGGTTTCCGTCATGTGCTTGCTCATCCCGGCGTCAACCTCAAAGATACTGGCAATGCCGAAGTCGCCGACCATAAGTTGGCTGCCTTTGTATTTGCCGTTGGGAAGGATTTCTTGTTTTTTATAAAAAAGATTGCCCGGCTTTATATCTCTGTGGATAATTCCCATATTGTGACAGGCTTCAAACGCGTTTAAGGTTTCCAGCACAATTTGTTTGGCGTCGTCTTCACTCATTGGCATATACTTGTAATCGCCGTTTGGCAGTTTGTCATCTAAAGCGCCCCCCGCGGCATACTCAAGAATCGCAAAAAACCTGTCCTTATACTCGCCGTAATCCAGAATTGAAATTATATTCGGGTGGGAGAAAGATTTTATTTTTTTTTCAACTTCGCTGTTTGGTTTTTTTGTATAGTAATATTTAAGGACATAATTTTCGCCGCTTTTCTTACATAAATAAACTTCCGCCTCTCCGCCGGATGTACTAAGCAAGCCCTCAACACGAAAACCTCCGACTTCCTCGCCTGTTTGTAACATTCCTCCGGCAAATGCGGCTTTCGGCGCGTTTATGGCATTTGTATCGTTTAATAATTGTGTTGATCCGACAATTATTTGGGTTTCCATGTTTCAATTCCAAATTTCTAAAAAAGATTGGAGAAAATAGCGGATTATCTCCTTTTGATAGATTATACATGGAATTATAAATTTCTACAATCCATAAAATTAATCAGTTTTCAAAGAATAACTATCTATTATATTGTAATTTTAATAAATATATGATTATTTATTTATTTGAATAAAATCATGGGAAAATATGATAAAATAATAAATATTGAGGCAATATGGGACAATATGACAGTTGGGACTATTTAACCAACTTTATAAAAAAGAATCTCAAGTCTTTTCAGGATGAATTAGCAAAACCGCCGTACGCGGTAAAAACCAAGCAGCATCCCGCACATCCCAATCTTTATATTTTCAAGTACAGCCAGTATGAGTCGGATTTTTCCAACCCTATTGTCCGCTGCTGCCGAGGACCTGTGTACGATGTCCGTGAGGACGGAACAGTCCGCCCCCTGCTTATGCCTTTTTATAAATTTGCCAATTACGGCGAGCCGGGCGCCGATCCCATAGACTGGAACAAGGGGCTATATGTACGCGAAAAACTTGACGGTTCGCTCATAAAACTTATAAGAGTCACGGAGCGCGAAGGGTTTACAAAGGATGATTGTTTTTTATAGACTACAAACGGAAGTTTTGACATTGACGTTCAAATACCGGAATTTTTTCCGGTTGATAACGATGAAAATCTTCCGCCTCCGTATACTTTTGCCTCACTGCGCAATTACGCCATGCACGGCCATGAGAACGAAATAAAGCGCCTCCCCGAATTGTGGACTTTTATGTTCGAACTGACTTCCCCCTACAATAAAATTATTGTTCCTTACAGAGAGACCAAACTGACGCTTCTTGGCTGCCGAGATCCGCAGGGTATGGAACATACTCCCGAATGGGCCGTTGAATATTTCAATCTTACTTTTGATACTCCTAAAATTTATCCGCTTAAAAACATTGATGACGTTATAGCGTATTGTAAATCCATTGATACCAACGACCGCGAAGGCGTTGTAGTACAGGACGGAAACTTCAACCGAATAAAAATAAAATCCGAACATTACCGTAATCTTTCCGCGCTAAAAGGCGACGATCATTTTTCCGACGAACGGCTGTTCGGCGCAATAAAGGAAGAATGGATAGACGACGCGCTTGCCGCTTGGCCCGAAATCAAGGCGCGTACAGACGAGATTATCGGCGAATGGGTGGATTTCAGGCGCGGAGTTTCTTTGCTTTGTAAAAAAGCGGCGGATTATTATCAATCTTGTAAACAGGAATTTCCTGATGATCCCAAAGAGTCAAAAAAACGTTATGCCCTAACTGTTATGGGAAAATACAAACCGTTTTCCACATTTCTTTTTGAAACAATCAAGGAAGACGGCGATATAGAGCCTGTTTTTAACAAGATTGAGTACAAAGAATTAAAAAGCCACTGGATACCGGCAATGGAGAGCGCGGAACAGGAGGGCAATTTTGCCGGGTAAATTCATTAACATCTACACAGACGGAGGTTTGGAAAAATGGGCGTTTGTAGTTGTTAAGGATAACAAGATAATTCATGAAGAATCGGGTATTTTCGGTATTTCCGTTTCCACCAGCAACGATGACACGGAATCCGAGGGAATATTCCGCGCTATTCAATACGCGAAAGAACATCCGGCTAACTATATTCTTGTTACCGACTCCCAGGCAATGATCGCGAAAATCAACAGAAACATGGCAAATATTACGCGAAATCCAAACATCAACGGGATTCGAAATATCCTGAAAGAATTTAAAGAATCGCAGGCTCCCGTAAGTTTTTCAATTAAATGGGAAAAAAGACTGTCAAATGAATTTATGAAACGCGTGGATTTTCTTTGTTCTTGAGTGGGAATGTTTTTAAGCCTATCCGATTTTCTCCTACAACACTTTGTTTTGCACCTGTTTTGCAATTTAGTATTAAGTATTAGAAAACACGCTAATATTTAGTATTTATGTTTTTTAAAATTTGAGCTAATTCCTTATAACATAAGGAATTAACAAATGCCACCTCGGAGAATTGAACTCCAGACACGCAGATTTTCAGTCTGCTGCTCTACCAACTGAGCTAAGGTGGCTAGAAGAAAGCACCGCGTCAAGCGGTGTTATAGCCAATAAAATCAAACAGCCCAGGCGCCATAAATGTAATCCCAGACCATTAACGCAAGCCCGCCTTTAGGTGGGCGACAGCGCCGCTTTGTAAAAACGTTCCCGCAGGGAACGAACCAATACATTGCACCGCGTCAAGCGGTGTTATAGCCAATAAAATCAAACAGCCCAGGCGCAATAAATGTAATCCCAGACCATTAACGCAAGCTCACCTTTAGGTGAGCGACAGCGCCGCTTTTAAACTTAAGCACCATCTAAATATGCCAAAAGCAAAAAAAAATGTCAATAACGGCATATTTTATGGAGATATGGGGATTCGAACCCCAGGCCTATTGATTGCGAACCAATCGCTCTACCAACTGAGCTATATCCCCGCGTTTATACTATTATTAAGCGATAAATTCGGGATTTAGTCAATAAACCACAAACCACACAAACCTTGAACTGTCTTTGTTCGTGTGCATACCGTAGGTATGAGTTCGTGGTAAATTTTTTTCAGATGACCCGCGTCATCCACCCCTTGGTATCAGGCAAGGTTCCGTACTGGATGCCTTTGATGGTATCGCGGATGTCCGCTGAGAAATCGCCGATCTTTCCGTTGCTAAAGACCGATTTTTTCCCTTTATACGTAAGAGATGTTATTGGCGTGGCTCCCGCGGCAGTTCCGCTTACAAAACATTCCTTGGTTTCCGCCTGCACCTCATCAATTGAGATCTGCCTTTCGGACACTTTTATACCTTTATCGCGGGCAAGTTCTATAATGCTTGCGCGGGTAATACCGGGAAGGATTGTGTCGCCGAGTTCAGGGGTTACAAGCTCGCCGGACTTTAAGAAAAAGAAGATGTTACAGGACGAACCTTCTTCTATATACTTGCGGTGTACGGCGTCGAGAAATACGCACTCCATGAAACCGGCTTTAAGGGCTTCGGATTTAGCGAGAGCGGAAATTACATAGTTTGAGCAGGCTTTTATCCAACCGGTTCCGTTCGGCGTTGCGCGGATTCTGTCGGACACAATAGCGTCGGAATTATTCGACGAAAAATACGCGCTTACAGGAGTGTTAATCACATACACCCACGGCTTTGATGACAGATTTACGCCGATGCCGCCTTCCGACATTGTAAAAGGCCTTATATAAACGGAGTCCGCCGTCATGAACGAGTCTTTTTCCCAATCCTTGTTATAACGCGGATAAAAACCGAGTTTCGAGTTTCTTTTGACAGACTCTATGCACGCTTCAAGAAAAAGTTTTTCGGGGAAGGGCGGCATGCAAAGGCCTTCCATCGAACGGTAAAAGCGAGCCGCGTTTCTATCGGGACGAAAAATAGCAAGACCGCCGTCTTTTTGAGGCAGTGCTTTGAGTCCTTCAAAACAGGCAAGACCGTACTGGCTTGTGTAGCTTACAAGCGGCATATCGGCGTAGCAGTTTCTTGAATCCTGCAATTTGGCGAGATCGTCTTCGCTCATTTTTTCTTCTTCGTCGGGGGTTTTGTGCGGTTTCTCGAGATATTCGCCGCTCCAGTTCCCGTTCTCAATTTTTGCCCGGTAGGTAATTGGGTAAGTATTTAACGCAAAGGCCATAATAACTCCTTGATTAACTATACCTTTGAATCGGGATGTATTGCAATACGCTTCCTGCGGTCGCGGATTTTTTTCCGTAACGCTTCGGCGAAATTAAAAAGATTATATACAAAAGGTTTATACACAAAATCCCAGCTTCCCGGACGATGAATGATCCGCCCTCCGAAACCGGTTTTAAATCGATAGAGCCCGGACATCGGATGATTGGGGTTATCGTCGGGGGGAATACCGAACAGATCATAATAAACACAGCCCGCGCTTTTCGCGTCCTGCATGGCTTTCCATTGAAGGGCGTACGGAGCCATAAGGTTACGTTTTATATTTGAAGACGCTCCGTAAAGATATGTCGCCGTCTTCCCCCGGAAGAGAACCACAATCGCCGCGAGGATATCGCCTTCATGACTTGCGGAATAAAGGCGCAAAGACTCGCGCCCACTTGACGCCTCGCAAATTTCAAAAAGAGTTTTATAGTAATCGATGTTGTGTATCGCGATGCCGTCCCTTTGCGCCGTCTCTTTTAACAGGTTGTAAAATACTTCTATCTTCTGCGAATCTCCTGAGTTTACCTGTACGCCTTTTTTCCCTGCAAGCGAGATATTGTATCGCCACTTGGGTTTCATCGCCGCTAGAATTTCTTCTTCGGAAGAAGGCAGATCGATAATGACGGTATCAGGCGGCTGTATATCCGCGGCGGAGCGCTTAAAACCGGCAGAAAGCAGTAATTCGCCTTCGCCTTCACTTACCGTCCACGGCGGATCAAAACGAATTAAAGCGGCGTTATGTGAAATTAAAGGTTTTAGTTTTACCGCAATTTCCGCGAGGGCCGCCGTTCTGTCTGATGCGGGGAAATTATCCGGCAGGCTTGGTCCCCAGGGGACATACGCGAACGAAAAGCCGGGGGCAAGACGGCGGTAAAGCAGCAACAAGGGACATGCCGCATATCCCGACAATTCAATTAAAAACGCCCTGCTTTTCCAGCCGAAGCGGGATTTAAATTCTCCCCACATGGCGGATTGTAAAAAAGAACCGGCTTCTTCGCAAGTTTTAAGATCGATATCGGTAATTTTATTGATAAAAGCCATTCAAATATTCCTATTACAAGGGCAAGTTGCTAATCGTACTGTCCCAAGAACTAATGGACTTCCCCATTCGGAATAATATTGGTACGAACAGGGTTTCCGTTAAGGCACAGTTTTTTTCCTCCGCTAAAAACTTCGTTATCTTTAACTTCAATCGGATAAGAAAAAAATGTGTCTATGTCGATTTCAGCAGGCGGCGCACCGGCTTCTTCGCCTTCGGGCAACAGCCTTGTTCCCACAGGATAATCACCCGCATCCAGCACCTCTACCCTCTCTATAGCAGACCCGTCAGGACCGGTTGCGTTTTTATCGCCCGCGGCTAGAAGCATTCCCCTCGATTCAATCCCTCTGAGTTTTGCGGGCTTAAGGTTGTAGGCGACAATGATTTTCTTACCAAGAAGCTGATCTTCGGCATAGAAAGGCACAAGGCCGGAAACAATCGTGCGTTCTTCACCCTCCCCCACTTCTATTTGTTCAATGTAAAGTTTATCGGCTTTCGGGTGCCGCTCAATTTTTTTTATTTTTGCAACACGCAAATCTACGACAGAAGAAAATGACGGCTTTGCCTGCGCTCTTTCCTGCTGGCTTCCCGAGTATTTTTCGCGTAAAGCCGCCACTTGCTCGTCTTCCAGCTTTGCGAAAAGCACCTCGCTTGTTATCTGCACATCGCCGATGCCTTCCGCCTTGCCGACATCTATCCAGCCAAGGCCTTCTTCGCCGGTGTTAATACCGAAAAACGAAGCTATTCTCCCGGCGGCTTGCGGCATATACGGTTCTATCAGAACGGAAAGATCGCGTACCAGATAAGAAAGATCGCGGATTACTTCTTTCGCTTTCTCGGGATCGTCATTTCTTAGACGCCACGGCTCCGAGTCCTGAAAATATTTATTAGCGAACGATGAAAGTTCGAATATTTCTCTGAAAGCGTCCCGAAGTTCGGCCCTGTCGAGTTTTTCGGTAATGGAGGCCTCGCGTTTGCGCGCCTCGTCCCAAAAAGCGCCGTTGCTTTTTACGTCCGGCACTAAACCGTCATAATAGCGCGTAACAAAAGTAAGAGTGCGGTTTACAAGGTTTCCCAAATTGCCGATAAGCTCTCCGTTTACTTTTTCCTGAAAGTCATCCCATGTAAACATTGCGTCCGATTTTTCGGGGCGGTTGTAGAAAATATAGAAACGCCATACGTCGGCGGGGATTCCAGTCTCCTTCGCGTCCGTCCCGAAAACTCCCACTCCCCTGGATTTGGAAAATTTTCCGTTTTCGTAATTTAAATACTCGGAACTTGACATGTGGTGTAACATTGTCCAATTATCGCCGCTTCCCAAAAGGCTGGAGGGAAAAATGACGGTATGAAAAGGAATGTTATCTTTGCCGATAAACTGAAACAACTCAACATCATTGGGGCTCTTCCACCAATAATTCACAAAATCGCGCCAACCCGCTCCTGATTTTTCTTCTCCAAGGTTTCCCGTAATGGAGATATAACCTATGGGCGCGTCGAACCAAACATAAAAGACCTTTTTTTCGTAGCCGGGTTTCGGCACCGGAATTCCCCATTTTAAGTCCCTGGTTATAGCCCGCTCTTTAAGGCCGTCTCGTATCCACGCGTGAGTCATCTGCACCGCGTTATTCGCCCAAAAGCCATTCTTAGACGCGGTTTTAATCCACGCCTCAAGTTTATCTTTTATCGCGGGAAGGTCTATGTAAAGGTGGTTTGTTTTTTCCAGAGTGGGACTGCTTCCGCAGGCGGAACATTGCGGTTCTTTTAAGTCGGTAGGATCAAGCAGTTTCTGGCAGTCCTCGCATTGGTCGCCGCGCGCCTTTGTTGAGCCGCAGACCGGGCAGACACCGCGAATATAGCGGTCGGCCAGAAACCTTTGGCACTTTGAGCAATAAAACTGCTCTATCGTTTTTTCGCAGATATAACCCGCTTTATCAAGTTTTGTAAAAATATCCTGGGTAACCTCGGTTTGAATGGGCGTCGATGTGCGGCCGAATTTATCAAAAGCAATATTAAACCAGCGGTAAATATCCGTATGTATCGCGTGATAGCGGTCGCAAAGTTCTTTAGGCGACAGCCCTTCTTCAGCCGCCTTGTTTTCCGTAGCGGTTCCGTACTCGTCAGTACCGCAGACATACAGGGTCTCGTAACCTTTAAGCCTGCAAAAACGGGCAAAAGCGTCTGCGGAAAGCACCTGTATAAGGTTGCCGAGGTGCGGTTCATTGTTTACATAGGGCAAAGCTGAAGTTATTAAGCGTCTTTTCATATTGAAATATTACAGGAAAGAAGGTTTATGTTCAATATTAAGATGTATGCCTAAAGATTTTTCCTGGGAAAGGCAGGGCAGCCCGCGCACCGTAAAAACTTCGGGGGAACACCGCTACAGAGCCCCTTTCAGGGTCTCTTCTGCTAAGAACCCCGAAAATGTTTTTCCGGCACGCAGTCTGCCCTGCCTTTCCTAACAAGAATTTTATTGGGCATACATCTTACAGGTGCGGATAAAATTTTTACAGTGTATATTTCAAGGTTTTGTGTAGAGGTGGTTAATCGTCCATGAAGATTTCTATTTCGATGTTAATATAGTCATCGTCATTATTAATTGTTTTTACTGTCCCGTAGATGAGTTTTCCTGCGTCCATAAGTCTTGCCAGAATCGGGTTTTTTTCACGCGGCACATAGCCAAGTTTGTTGTCATCTTGATCTTTAACAAGAATAGCTAATTTATCGTATTTATTATCAGGTTCACGGATAAAACGCAGTTTAGCTCCTGGTATAATTTTATCAAGCAGGTCATGAATGCCGTCAACATAAAACGCTCCGGCGATTGAGGCGGAAATAAGGTAGATTTGCCTGGAAAAGGGCTTACCAAGCTCCAACCCGCTTTTTGCCGAGTTAAGTATCGAAACAATATTTGTTTCATTAATACGAATTATCTCATTCATATTTTATTTTATCATATCTTTTAGACGAGCTTCAATATTATTATATTGTTCCTGACATTCTGTTAATTGATTTGATAATTCATCAATTTTATGTTTTCGTTCGTTCTCGTTTTGAAGTAAGTTTTTGATATTATATGGAAATGTGTCTTTTATATTTTTTATTACATTTAACATATATTCTTTTTCATTAAGAAGTATTTCTTTTCTGGAAACTATTTTATCCATTGTATTTTCTGTTTCTGTAACAGATATTTTATCCAAAAGCAGATAAATAACTCTTAGTTCTGATAAATTCGCGTTTTTATACGCATTAACGGCATCAATAAATTGGGCGTGCTGTTCTTCTGTCGTATTTGGATTAATATCAGGATGAAGTTTTTTAACAATCAGAGTATATAATTTTTTTAACTCTGTAGATTCTTCTTCTGTTAAAGGTTTTCCGTAATTACTGTTCTTAAACCTGGCGCTTTCAATTTCCTTTTGTTTTTCAAGAAGTTTCTCGGTATATTCATGATATTCCTTATCCAGTTGTTTTTCTATTTCGGTAATGTCATACGGTTGCTCCCTGTTCAGATAGGATTGGATAATATCTATTTTTCGTTTTGCTCTTAAAATTTTACATTGATATTCAAAGACCGCATATTCAAGTTTCCCGATTGATAACATATATTCGGTCTGTAGCTTTGGGCATACATGGTAAAGTAATTTATCCCGATCAAACACAAGATCAGCCAATTCTGTTTCAAGTTGTTGAACTAAAGAAAGAAGATTTTCGTATTCGGGGTTTGTTGTTATTTCATTCATTTTGTTGTTTTTCTTGTTTTATTTTCCCATTCCTCGTAAATATAAAACAATTCACGATCAAGATAAATCAACGCCTTGTTTTTCAAGTCAGAAGGAATGCCATAGAAAGCCTCCGCAATACTTCCCGTGATAGCGGCTATTGTATCGCTGTCACCGCCAATGCTTACAGCGCCGCGAATAGCGTATTCAAATGAATCAGATTCAAGAAAAGCTACAATAGCCTGCGGAACTGTCCTCTGACAGGTCTCATTAAACTCATATTCATCACGGATACTGTCAAGGGTAAAGTTAAGGGCATAGTAATCTTTTTCTATCCGTTCTTTTATTTCATTTTTTACTGCTCCTTCACGCGCCAAAAAAATGGCAACAGAAACAGCTTCCGCTCCTTTTAATCCTTCCGGGTGATTATGCGTAACTTCGGTAACTTTTCGTGAAAGCAGTATTGCTTCTTCTTCGGTCCTGGCTATAAAACCGCAAGGCGAAACACGCATTGCCGCGCCGTTTCCAAAACTGTTATACGGAACAGGTTTATCGCTAAACACCCACTTTCCAAACATACCGCCAAAACCGCAATTCGGGTATTTGCATCCTATTTCTTGCATATATTTGGCAGTATTGTGTCCAAGTTGTTCCCAATCACCGCCGCAAGCCAAGATCGCCTTCGCAACAGCAAGCGTCATTATACTGTCATCGGTAACTTGGCATTCATCGGTAAATAATTCAAAATCCTTGCTGCGGAAATTATTGAATTCAAATCTTGAACCGACAATGTCGCCGATAATTGCTCCTAGCATGTTAAGATTGTACTATTTATATGTTGATATGTACAATGCACGGGCATAGAATTTATACCGTAGAATTGCAGAAAATTAACAAGCTTCGGAGCATAATGGGTACACTCAACAATGAGCGTATCCGCCTCCGAAGCTCATTAAATAATAAAATAATACAACTTGCTGAAATTGTCAATCCTTCGGTGGATTAAAAAACATTCATTACAAAAAAAAATACAAATTCAATGAGAATATGGTTCATTAAGTTCACGAAGTTTATTTTGCAGAAGTTTTTTATCAGGCAGTTTTGCGGTATACTCGGCGACAAGAACAGGTGAAAGATTCCGCTGTAACGCATATTCGACCACCTGATCATCTTTGTCAGCGCATAGTATAATCCCAACGCTGGGGTTTTCATCGGTCTTGGCGCGGCTCATTACAAGAAGGTTGTTTGTCCACGATAATTCTCTCAGCAGTGCTGAGAGAATTTGACTGTCTTTGTAAGTTTCGAAAAATTGTTTCATTCGCCATATGTTCTGAGGGGAAAAACCTCGTATATTCCCTAAATAAGAATTGAATTAAAATTGGAAAGGTCGATGGTTGATTGGTTCATAGTATTCAATATAATACTACACAACTGTAAAGTTATTGTCAAGCGGTTTATAAATGCTTATTTATTTCTTTTACGTTTTATTTATCTATTCTTTAAATATTTTCGTTAATTTTCGTATGGTTCGTGTACGAACCGAAGGTTCGATTCGTGGTAAAAATTATTCGCTTCCCATCCCTTAGTGCGAGAACTTCAAACTAAATTCATTCGTCCATGTCTCGCCGCTTTTTAATGAAACAGCGAATTGGGGCAGGATACGGTTTGCCTGATACAGGCCGTCGTCGAAGGCGGTGAGGAGACAGCCGGAAAAAGGGTTCGCGGAACCCAGCAAAAGCTGTACCTCGTTGTTTATGTCTTGTATTTTTAAGGTTTCGGTGTTGAGCAAGTTGTTTTCGGCGGGGGTGTCTTTTCCGTTTTGGTCTACCGTGTAAAAACGCGCGAAGTCTTCGCCGTTGCCTGCAAACGAAAAATCAATTTCCGTAATAAAGATAAAGGTTTCAGGATTGTCGCTTGTGTTTTTTAATATATAATTTACCGAAAGAATGTCTTTTTTTAGCAGATAACTTTTTTCAATTACAATGCCGCCGTACGGAGAGTCGGAACCTGAGGCGGGCAGTTTAAATATTGATTTTCCTTTTCTGTCCTGCGACACTTCTTCATAATGCTCGTTAAAACACAGGCGCGAACCGCCGGGGAAATTATTTTGCAGATCGACTTGCTCAAGCGAAGGGATTAGAGCGTCTGCAAAAGCCGTGCGCCTGTCTTTCGCGGAGTTGGAAGAGCCGCAGTCAAGGTAATTCCAGTCTTTGGGCAGATAGTCAAGCTCGAAAACACTCGCGCCTTTTTGCTGGATGTAGCAGTTTATCCTTGCGTCCTGAAATAAATATTCCTTAACGCCGTCAAGATCAAAATCATATTGAACAAGCGACGAAGTAAATCTTCCTTTCTCTCTTGACAGCCTTTCGGCGCGCAAAAGAGAGCTGTACGCGGCTTTGCGGAGTTCTGATCTGAGAAAGCCGTTTCCGGGGGTAAACAAACAGGAATCTTGGGCTTTCCAAAGTTCCTCTCTCGCGTTCTGTTTCCTGTACTTGTCTCCCTTTAACTGATTAATCAATACGCTGGTAAAAATCATCTTTGAATAAATGCCGTTCGCCTCGCAATGCTCTATAAGAAAACGCCGAGGGGAAAAATCATTTTCAAGCGAAGAAGAATTGGGGAAACTTGCCTTCTTAAATATCTTATTTGTTCTTATTACTTTCGCAGGCAGTATGGTTTCTACAAAATCTTTTGAAAGGGAAAGCTCTTCAAAAAAACGGTTCCACGCTGTTTCCTGCGCCTCTAACGGATCGGAAAATGGTTTTTCGGGGAAAACGGTAATTATACTGTCGGACAATGGCGAAGTTTTTTCATTAATTACATTTTTTATTTCTATAAAAACCTGGGATGAGCTTTTTTGCGCCAATAAGGTTTGTGCGAATATTGAAACAGGAAAAACCGTAATTATTTTTCCTTGATCCTCGCTGATACACGGGAAATATAGATCTGTCCCGGAAAGACCGGCCTGAGCGAATTGATCCTGCGATAAAAAAGTATACTGCATGTCGCTTGCGGCAAGGGCGGCCGCCAAATGCTGTTCCCATGTCATGCCCGGAATCCAACAGCCCAAAGGACGCTTGCCGAAATGTTTTCGAAGGTAGGTTGTCATAAACTCTATCTGCCCGATTCTGTCTTGAAGCGGGATTAACGGCAGCATGGGTTCATAAAAACCGCCGCTTAGAATATCGGCCTGTTTTCTTGCCACCATGTCTTCGATTAACAAAAAAAATTCGGGGTGATTGCGTTCTACCCAATAAAGAAGAATGCCGGAATAATGGAGGACTGCCTGTATATTCGAGTAACGATATAAAGTCGAAACAAAAGGGCGGATTTTGTTTTCATAAACATATTGAAATTCTTTTTCGCTTGCCCCTGACGGAACATGGGCGTGAGAGCCAAGAATCAGAAAGATTTTTTTTTCTTTCACTTTACCCCAATCATCCTGAAAAGCAATAAAGCACTGACAGAAAAAACCATTGACAGCATCCCCATAGAAATAAGCACCAGCGGTTTACCTCGCAAGAACAAGGGGACAGCTTCCAATGCAGCCCTTCGGCGGATTTCGCCCGTAATAATCAATACAAGACAGATCCCTGCGGCAAAACCAAAAGATAAAAGAGCGGCATGCAAAAAATTATCCGCAATGTTCACACAGATAAAAACCGCAGCCGCGGTAATTCCTCCGGGAAAACTGATTGAACATTCGGTAACTTTTCTTTTTTTTAGCAATTGATAAAAAAACAGATGCTCCAGCGCTTCATAAACAATGTAACTGACCGGAAATATCAATATATAAATATATACGCCCGAAAACATCGAATGGAGCAGTTTGAAAAAAAACGCCCATAACAAAATGACAGAAAAAAGAATTATTCCTAATTTAAGAAAGTTGGAAAAATGCCCGGGATCTTTTGATTCGGCTGCTCCTTTAATCCCCAAAGCGCATTGAAGAGTAAGATTCATCGAAAACGCCGAAAGGATTATCAAAACTACAAAGGGTATTTGATTCATTGTATTTGTCCCCCTGCAACAGCATTTTTTCCGTATTGGTATAAACAAATTATGTATCCCATCAACATTAAGGCTCCGGCTGAAGATGCGAATATCCCAATCGGGAAAAATGAATTTGACTTGAAATACATAATCGTAACCATTCCGCCTGCGGTTCCGGGAAGCGAAAGAGAACAATAAGACAAAGGTTCTCTTACTATGGAAAAAACAACAATCAAACCGGCAAGAACAGCCGCTTGCGAAACTGCGTCCGATACATCGTTTGCTACATCAATATTTGTATTTTCCGGCACAGATAAAATCTGTTCCGCAATACCCGAGCTTGCACAAAATAACGGAACAAGAAGCAGAAGGAAAAAAACTTCAAACGCGGCAAACGGGCATAACAACCACAGCAATAAAACGTATACACCGCCGAAAAAAGAGGCAATACAGGTAAAAACAAACGATCTTCCTTCTACAGGAAAAATTTTCGGATTTACACCTGAACACAGAAGCGCAAATGCCAATGAAGTAAACCCGTATACCCAGAACAAGCTTCCGGCTACCATAACAGCCCATGAAAGACGCGCCGAAGCCATAACCAAAAGCCCTGCGCCGGATAATCCGCCAAGGGGAGAAAGAGAACCCCAAAATGAATGCTGCCGGTCAAGACTCATTTGTTTCCTCTTTTATTTGCAAGCGCCGCAGCTTCTATCCGCGTAATATAAAGCTGTAATACGCTTGCCGGTATTTTATCCGCAATTTGAGCGGCATGAGCGCTTAATGGAATTATATCTTCCACATTGCCGTTATCTGAAACAACCGCTCCTAGAGGGATAAGGATTCCGTCTTGAAAAACCGCAAACACAAACATATTGCTTGCGGAATTATATATCATGAACCAGTATCCAAAAAGACCTGCTTTCCCGTCATTGACACCTTTATAATCCGTAACTCTGCGGGTATCATCATTTGCGATTAACACGTTGTTTACCGTCCTTAAAAGATAATGTTTTTGAAGCGGCTGCGATAAAATCCAAAGCAAAGATAAAAAGAACAACAGTCCTATTATCCACCCAAAGACAATCACTTTATTTTTTATACCGGCGGAATCTATCATAATAAACTCTCCGGAATCACGCCGTTATTTTTACGTGAAAAGAAAATTTTATCTTCAAAAAGACGTATAAGAGGGGTAAGGCAGTTCACAACAGCCAAAGCGATTAAACAGCCGGTATATTCCATACAGCGGTATCGGAAAAACCAAGAAAGAACAGCCCCTAAAACTACGGAGAAAAAGATTCCCTGCCATAACTTTGCGCCGCTTCCCGGTTCCGCGGCTAGAATAAAAGCCGCCGCGACAGTGCCGCCCGAGAAAAGACCGTATAATAAATCCCCTGTCCAGAAAATACCGGGCGCGTCTCCGGCAAAACGAATCAAGAAACCGTAAACCGAAAGAAAAATAAGCGGAATCCACCCGCGATTAATCCCCAACGCGGTAATAATTATTGTTCCAAGCAAAAGCGTAAAAAGCCCTCTGTCGATAATTAAACCGGGGCTGTCCAAAAAAAGAAGATTTATATAGCCTGACGGAAGCTGAACTCCCGTAACAGAAAAAATCGTATCATTAAAAAAAGCTGTAACAGAACCGTCTATCGGACTTAAACCGGAAACTGTCATTTCCGACGCGTTGTTTTCAATTGCTTTTGTAAAAACAGAAGGCCACGAGAAGCGGATAAAAAGCCAGCCGCCTAACGCGGGATTAAGCCAGTTTGAACCTAGACCGCCGAAACTGTACTTAACGATAACAATTGCAAACGCCGCTCCAAATGCGGCATAAACCGGATGAATCTGGTTTGGCAGGAGCAAAGAAAGAATCAGAGCCGACGCGGCGGCGCTTCCGTCTTGTATCTTTTTTACTCCGAATTGCTTCGCCGTTAATAACAGCTCCAATATTAACGCGGTAAAGAACGAGGCTGAAGCGACAATCAAAGACTGCCCGTTGTCAGATAACGCAGATTGAAGTATACATAAAAAAGCGCACACAGAAACCAACCACATTCTTCCGGTGCTTGGATAAGAAATATTTATTTGCGGTTTGTGTCTAAAAGATGATTTTTGTTCAAGCATTTACCGTCTCCGAGTTTCCATCCAATATTACATCAGATAACAACAACGCGGAAGGGCAGACAATCTTGCAGCAGCCGCATCCGTGGCATTCGACATCTCCGGCGTTTTCCAATCCATGAGATTTTACGCGCTTGTAAATATACTGAGGGTCAAGCCCCATAGGGCATACTGTTCTGCACTCGCCGCAGTTTATGCAATTCTGCTGTTTTCCTGAAGCGGCCTGCGTTTTTGACATAGCGACAATTGCATAACAGTTTTTTCTTACCGGTTCGTCAAGGTAGGTTACTTCTCTCCCTGAAAGAGGAGAACCTGTGGCAATCCGGTACGGCGTTTCGATAAAACCGCCGCATTGTTCTATTAACTCTCCGATTCTTGTTCCTATTCTTACTTTCAATATTTGAGGGTGTCTTACAGCCGATCCTCCAACAGCCACATAACGGTCAAGAATCGGCCTTTTGTGTTTAACGGCATCGTTAGCGGCTGCGAGAACAGAAGGACTTAAAACAAGAAAAGAACCGAAATCATATTTTTCTTTTTTCTCGAATATCCTGAGCGCAAGTTCAAGCTCCCTATTGTTCCTCTGAGGGTAACGAGAACCTGTAAGCATAAGGACGGATTGAATATCCCAGTTTCCGGCTTCCTGCATAAGTTTTTCGCCTAATTCTTTTTCGTGATACGAAACAGCGAAAACTATCTGCGTAACCTTAAAACAGGCTTTAGCGACAATGGCCGCACCTTCAACAATGGCCTGTAATCTTTCATTGCAAAGAGCGTAATCGGCGGCGAGCCACGGGTCGTCAAAGACACAGCGCACTACAAGCGTAATTTTTTCATTTTCGCTTCTTGCGGTAGAAATCATACCGGCAAGAGGCCTGCCGGAATTTTCCATTTCCACAATGCCAAGTTCGGAAATAATTCTTTGAAGATCATAGCCGTTCAAGCCTTTCCATTGATAAATATCTTCCTTTCTGCCCAATTTTTCAAAAGCGCCTTCCATTCTGATTACAATTGCGTCGTTATTCACGCCGTATTTGTCTTGCCACGTAATTTTTCGTATAACTCTGCCGGGAACGGTAGCGTGCACATTAACGGCGTTCGGCCCGGACGCTCTGCCGATTAACATTCCTTCTTTGACAGCTTCCCCTGTCTGTACGACAGGGAAAACTTTTCCGTCGGAGTATCCTAACGGAATAACCGATACTGCCGGAAGAAAGGCGTTTACAGCGTTGTTTTTTTGAGGCGCCGTAGGATCGTCAAAGACAAATCCGCCGCGCGGAAAAGAATATACCTTCATTTATCAAGCGTCCTTTCGGATACGAAAAGCGTCTTTGCCATTATACAATAGCATATTTTTGCGGTTTATGTCTGTCCGCCTTAGCATCCCCGTAAATTTCTTAAAACCGGCAAACCTTCCCTTTGCGGGCAGAAGTATTTTACCGAATACTATTTTACTATTAAACAACAATCCTGAAAAAATAAAAAGCAGTAAAATCAACACCGGCAAACACTCAAATATCCTGCCCTTGCCGATAACGGGCGCCGCTTTGCCGCCGGTATTAACGTTTTTTAAAAAATCCATTAAATGTTTCACCGGAAACGGAGGATAATCATCAAAATTTATTTTCGGGAGCCCGGTATATTTTGTATCTTCTACAGGAAGACCGTCCTCTCCGCTTAAATAGGCAGGATACAACGCGCCCTGCCCTCCCAGTTGCCGCGTAGAAAAAGAAGCTTGATAAGAAAGATGAGCTAGATAATCTTGTTCGTCAACAAGATAATCAAATTTGTTTCCGCCGGAAAAAGAGCCGGGCATATACGGAGTTAAAAGCATTACAACAAACGCTGCGGCGGCAAGAGGGGCCATATACAGTGAAAAAGAAAAATCGGGAAGACGCCGCCTGATTATCATTACAGGAACGAAACGCCTCTGTCCGTTTCCCCAAAGCGATACCGTTTTTACCGAAAGAAAAAAAACGGCAACGGATACGATAAATCCCGGCAACAGTACAAGAAGCTTTAACTCCGTAAAAATAACCGTAACTGCAATAGCCGCCGCAAAAACGGCAAGAAAAGGCAAGTGCATTTTATACGGTTCAATTACATTTTTATAAATCAATTTAAGAGAACGATGCTTAACAAGTTCTCCTACAGGTTCGCGAAGACAGATAAACAGTCCAAGAATCAAAGCTGCGGCTGCAAATCCGCTTGCGCCGAAAAATGCAAAACAGGAAAGCGCGGGTACAAGCGCAAAAACAGCCGTTATACCGGGATGCGTCTTTTTCTTTAAACAGCAAATAATTACCAATAAAAGGGAAGACGCGGCATAAGCCGTAAAGAAAAGGCGCAAAGGTTTTCCAATGCCGATATATTCGGCGGAAAAAGGAATGTCGCCTAACATACCGACAAATTGCCTGTCAAGCGAAGGCAAGGCCGAATTACCTGATTTTAACGGAATATAAACATAGCGTTTGCCGTCACGGACAAAAACATCTTTTAATTTATTCGCATAACCGTCATTACGCGGATCAAAAGACAGTACTCTTTCGTTATATTGATCAAGAGGAACCGCTTGAAGCGAACCAAATTCGTCAAGCATAACCCATTGCGAAGATTCGGATACGGGAGAACCGGCGTAAATGTTTGAAATAATATTTTCGCTGCCGTTTAATCTGGATTGAAGAAGTCTGTCATCGACAGAAGCATCGGCGCTAAGCACCGCATATCCGCCGCGGAATCCGCCGTATCCCGAGGAAAAACCGAGAACCAATAACCCTGCCGACAGTATTATTGTTACAAGGCTTAACAGCAAAAAAGAACGAAAAAAAGACATATATGCCTAAAATAAAAATAGATAATAACCGAGCGCTATTAAAACGCCCAAAATACCGCCTACCAGAACTTCCATCATGCTATGACCGTTTATTTCTTGAACGGGAACAAATTCCAAACCGAGCTTTTCAGCCGCCTGTTTTCCAAGAGTATTAAGCGCCTTTGCCTGTAAACCTGCGGCTCTCCTGACTCCAAGAGCGTCGCGAAGCACAACCAGCGCAAAAATCAGGCTAAAGATAAAAAAATCGGAAGAAATGCCTTGTTTAATCCCGGCTGATGTAGTTAAAGAACATACCAGAGCAGAATGGCTTGACGGCATACCTCCGGTGCTCCAAATCGCGAGTTGAATCGCTTCCAACGGTATTTTATGCTTATGAGTTAACAAATAAATAACCATCTTTAAAATTTGAGCGACACATAAACTTGAAAAAGCGGAAAGAAAAACAATGTTTCCAAACAAGGATTTTAATTCTGTTACGGCAGCCATTTTATAATGGTCTAGCAATGAAGGGATTTTGTCAATACACTTTATATTCAATGGAATTGATTACGGGAGAGAACGACAATGGGCGCAGATTGGACAGGATTCTGCGCAAGGCGCTGCCAAATCATCCCCTGCCGCTGATACACCGTCTTTTACGGCAGGGGAAAGTGCTTGTAAACGGGAAATCCGCAAAAGCAAGCGACCGTATTGACTCAGGTGCAAAGGTCAGTATCCCCTTAAAAGACGCTCCAAAACCCGCAAAATCAAGCCGTCCCCTTCCTCCGCCTGAAATTATCTGGCAGGGAACAGGACTTATTGCCGTTAATAAATCCAAGGCTCTTGCAGTTCACGGAAATGACAGTCTTGACAACCAAGTACGTTCTTTTCTTGCCGAAAAACTGCCCCATTCGCTGTCTTTCAAACCCGGTCCTCTGCACAGGCTGGATAAGCCGTCAAGCGGGCTTGTGATTTTTTCCACAAGTCTGGAAGGAGCGCGTCTTTTCAGCTCACTTATGCGGGAAAGGAAGGTAAAAAAAACTTACCTTGCCGTTGTCGAAGGAAAGGTTAATAAGGAAGAAATTTGGGAAGATTTTCTTGAACGCGACAGCGAAAAGAAAAAAACTTTTGTTTCCGGTTCAAAAGAAGGCAAGGAAGCCGTTACGAAAATTAAACCGCTTGCTCAGGAAGGAAACTACAGTCTTGTCACGGCGGAAATTGCCACGGGAAGAACCCACCAGATAAGGGCGCAGGCGGCTTCTCACGGGTACCCGCTTGCAGGCGATCGCAAGTACGGCGGTCATAACTTTGATGACGGCTTTTTTCTGCACGCATGGAAAATTGAATTTTTAGATAATAAAATTACAGCGCCCCTTCCGCAAAAATTCAAAGATAAAATTAAAGCGCTGTTTTCAAACGTGAATCCCGATTGCCTCTCTGATTAAATCCACAAGGGTTTTTCTGTCGATATGCCTTCCGCTGATACCGGGTATTTCAACGATTAGCGGATAACGACCGGAAATTTGCCAGTTAATCATGTAATCGCCGAGCCACTCGGCGGTTTCCTCGGTAAGGATCAGCACCTGACAGTACGCCGCCGCCGCGCCAGGCACAGAATGACCTTCCGTAATATCCTTAAAAACCTCAACGGCTTTATTCGCATCCTTTACAGCCATTCCTTCGATGCCGATAAAGCGAAAAGCCGTTACAAGTTCTTCGTCGCCGATAAAAAAAAATTCCATTACAGGAATAAAATAAGAAGCGCTACCAAGAATCCCCAAAGACAAATACCTTCGGCAAGACCCGCGTAAGGCAGAGCTTTTCCGGAAAGATCGGCGTTTTCGCTCATCGCGCCCATCGCGGCGGAACCTATGCGGCCTACGGCCATACCGCCGGCGATACAGGAAATCCCGACAGCAAGAGCGGCGGCAAAATATTTCATTACGCTTGCGGAAGAAGTTTCAGCCGCCTGAGCTTCCTCGCCTGATGCAATCGAACCTTCTTGCGCAAAAACCGCTATGCCAATCAGCATAAGGCATACAAACAAAATTTTCTTTTTCATAAAACTCTCCTTATTTATTTTTGAATCGAAACGGCGCAAATTCAACTCCCGTTTCAACAAAAAATTTGTTAAAAAATTCATAATATTGCAAACGCACTACCTGAATCGCCACAATCATTCCCTCCAGCACGATAATAATTATGTTTCCCAAAATCATTATTAATACCGCGGTTACGGAACCGGCAATACCCGAATTGGCAAGCTCTTCCGAAAAACGGAACACAATAAATGAAAGCACCGCGTGTGAAAGCGCGAACGCCCCGACGCGCAAAAAACTTACTGTATTGGAAATATAGGTGGAAACAGTTTCCAGAACTTCCACAAATCCTTCCATAATAAAAGCCATAAGCCCGTGTTCCAATATCGGCCTTTTCCCGCTAATTATACGCCAAATTACCGGTCCGAAAAAGATGCAGAAAACCGGAATAAAAAGCCCTAAAAAGTCGAACCATTTAAATCGTCCGCCTAAAATTACGCGCAGCGCGATGGAAAGAGCGTACCAGAACATCAGAAGTCCCGCAAGCCCGGTTTTGGAGAAAAAAGCCGCCTCATATTTTTTTAAGATACAACGGTTAATTATATTGATAAGTAAACCCGCCGAGTTAAGAATTACTCCGATGCCCACCGTAAAACCGAAAAAGAAAAGCATTTTCATTAAACTGCCGCCTTCGCTTGCCATGGGCATAATGTGCAAAAAACGATCGAGCGGATTTCCCGTAATAGCGGCGGTAATATATCTTGTGGGAGCGATTAACATATCTTCTCTTGTAAAAACGGAGCCGGTTAAAAAACCCATAACCATTGAGGCGATGCCGACAGAAACAAGAGGAACAGAATAACTTTTAAACTTTGAAAAAATCTTAGGGCCTCTCGCGCCAGTCAAAAAACCGGCGAGAAGTAAAACAAATCCCTGCCCTATGTCACCGAACATCAGCCCGAAAAGGATCGTGAAAAAAACGGCGACAAGCGGAGTGGGATCTATCGTGCCGTAAAGCGGCGCACCGTAAGAAAAAACCACGCCCTCAAAGCCTTTTACAAATTTGCTGTGCTTCATCGCCACAGGCACTTTTTCTCTTCCTTCCTGAACCGAAGGAAGTTCCTCCGGGGAATACGCCTTTATCGCTACCCTGCCCCCGGTCAGCTTAAAAAGGTCTCTTGAAATGTCATTAGCGGTCTCGGCGGGAGTCCATCCGGAAAAATGATAAAAACTTTCGGTCGCCGTGAATTTGGATTTGATCACTTCGATAATCAACGCCATATTCCACAAGAAAACAAGCCGTTTGATATTTGACTCCTCGCTTTGCCGTACTTGCGCGCATTCAAGGTTAATAATCTCGATTTCTTTTTCCAAAACCTTGCGCTGTTCCTCAAGACTTACAAGCATATCCGCAGGGATTCCCATATTGTCTTTTGGGACGGCGACAGGCTCAAAAGAAAATTTTTTAAGCGAGGAATCTAGAGCGAAGCGGCCTTTTTTGGAGCTTGCCGCAAGGACGCGGCTGCCTTCTCCCAACGGGATAATTACTGCCCTGTCTCCAAGTTCTTCACGTAACGCTCCGTGATCTTTTGAGTCAAGCCGTCCAAGGCGCAAAGTAAGGTATGAAAGCTGTTCCAGTTCCGAAAAAGGCATATTCATTTTCGAGAAAGCCTGCACTTCGTTATAGGTTTCTCGCACGCGGTTCTTTTCGTCTTCCAGTTTGGTTTTACGTTCTCTTAAACCGTCAATAACCGAACATATTTTTTCGGTAAGATCTTTTTCCGCGTTTCCGGGAATTGTAAAATTCTCGTTTGTTTCGGAAGAAAGATCGATGCCAAGAAATTCGGCGGCAGCTTTCAATCTGTCGATAATATTCCGTATACGGGTAACAGCCGCGTTGTCGCTCGTATTATCCGATTCGGGGAACTGTATCGCCGCATGGAAACCCAGATATTCCAATACCATGTCCATGTCGTTCTTAAAGACGGTAAGTTCGACAAACATCATCTTACGGGAACGAATCATGCCGCGGCCTCCAAAAGTTTAAACACTTCCGAACTGTCCATGCCGAGAGACAGGCCTTCGGCAAAACTTGTCAGCAGATCTTCCTCAAATTGCTTGAGTTTAATAAAACAAAAAAGCGCGCTTGTAGACACAGGTATTCTGTGGAAAGAACGCATGGTAAGACGGTAGATATATTGAGAAGCGGCGTTTTGAAAATAGCGCGGATTTACCGACCAATGCGCGGCGGCATCCTCGGGGTTCAACAGTTTTTCCCACTTCCAGCCGCGCCACGGCGCTCGAGTATCAAGCGGAAAATCAAGCGACGAGAGGGCGTGAGAAGCAAGCGATTGATTGTTATGTGATTTTCCGGGTAATTTAATATCCAACAGTTGTTTTGCGGTTTGTTCTACGGTTTTATGATAGTAGGAGCGAAGCCTGAACGCCCAAACACAGTTGCGAAGACAAATCTCATCGGCAAGAATTTGTCCCGTTATTTCGCGGTCTTCGGCGGAAAGTTCTTCAAGACTTTCTATCAATTCAATATAATAGCGCATATCAAGTTTAGACTCGATTTCGGTAATATCGGCGCCGTCGTTAATATCAGAAACAATAAATTCAAATTCGGTTCCGTCTACCATGGCGCCTATGTCAGGAAAGGCCTCAAAGTTCACGGTCTTAAAAAAACCTAAATCCGCTATATGAGGAATTTTTGAAGCCGGCGGATCCTTTTCCTGCGTGATGATATGAAGGCAGGCTTTCAAATCGCCGTATTCATAAGCTTTAAGCATACGGATCAATAACGGCGGAGGTTTCTCGAAAGATTTTACAATCGAAAGTATCTGCCGCACGGCACGGTCCGTAAAACGGTGTTCAAGATCGAGCAGTAATTCATGACCCGGCAGTTCGCGGCGCTCGTCCGAAAAAACAAGTCTGTCCAATTCGGTTAATGAATGAAGCCCTGCGACGGCGGAAAGTTTTTTTCCGGTAAAGGACTTGCTTAGGATACCGCAAGCTTTGGAGTACGCGAACGGCGCGTCACTGTATATCGGCAACATACCTGTCAAAAAGCGCAGAAAATTTTTCCGCGTCGGTTTTAGCGGCGGAAATTCCGTTCCGGTATTCTTCAAGCATTTGTTGATATTGTTCTTTCAGTTTTTCTTTTTCTTTTCTAAGAGCCGTTTCTCGCTTCTGCGCTTCTACCTTAAAACGTTCTTCGTAAATCTTTCTGTTTTTTTCTTCGTTCTCGTGGGTACGCCGGTCGGCTTCCGCCTGCGCGTCATTTACCAAGGCGGCGGCCTCCGCCTCGATTTTTAACAAATGCTCCAGCGTATTATCATTTTCCATAATCAGCTCTCGGCAGAAAGCATCTCTTCAAATTTGCGAATCACCTTGAATGCGCTTGTCGGGTCTTTCTGCGATTGCAGTTCTATTTTGAACTGAGGTATATCCACAAGCTGAGCCAAGTGTTTTAAAAGCCTAAGGTATTTTTCGGAATCTTCCATAGGGGCAATAAACATAAAAAGCAGGTTGACAGGTTCTCCGTCCAGAGAATCGTATTGGATGCCGTTTTGAGAAATTCCAAGAACAACACGCAGGTCTTTTACGGCTTTTGTTTTTCCGTGAGGAACGGCAATTCCCTTGTGGATTCCGGTTGACATCTTCGCTTCTCTGTCCTGTATGGCTTTAAGAATTTCGGCCCGGGAATTGGATTTATCCGCCTGACAATAATAATCAACCAGTTCTTCGAACGCTTCGTCCTTGTCTTCCGATTCCATGTTAATTTTGATGAATTCTGGAAGTAATACGTCTTGCAGGATCATTTATTACCTCCGGATTATTGCGTATTTACAGCGTCCCCGTTGTTCGCATTTTCATCAAAAATAAAGATATCGTCATCATTCTTCGTTTGGTTTAATTCTTCATCCAGCCAGCTTGCTCCGGTTTCTCCCGAAGAAAGCTTCCTGCCTTCCAACTCGACGCCTTTGCCGCTTGGCGTACGGCTGAGAAGCGCCAATCCCAAGCTGATTATGAGGAACAACGCTCCAAGTACGCTTGTAGCACGTGTAAGAACATTCCCGGAACGGGAACCAAAGGCCGACCCCGAGCCGCCCGCAAAAATACCCCCAAGGCTGTCCCCTTCCTCATTTTGTATTAATACCAATAAAACAAGAAGAACAGCGGTAATAACGAAAAAAACCAATAAAACAACACTTAAAACACTCATACAGCCAACTCCAGAAAATCAATAATAGGGTAATTGTATCGAAAGGCGGGTTTTTATGCAAGCCGAAATAAGCGGGAACTAATCGGTAATTACTCCCATATCTACGTACATTCTTTTATCTTCGTTCCACGCGCAAAATATCCATTTGTCGTTTTCAGGATCCGGCTCGGGAATCCACCTCTGCCCGCCTGACGCTTCGATATTGGAATAAAAAACCTTAAATCCGTACATTCCGTTACGGTATACAAACTCAACAGGCGCAGGCCCGTTAAGATGATTGATGATTTTAAAACGGATCCTGCAAAAAACAAAGCCTTTTCTTTGCGGTTCATAGTGAAAAATATCGATATTATGGCCCAATTCCTTCACATAAAGATAGCGGAAAAGCTCATCTTTGCCGTCGCCGTTAAAATCGCCGAAAGAAACGCAGCCGTCCGGAAGATGAGCGCCGGGTATATCGCGCATTATGTCAAAAATGGAAACCTCATCAAGATATTGATCAATAAAATACTGGCCGCTGACCGTTCCGTAGTAATTTTCTTCTATATTACCGCCGTTAATCACATAAATGATAATATGCATACTGTTTAATCTGACTATCCAATTATCGCCGCCGGGTATCCCGAAATTCGCTTTCTCAATATAAACAATTTCCGCGTCCCTTTCCTGAAAATAATGATCGTTATTATAGATGAATTCCTTCATCATTTCTTTTTCTCTTATTTTGGCAAGCTCAATCGCGTCGTCGTTATTTTTTACCTCGGCATCGGTATAGGCGGTATGATCGTTTTTCTTATTACATGAAAAAAACAACACTGCCGCGACGCAAAGAAAAATATATTTTCTGATCGTCATTGTTTTTATATAATACCATCTTTTCAAACGGACATACAACATATAAACAAACGCCTTGAACTTAACCGGCGTTTTGAAATATAGTAAACAAATGGCAGATTATATTGAACCAAAGGTGCTGAAAGGCTTCAGGGACTTTCTTCCGCAGGCGGAAACCGTGCGCCGCGGCCTTGTTGAAAAGATAGAGGCAAGCTTTCGTTCTTTCGGCCTTGTGCCGATTGACACCCCCGCGCTTGAATACGCTGAAATCCTGCTCGGCAAAGGCGGCGGCGAGACAGAAAAGCAGATTTACCGTTTTAAGGACAACGGTGAGCGCGACGTCGCCCTCCGGTTCGACTTGACCGTCCCCTTCGCGCGTTTTACGGCAATGCACAGCGCGGAACTTACGTTTCCCTTCAAACGCTACCACATAGGAAAAGTATGGCGCGGCGAAAACACGCAGCGCGGACGCTACCGCGAATTTATGCAGTGCGATTTCGACATAATAGGAAGCGACAGCCCCGCCGCTGATTTTGAAATTATCCTTCTAATCCATACCGCCATGAAAAACCTCGGCGTTGACGTTACCATTCATGTAAACCACCGCGGCCTTTTCAACCGCTTTTTATCTCACATAGGACAGAGCGAAAAATCCGTCGAGGTTCTCCGCGCGGTAGACAAACTTGGCAAAGTAGGCGAAGACGAGACATTAAAAAGCCTTATTGAACTTGCGGGCGAAGCAAACGCAAAAAAAATTATTGAGTTTATAAACGCGAAAGGCAATTTCACGCAAGCGCTTGAACGGTTAACGGAATTGTCCGGCGGCAGCTGCCCCGAATCGGAGCGGCTCTCTTCCCTGCGTCAATTTATGGCGGATTCTCTCGGCGGCGGCTCTTTAGCCGATAATTCTTTAATCGAACCTTTTGTACTCAACCCCTCGATTACCCGCGGCCTGGATTATTACACGGGAGTAGTTTTTGAAACCTTCCTGAATGATTTGCCCGACATAGGCTCCGTCTGTTCAGGCGGCCGTTACGACAACCTCGCCGGCCTGTACTCCAAAGATAAAAACTCAATCAGCGGCGTAGGCGCGTCCATAGGCCTTGACCGCCTGATTGCCGGCCTTGAAAGCCTGAACAAACTGCCTTCCGCGGGGTATTGCCGCGCGGCCATAGCCTGCGTGGAAATTGAAAAATCGGGACAGTATCAGGCGCTTGCCGGAAGACTGCGCCAGGCCGGAATCCCCTGCGAGGTATTCACGGACGCCTGCGGAGAAAAGCAGTTAGTAAAACAATATGTGCTGGCGGAGAAAAAAGGCTTGCGTTATGTGATAATACCGGGCAAGAATATATTGAGCGATCCTGTTACTTTGCGGGACATAACCGCCCGCCAAAACCGGGATTTATCTGTGGAAGAATTGATTGGATTATTAAAACGCTAGTACTCTTGTTTAAGGTAAAGTCCTTATTTCAGGCTTAAACTGCCTTTTTCTCGTCCTCTTTTTTCTATATACTTAATGGCAATGAGTACGCTTATCTTAGTTAATATTGCCATTGAAATATCATGCAGCGTTATGTGCCTTGCAATCATGGCTTGTATTTTAATTGGAGACAGTTTGAAAGACCGTATAAACCGGGCGTTTATTTGGGTGCTGGTTTCCAATGTCGTTCTCATGCTTAGCGACGCTTTGGCGTTTTATTCTATCGGAAAGGCGGGGACTCATTTTTTTGTTCTTAGTTTTATCGGGAATTTTTTTACTTTTCAGTTCAGCTATGTGCTTATCATGTGCTTTTCAAATTACATCAATGTATATCTGGCGTCGAAAATTCAGATTAAACGGATAGCGGTACACATGGTTTACGGCGTTTGCGGTTTGGCGATCGTTCTGACATTTTTCTCGCTTTTGAACGATATGTATTTTATTATTGATAAAAATAACGTTTATCACAGGCAGAGCATGTACTGGCTTTCGCAGGTGTTGGGAATGATAGGCCTTGCGCTTAACTCTATCGAAATAATAAGGTTTCGCAAGTCTTTAAACCGCATGGAAACGTTCGCCCTTGCGTCTTATATCGTTCTGCCCATTATCGCCGTTGTCATTCAGGTGTCTGTTTACGGCTATGTGTCGGTTTATATTGCGTCAACGCTGACAATCCTTTTTATCTATATCGGCATGCAGGCGCAGTTTCAAAAAATATTGAAGGAAAACGAATTGCAGCTAACGCAAAGCCGCATAGCGATAATGCTGAGTCAGATACAGCCGCATTTTTTGTACAACGCTCTTGCCGTCATATCAAGGCTTTGCGACAAAGACCCTGCGCAGGCAA
>Ga0268262_10000687_pt1 | contig 44035 bp, 46 predicted proteins | sample TergutNc150P3_FD_190354 | JGI IMG/M metagenome (GOLD analysis project Ga0268262, IMG submission 190354) | Nasutitermes corniger P3 segment gut microbial community from laboratory colony in Florida, USA - Nc150 P3 (SPAdes) (version 2) | ecosystem: Host-associated > Arthropoda: Insects >...
TACAAGCTATGCAACCAGACACATACAGGTGTAAAACCACCGAATATATCAGCCAAAATTACCTATTTGGACCATCTGGAGAATTATTTTCTTAGAAGTAGGATTGATTGTCTAATGCAAAGCCGGCAGTCCGGTAAAAATGAAGATTCTGTTATCTATTTTTTGACCCATTAGCAAATTCTCTAAAAACTTTTAACGGACAACAGTGGTTCATAATGAACTCCTTATGTTTTTATGGTTATCAAACAAAGTCCTAAAAACAAAAAACTTGTAGGACTATCGCATTTGCAATAGCTTCCTAAATGTAAAAAAATTTAAGAAATTTGTCAAGGGGGTGGATGCGATTTTTGAATGTTAATCTATAAGTTGTTGTAAAATAACGAGTTACGACTTTTATTCAGAATCATTTTCAATCGTCATAAATGACACACTCGCTTCGTGATGGAGGATCTACTACTTTAGCATCTTTCGTACCTAAACACAATAGTTCGTTTTTATATAGCGTAGCTTTAGGACCGATTTTAAAGCAATTTTTCATATTGGCACCGCTCCCACTAACTTCAATAACGCACCACTTTTCCCCGTCGCTCTTGTTGACTGAACAACCAAGGGTGAATGATATAGCAAACATTGCGGTTGCTGCCAATGTGATTTTCATAACTTTGTTCATAATGAACTCTCCTATTGTTTTTTGTGTTGGCATTAATCTAGAAATTTTTTTACTCATTATAATGCAAAGTTGTATCTTTTGGGGTAGGCAAACCGAAAATTTGTCTTATATCAATGGAATCGTTTGGTATGCCGGTTTCCATTTTCTGCACCTTATTATCCCATTCCAGCAAGGCTTTTTCAAATTCCACGCGGGTTTGGAGCATGAGCAGCCTGTTTTGCTCAATTTCCTTTCTCAAAATTTGTTTGCGCATTAAAAGATATTCGTCTTTGGGGTATCTTTCCAAATTAGAAAGCAGTATTATATAGTTGTTTTCCGATTCGGAATAATGGTTGTAAGCACTTTTATATTCTTCATAGCGGTCTTGCGTATTTTCCTTTAGCATTGAAGCAGAAGCGCAGGAAATTATAAAGATAAACCCCAAACCAAAAACCAAAAACAATAATTTATTTTTTTTCATCCTCAGTTCCTAATCTAGTAAAATTGCATCTAGCTCATGTGACGTGGCATCTATTATTTTTGCCTTTCTTATTGTGCCTGATTTGCCTCTACCTTCCAAAATCCTTGTTATATTGTCTGTTTCAAGGGCATTTCCCTGAGTACGTCCTTCTGAAGCGCTATCTAGAATCACATTCAAGGTTTGCCCTATAAAAGCTTTGTTTTTTTCTGTGGAAATTTCCTCTTGCAATTCAGTTAAGGCACTCAGCCTTAGCCTTGCGGTTTCTATTGGAACCAGCTCCTCTTTTAACCTAAGGGCAGCGGTTCCCTCTTCGGGAGACCATATAAAGCCGCCTAAATGCTCAAAGCGAATTTCCTCCGCCAAATTCATCAGCTCCTCAAAGTCGCTGTGCGTTTCGCCCGGGAATCCGAGAAGAACGGTTGTTCTTAAGGCTATGCCCGGAACATTTTCCCGCATTTTATGGAGCAGGTTTCGCAAGTCGCTTGCCTTGTATTTTCTTCGCATAAGACGGAGCATTTTATCGCTTGCGTGTTGAATGGGCATATCTGCGTATTTGCATATTCTTTTCTCTTTTGCCATTAGCCCAAGCAGGCTATTTGTTATATTCTCCGGGTAAAGGTACATAAGGCGCAGCCAGGGAATTTTTGTGTTTTTCAGCAAGCCTTCCAAGAGCCTCTCTAGGCTAGGCTTTTTGTATAAATCCATTCCATAAGAGCTTAAATCTTGAGCTATCAGCGAAAGCTCCAAAACTCCGTTTTCTTCTAATTGCTTTGCTTCTTCAACCAAGTTTTCAATGCTCTGCGAAACTTGCCTTCCGCGAATTGAGGGAATGGCGCAAAACGAGCAGGCTCTGTTGCAGCCTTCGGCTATTTTAATATAGGCGTGGTGGGGATATTCAAAATTCCTCATTCTTTTGGGCGGCGAGGCTTTGCACAATTTTGACTGAGCTTCAAACCCAAGCACGTTCAGCAGCATTCCCGATTTGTAATTGCCAAGCCAAAAGTCCGCTTCGGGAATTTCTTTTGCGAGTTCGCTCCCATATCTTTGGCTTAGGCATCCATAGATTATGGCTTTTTGTTTTGCCTTTTTATTTTTCAATAAGGAGAGAATTGCTTCTATGGATTCTTCTTTTGCCGCTTCTATAAATCCGCAGGTGTTTATTAAAATAACATCGCTTTCTTTTGGATTTTTGGCTATTTTAAAATCTGCCCCCAAAAGCTCCGCCGTTGCTCTCTCGCTATCCACTTGATTTTTGGCACAACCGAGGCTTAGGGAGTAGAATTTCATGTGGGAAATATAGATATTTCCCTTCATATTATAAAAAAATGCACATTTTTGCAAACATCTGTTGACATTTTTCACTTTTTAGGATTTTTTTTCCGTTTTTTTACGTCTAAGTAAGTAGAAACAAAAGAAGGAGGTTTCTATGAAAAAAGAAAAGGCTAGACCTTGCAGCAGTGGCAATAAAATTGCAGGCAATATTTTTGTATCTTTAAAGGAGGTAGCAATATGGAAAGCGTTTTAAACCTTATAGTTAACGCAGAAAATGTGCGTATGCTGGTAACACTGGCATTCGTCTGTTGCGCTTATGTGCTTATGAGAAGCCAAATGAAGGATATGGTGCATTCTATTAATAAGCGAATAGACGGCATTGACAGGCGAATAGATGGCGTTGAAGTTTCCATAAAGGAGCAGAGTGTAGCTTTGAATGGCCGAATAGACGAGCTGAGTGCGGCTTTTAATGGCCGAATAAACGAGCTGAGTGTAGCTTTGAATGGCCGAATAGACGAGCTGAGTGCGGCTTTTAATGGCCGAATAAACGAGCTGAGTGTAGCTTTGAATGGCCGAATAGACGAGCTGAGTGCGGCTTTTAATGGCCGAATAAACGAGCTGAGTGTAGCTTTGAATGGCCGAATAGACGAGCTGAGTGCGGCTTTTAATGGCCGAATAAACGAGCTGAGTGTAGCTTTGAATGGCCGAATAGACGAGCTGAAATACAACGATTTTGCCCACTTAAATAGTACCATAGAAGCGTTAACCTACGCTTTGGAGAAAAATGGTGCTTTGCAAAAAGAAGACAAAGATTACGTGGATAGTAGGCTGGCTCATTAACAAAAACAAAAAGCGGAACAGGCAAACCCATTCCGCTTTTTAAACACGCTATTGCCAGCGCGAACTTTGCCGCTAGTACCACTATTTCAAAAAAAATGCAAAAAATGCAAACTTTTGTTTGCAAAATTACGATTTTAGGATTTTTTTTCCGTTTTTTTACGTCTAATAGGTAACGAAGAAAAAAGGAGGTTCAAAATGACCGAAGTCAAAACCAACCGCAATCACAAGGATAGCGTTTTCACAAGGCTTTTCAGCGAAAAAAGCAACCTGTTGGAGCTATACAGTGCAATTAGCGGTAAAAGCTATCCAAAAAGTACTAAGATAGAGATAGTCACTCTCTCGGATGTGCTTTATATGGACCAAATAAACGATATAGCCTTTGTGATGGAAGACAGGCTCATTGTCCTCATTGAGCATCAATCTTCGGTTAATAACAATATGCCGCTGAGGATGCTTCAATATTTGTCGGCGGAATATGGTATGATAGTTGACAGAAAAAGTCTTTATAAGCAGAAAAGAGTAATGGTACCCGCACCAGAGTTCATAGTTCTGTACAACGGCGATAAAAAATTCCCAGATTACAAGGCGCTTAAATTATCCGATTCCTTCAAGTTTAAAACCCCGGATTTATACTTGGAGCTTGTGGTAAGGGTTTACAATATCAATAAAGGTCATAATGCGGAGATGGCAGTCAAAAGCCCTGTTCTGAGTGGTTACGAGGAATTCATAGCGGAGATAAAAGAGAATTTAAAATCTATGGAGCTTCGCGAAGCCATTAAATTGGCGGTTAATACTTGCATTAGCAAAAATATTTTAGTATCTTTCCTAGAGAGGCATAGTTCGGAGGTTTTAAATATGTTGATAAGAGGTGAATGGAATATGAAAGAAGCCCTTGCGATTAGATATGAGGAGGGTGTTGAAGATGGCATAGATAAGCTATTTGACCTATTGGAAAAAGGAGTTTCCTTGGCAGAAGCCAAAGAACTTTTAAAAAAACAAAGCGAGAAATAGAGTAAAAAAATCATCCAAACAAAAAGCGGAACAGGCAAACCCATTCCGCTTTTTGAAAATCAAAACTTATTTCAAAATTACAGATAATTTCTTGGAATCAGACCCAGACTGGACAACTGCATAATAGCTGCCAGAAGGTACCTTTTCCAAGCTGAACACACTGTTGCCAGCGCGAACTTTGCCGCTATATACCTTTGCGCCGCTCATGTCGTATAGGGACACCATCGCATCTCTTGCAGATGAGATGTGCAAACTGCGACCATACGGAGCTACTAGCAAGGCTTGACTGGTTGGGAATTTTAGGATTGGTGTGCCACCTGGGCATGTGCCAGCCCCATCTGGGCATTTACCAGACCAAAACTGATTATCGCCAGTCTGGCAATCGGCGGCTGCTTCCGCCTCAAATACGTCCCAGCATTTGCCTGTTGGATCAGCCGCAAATTTGCAGCAACCTAAAGAAGTTTTAGAACCACCATCGTATGTAGGGCTACCAGTGGGGCAAGTACCTTGAGTGTCGGGGCATTTACTAGACCAAAATGTATTTGAACCAGTTTGACAGTCGGATGCTTCGGTTGCGCTCCAAGTATCCCAGCATTTGCCAGTTACATCAGCTGCAAATTTGCAGCAGCCTGTAGAAACTCTGTTGGGGTCTTTGCCTGCCTGCCATGTGCCTTCATGTTCGCTGCATTTCCAGCCTTTTCCATAAGGTTCTTGATCCAAACCCGTAACACCGGAATACCAAGAACCATTGTCAGTGCAATTTTTAACTAATTGCACGCAAGTGCAATTAGGGACTTCACATACTCCAGTAACTCCGCTATATTCTGTACTAAATTTATAACAGCCACCACCTATCTCACAGGCATTAGAACCGTTTGGTCCCACACAAGTCTCACCCCACGCCTGCGAAACAAATGCCGCCATTGCGAAAAGCGACAACGCTAAAATCTTCTTCATAGAAATCCTCCTCTCTTAAAATGGATAACAATAATATACCTTTGCACCCAAATTGGCGAAAAAGTGACATTTTTGCAAACTTTTGTTTGCAAAATTACGATTTCAGGATTTTTTTCCCGTTTTTGTATGTCTAATCGCCAGACTATGGAGCAGGCAGAAGCCGTAGAAGCCGCGATAAAGAGCTGCGTTGAGCGCGGTATTTTAGTATATTTCTTGGAGAAGCACGCTTCGGAGGTTTTGAATATGCTTTTTACTGAATGGAACTTGGACGATGCCCTTGCGGTTAGATACGAGGAGGGTGTTGAAGATGGCATTGAGAAAGGTCGTGAGGAGTTATTTGCCCTATTGGAAAAGGGCGTTTCTCTGGCAGAAGCTAAGAAACTTTTTCACATCTCCACAACCTGTTCCAAATCGCTTGGCAATAAATGACCGTAGGTGTTCAGCGTTAGTGTTATATTCTCGTGCCGCATCAGTGTTTGCACTGCTTTGATGTTTCTCCCTATTCTAAGCAAATTGCTTGCGAAACTGTGGCGGAAGCGGTGGAAGTGGGCTATGCCTGTGGTTTTTATGCCGGATTTTTCAACTGCTCTTTTTATTAGGCGTTCTTTGGCTTTCAAAAGAGCTGAGAGCCAAGGGAATAAAGCACCGGGCTCGGTTCCTCTTATTGCTAAGTATTTGTTTATGTGGGTTTGGAGCCTAGAAGATACGGGCAGGGTGGCGGCTTTGCCGCCTTTGCCTATCAAAGATATTTTGCCGTTTGAAAAGTTTTCCATTTGCAAAAGTCGTGACTCTTCTCGCCTTAAGCCGGCGAAGGCCATGAGGGCGAACCAGCATTTGCATTCGGCGTTTTTTGCGGCTGCTATTATTTTTTCGCATTCTTCCACAGTCCAAAAATGCCGTGGCACGGGTTTTGGTTTTGCAACTACAATTTTTTTAAAGGGATTTTTTCCAGATATGTCGTAATGCTCAAAGACCCAAGAGAAGAAATGACGGAAGAATAAGATTTTGTTTTTTGATGTGTAGGCGGAGATTTTTGCGAAAGATTCCCGCACGAATTCTGAGCAAAAGGCTTGGGTTATTTGCTGTATCTCCTTAATTTCCTTATAGTTACAGAATTTTATAAATGGTTTTAGATAATCGCTGTAAAGTTTCACCGTCCCAGGAGCGCGCTTGCGCACCCTTTCCACGTCCAAAAGAAAAACCTCTGCCGCCTCGTTTAAAGTCACATTTTCCATCGCTATCCCTCCTATTTTGAGCAAATTTTTGTGAAATTTACGTAAAATTTACAAAAAATAGCGGTTTTTTTGACTTTTTCAGGAAAAATAATGTATATTATTACTATCCATTTTAAAATAGGAGTTTCTATATGAAAAAGGTTTTGGCGTTGTCGCTTTTCGCGATGGTAGCTTGGGTGTATGCGAAACCGTGTGCAACTGGTGGTGTGGCACTTTTATGCCAGTGGCAGAGCGGAGGTAAATGCTGGCAGATTAAGAGTACAGATGAAAGCAATAATGAAATTGGATGTGCAACTCAGGTTGCCAATTGCGAAAGTGGTGGAACTCTATACAAAGGACCTGAGGCGAGCGATGGGTCATGCAGTGGTGGTGGCAGGGCTCCATTCACTTGCGGTGGTTGTAGTTTGGAAGAAGAAGCTTCCATATATTGCGACTACGGACCTCTATTGCCAGATGGCACAGGTGGTTGTTATGAGAAACCTGTAGGTCAATGTTCTGGTGGTAGGGAAGTTACCAAGCAACAATGCGATGATAGAATGAATGCCGGTGTAAATAACAATGCTAAATTATGCTACTGGCCAGCAAATGCAGACAATAATAATACTTGCTATTGCGGATTAGTCCAAGGCGGTGAAGCAACAGAGGCAAATTGTGCAAACGAGTATGGCGAAATAGTCACAAGTTGTGATGGAAAGTGCAGCAGCACTCCTGTTATCAAATTCACCCCAGCCAGCACAGCCTTCCTAGTAGCCACATCTGGCCGCAGCCTGCACATCTCCTCTGCAAAAGATGCAACCGTATCTTTGTACGACATGAACGGCGCAAAAGTGTACAGTGGCAAAGTTCGCGCTGGCAATAGCGTGTTCAGTTTGGAAAAGGTAGCTGTTGGCAGCTATTATGCAGTTGTACAGTCCGGCTCCGATGCCAAGAAAGTACCTGTGGTATTGAAATAAATTTGATTCCTTATGAAAAGCGGAACAGGTTGCCTGTTCCGCTTTTTGTTTGTAAAAAATGTGATATTCGTCATAAATATTAAAAAAATAAAGAAAAAAATATTTTTTTTTCATAAATTTGGATTTTTTTTCCATTTTTTTACGTCTAATATATAGATTAACAAAACAAGGAGTTTTTTATGAAGAAGATGAAAGGATTAACTGCCGACGACGTTTGGGCCATGTTCGCCGAATCCGATAGGCGAATGGAAAAAATGAGGGAAGAAATTGGAGGCATTAGCAACAGCAATGGAGCCTTTGCCGAAGATTTCTTTTACAATTCATTGGAAAAAAGCATGAGCTTTGCCGGAGTGCATTTTGACGGTATAAGCAATGAGTTTGGCGGAGAAATAAAGCTCTCCGATGGCACAATAATAAAAGACCAATTTGACATTGTTATGAGAAATGATAAAGCCATTGCAATAATAGAAATAAAATACAAGGCGGAGAGCGACTATCCAAAAAAAATGGCAGAGAAAAAAATCAGAAATTTCCGCCTATTGTTTCCTTATTATGCCAAATACAAAATTTATCTGGGATTAGGTTCTTTGAGCTTCAACCAAAGGGTTATTCAAGAAGCAAAAAAATATGGAATTGGCTTATTGAAACAAAGGGGCGAAACCATTGAATTTAAAACCGATTGGGTTAAAGCCTACTCATGAAATTTCTATATTAAAGTATCAATAGGGGGTTAAGCTAATGGCATCTAAATACTTTGTATTAGCAATATTTGCGCTTGCAATTTCTGCATTCTCTAATCTCTTACCCTATCCAAACCCAATGCCCAAGGTTAGTACCCCCTACGATACCATACTGCTCAAAACTTGGGAGGGGATAAAAAAACGCAATGTCAATGCCTATAGCACAGGGCTGGTGCATAGGCCAAAATCAAATTCTCCAGACGATGCCGTTAGTGAAGGCGTGAGCTATGGAATGTTCCTCGCTTTGTATGCAAATGACCAAACCTATTTCAACAGTATATGGGATGCCGGTGAAAAGTATATGTGGAACGAAGGGGGTGGCTATTATGACTGGCGCAGAAATTCCACAGGCGGCTCTATGGGTGAGGGTAGTGGCGGGCCAGCTTCCGATGCGGAACAAGATATTGCTTTGCTTCTCATTTTTGCAGACAAACTGGTGAAAAACGGAATATGGAGACCTTATACCAGCACCAAGGGAGCCACTTATACCAACCGTGCCAGCCGCATATTGCAAACCATAAGAGGCTCTATGATTGACCAAGGCAAATATTTAATGCCTGGTCATTGGGGTGGTGCTGGCACACTTAACCCGGGCTATTTTGCGCCTGCTTTTTACCGAATTTTTGGCGAGTTTGAGCCTGAGCATAAAGCAACTTGGAATGCCCTTATTGACGGTTCTTACGAAGTAATTGCTCGGTCTCCCGGATACAGTAAAGGGCTTGTCCCCGACTGGAGTACCGCTTCTGGCGGGAGCACAGGCGGAGCTGGCTACAATGCCTATTTTGATGGAGATGCTCTTTACAGAGATGCAATTCGTGTATATTGGCGTTTAGCCACCGATTATCTTTGGTATGGAGAACCAAAAGCCAAAACTTTTCTGGACAAAGCCATCAGTTTTATACAAGGCAAAGGCGGCCCAAGCAATGCAAACTTCTATGATATGAGCGGAAACTTGCTCCCGGCAGGAGATAAAGAAACACTTGGCTTAGGCAAGCAAAATATAGAACGCACACGCCGCGAGCACAGCCACTTGACTGTGGGAATGTGGGCAGCGGCAGCTATGGGTTCTGGTGGCTCAACACTTGCCGAAAGCTACAGCGATGAACTGCTGAAATTCTATAAATCTGGAACGGATTATTGGGGACACGCAACTGACCCTGCGGGTGGAACAGAAGATACTCTGCACAACGAAATGTACTTTGACCAGTTCTTAGCTTGGTTCGGAGCTTCAGTGCTTGGAGGAGCTTTTACGAATGTGTGGGAAGATTTAAAAGATGGCATTCCTCAGGGCCCTCCCGAATGGAAAACATGGCCTGTTCTAAGTACTCAAGATATCGATGCCAGCAAAGAACCTTTGCAAGTGAGTGCATCGTTCACCGCTAGTGCCCGTTGGACTGCCAAATTCACCAATGATGCAACTGGAAATGCAGTATCGTTTAGCTCAAAATCCGATACGATAAACTTGCTCTGGTATGGATTAACCGAAACCGGCTCTTATATGCCGCAGGGTTTTTATACCATAACAATAAGTGTTTCTGGTTTGGAAACTTATTCCGCAAAAGTATGGTTGGGCAAACCTTATGCAAGCAGCCTTATGGAGAAAAATAGATTGCTCGTAGATGATTTTGCCGATGGCGACCTTATTCCGTATATAGGAAAAGATTGGAGAAACTACTTGGATCCCCAAAATGGGGGAGGTTCTTCAACAGCGCAACTTTCCGTGGGGAGTGATAAATGGTTGAGTTGGAAATACACTTTAACAGGTGGTGACGACCCTTATGCCGCACTTGAATGGAATTGCTCCACTCTCAATGTGAAAGGCATAGATTCCATAATAGTCATCGCCAAAAGCGGAGGTACCAATATAGGAGTTTCCGTTCAGTTGATATCATCTGATTTTAACTTTCCAAGCGAATATCAGTATTTTGAAGACTCGCTCAAATTAACTTCAGCACAACAGGAATTTAGATTACCCATTTCAAGGTTCAAACAACGTATGGATGGTAGTGGCAAGGATAAGAACAAAACTCTTGAAAAAATGACCGGCATTCGCTTTCATATTCAAAGCGGCAATGGCAGCACAGGCACTATAATGGTGGACAAAATGTACTTTACAGGAGATGTTTCGAATTTTTATAATTTTAGCAATCCGCCCGAATACAAAGAACCAACCGGGCCAATTCCAGAACCTCCAACCCAAGCAATTCGCATAGCTCAACACAAGCCATATTCAATAAGAAAAAGCATGGGAGTGGTATATATAAATTTGCAACCCAATATGGCAGGAGCAAGCGTGACTCTTATGGATACAAAAGGAAGAGTTGCAAAAAAAATGAAGGTACCGCAAAATGCTGAATTGAATATTTCAACAAAAGATTTGCCAACTGGAATTTATTTTGTGGAGGTAAAGAAACCCGGAGCTCAACGGCTGATACTGACCATTCCTGCCATGTAAGGCCTCAAAACCTCTGGAATAACAAGCGAGCCATCTGCTTGTTGGTATTGCTCGCAAATTGCAACCATAACACGCGGGGTTGCAAGCCCAGAACCGTTCAAGGTATGCACAAAGGTATTTTTCCCATTTATTTTTGTGCGAATATTTGCCCTGCGCGCCTGATAATCCTCAAAGTTAGAAACAGAGCTAACTTCAAGCCACTTTTTTTCAACAGGGGCAAATACCTCCAAATCGTAGCACTTTGCCGCGCCAAAACCCAAATCTCCTTTGCAAAGCGAAATAACCCTGTGCGGAAGCCCTAATTCCTGCAAAAGCTTTTCGCCGCAAGCCACCAATTCTTCGTGGTTTTCGTAGCTTTTTTCGGGATGGGCAAAATAGACCATTTCCACTTTGTTGAACTGATGCAAACGCAGCAAGCCGCGAGTGTCTTTGCCATAGCTGCCGGCCTCTCTGCGAAAGCAAGCCGAATAGGCGCATAGCTTTAAAGGCAAATTGCTCTCTGGAATAATTTCGTCTGAGTAAAGGTTTGTAACCGGAACTTCTGCGGTTGGGATTAAAAACAAATCATCGTCTTTATCGCACCTGTACATATCCTCTTCAAATTTTGGGAGCTGCCCTGTGCCAATCATTGTTTTGCGGGTTACAAGATATGGGGGAATAATCTCCTCAAAGCCAAAACGTTCGCGGTGGGAATCTAAAAACCATTGGAGCAAAGCACGTTCAAGCCTTGCGCCCAGACCCCTGTAAACAGGAAAACCGCTGCCGCTTATTTTTGCACCTCGCTCAAAATCAAAAATGCCGAGTTTCTCCCCCAAAGCTTTGTGGTCAAGGGCTGCAAAATCTATATGGCGAGGCTCACCCCAGGTGCGAACAACAGCATTGTCTTCGCTGCTTTTGCCTTCTGGCACAGAGCTGTGCGCGATGTTTGGAATGCGCAATAATTTATCGGTTTGCTCCTCATCTATCAAACGTATTTTTGCATCCAATTCAGAAATTTTATCACCCACAACACGCATTTCTTCCACAGCTGAATCTGCATTTTGCCCAGCTTTTTTTAGTTCGCCAATTTTTTTGGAAGCGGTGTTCCTCTCAGCCTTTAACTTCTCTGTTTCGGCAATCAATTCCCGCCTTTTAACATCGAGCCCCAGAACTTCGTCTATGCTTATAGCGGAGTTTTTCTTCTCCGTTTCTGCACGGTAAAACTCAGAATTTTCGCGAATTTTTTTTATGTCTAGCATAGTGGAAAATGTAGAAATTTATTTTCTGCTCTTTAAAAAATATCCTTGACAAATCTATATAATTTTTCTATATTTCCCCTACGTTTCCCCCTCGGAGTCCCTATGAATAAAATCTTTCTCTTTTTAATTTTATCCACACTAACCTTCGCCGCTGCTCCTGCAAAGCCATCGCCTCCTGCCACAGCAGAAAGCAAAAAACCTCTCAATCTGCTGGAACTCTCCACCAAAGATACCGCTAGTTTTGAAACCTATACCCGCAGAATCGCGCTTGTGCAAGATAGCATATTAGCCACAAAAAAAGAAATTGAAAACTCCAAGAAAAAAACCGCAAAACAAATACCCGCTCTGAAAGCAAAAGGAGAATACGAAAAGCAAGCCGAGTTTGATGCCCGCAAAGCAAAATGGGAAAAAGAACTAGACGAAAAAATACTGAGCGAATCCAAACCTTTAACAGACAGGCTAGCCGAACTTGAAAAAGCCAAAAAGCAGATAGAGGCAAATCAAGCCTCGCTTTATTGCACCTTAGAGATAAAAACCAAACCTGAGGCAGCCTCCATTTACATAAATAAAGAGGAAATTGGCGCAAGCCCCGCTGAATACAACCTAGCACTCCCGGGATATACGGTTATAAGAATACAAAAAGAAAACTACGAGCCTTGGGACACAACCATAACCCTGCAACCCGCACAAAAATTGAAATTGAGCATTGCTCTAGAAGAAAAGAGCATCTTCAGCAAAGAGGGCGAAATAAACTTCCCCAAAATCCTCGCTAAAGACACCACCGTGGAAGGCTACCGCGAGCGAATAGACAGGGTAAATGGGAGGATAGCTCAGATTGAATCTGAAATAAGAATTATCTTTGCGAATTTTCCAAGCACATACACCGCTCTTGAACCCATAAAACCAGACGAAACACTTCAAGATTTTGAACACAGAAAAGCCTCTTGGCAATATGAAGGCGAAAAACAGACAAATGCGTTAAAAACCAAATACGATGTTTATAAAGCAAAACTCGTGCGCACAATTGAAACCCTCAAAGATTACATAATGGCAACCGAAACATATTCAACAACAGAAGCTCGCCCAAATGCCAAAATAACGCTAGGCAATTATGATGCAGATAAAGAGCTTTTTGAAATAGATGTTCAAGACACAGCAGATGTCAAAAGCCCCTTCCATTTTGTTGGCAAGGTTGGTATTCCAGCCGACACAGCAAAAGTCATGAACCGCAGCACAGCTGGCTTTTTGGCAGGCATAACTTACCTGAACTACCCATTTATATCCGGCGATTCTTCATATAATATAGCGATGAAAGAACTTGCCCTTTCCCGCAATGCAATTCCTCTAAAAGTGGATGGCAGCTTTAAGCATATTGGCAAATTTGAAACTATGGAAGGCTATGGTCATTGGAACATACACAAAGATTCACTTTTGAGCGGTTCGCTCAAATCACAGGGCTTGGATTTGAACTATGCCCTCAAAGGCGAAAAACCAAAAATTGTGGTGGCAGAAGCAACCTATGTAGCTAGCGGAACTAAGGAGAGCGGCGGCGGGCTTGGCTGGCGTGGCTGGACTAGAATTCTAACATTCGTCCCAGCGGTAGCACTTGGAGCGCTCGCAGGCGTATCGCATATTAAGGCAGCGGATAACAAAAAGAATTTCGATAATAATAAAGAATATACTGGACCCAACACAAAAAGCGATTACACAACGTGGTACGGCGATTTGGAGAAATACAAAAAAGATACCAAAAAGAATGAAGATCTTAGAACTTATTTGAGCGCAGGTGCGGGCGGTTTAGCCTTTATTGGACTCATAACATTCATCTTTTAATACGGAGACCAAACAATGAAAAAACTTTTCTCTTATGCCTTGCCCCTTGCGTTGATGTTTTGCATCTTCTTGCTTTTCTCTTGCCACTCCGACCTTAAAATGCCAGAATCGCCAGACGAGAAATTCGGTTCTTCATCTTCAGCACTTGGAAGTTCTATATGATTCGTTTCCCCTCAATTTATGCTTTAACAGCACTATTCTGTGCTATCTTGTTCTTTTCTTGCACACCCGAAATTGAACAGCCACCGCCTCCGCCTTCAACAGGCGAGCAAAACAATGAGCCTAGCAGTTCTTCTATTGCTCAAAGCTCTAGCCAAATTAACCAATCATCTCCAACCAGCTCAACCACGCAAAGCAGCTCAAGTACCGTGCTAAATAGCAGTAGTTCAGGTGCGCAAAGCAGCAGCAGTTCAAGTGCGCAAAGCAGCAGCAGTTCAAGTGTGCCAAGCAGCAGCAGTTCAAGCAATGTGCCAAGTAGCTCTAGCAATGTGCCAAAAAGCAGTAGCAGCAGTTCTCTAGAGCAGACCAGTAATGAACCAAGACTTGTGGGAAAGTGCGTGTGGGATAGAAACCCAACAACCACAGCAAGAGGGGCAACCCCAAGCGGTGTTACGCTATCAGATCCGAATAATGTTTGCAGAGGCGCAAAAGTAGTGTATAAATACGATGACGGAGAAAAAACTTGGTCCTCAACTGGAATTCTCAGTGAATGGAAAAACTGGGACAAAAAGCATAGTGAGACATACTCAGGCGTTCAAGCAACTATTGACTGCCCTGATTACGAAGACGATATTGAACCCAAAGATTGCCCATCATTGATAGTAAATGCTGGCGCTGGCGCGGATTATATAATAGAATGTAATGGTGGATGGGAAAATTCCCAATGCAACAAAAAGGAAGTTAATTTGAAAGCAGATGAATGTGTTGAAATAAATGTATTGAAATATACTGGTATATATTTGCCACCTCGCCTATTAATGAGATGTAATTTGCAAGCAACGCAAGCAGACGTGTCGCTTACTCTAAAATTAAATGGAAAAAACCAATCATTTACTGGGTGGTGGAGTTGGAATGGCGAGGTTATTTTAGGAGCTGTAAAACAGGGCGATAATGAATTTGGTACCTTGTGCGTAACTGATCTAATCGGTGCAGCCGGCGTTAAATGTACAGGTCCTGGCGAATAGCGTATGCCCCTTTATACTTTTGCATAGTAGCCACTGATTAAGTATTTTGTAAAAAAGGAACCAAATTAGCAAATTCCCCGCTCCTAGCGGGGTGGCAGCGTAGCTGACGGGGTGTGCCACCGAAGGTGGAGCGGTTTTGTCTGCGAGTGTGCAATTTTATTTGCTTTATGCGAATATAAACTCTGCCGCCGTTGGCGGCCACGCCCCGTCAAGCCAGCAAAATATCTTTGTATAAATTTGGCTTGCCACCCCTCTAAAAGAGGGGAATTTTCACTATTTCATTTTTTTTAAGCACTCAACAAGGCTTCCCCCACAGCGTATGCCCCTTAACGCTTTCAAGCTGGCTTTTTCATAAATATTGATGCTTCGCCGTAAAGGGGTCCGTTTAATACCTCTGGCGTATCGTGCTCTATATCTATATCGCCTCCAAGTTTACTAGTCCATTTTCCTGTGGATAGTTGCCTCGCTGCATGAGTTGTATTTTCTCCTTTTATGTATAGAGCTATTTTAAGAAAACCGCTTTCAAACAGCGCATCATCACAACGAACATAACCTATTGACTCAAACAATTTCATATAAGTAGGCACCGTACAATCTCGCTGAGAAATAGGCCAAAATAAACCTGGTTGAAACCACACATCATTCCTTCCATAAGCCCAAGCTATACAATTATAGTCGTATGCTTTAGGGCTTGTTTGTTTATAATTTTGTGATGTAATATTTGGAAATTCTGATACCGGAATACTATTACGCATTGCCCTCTTTCTCCCACCATTGTATCCAATCTTCAGCCATCTTTTTAATTATCCCTTTATTTTCTTCTTTTACTGGATTTTTACCTGTTATTCTAACTAAAGGCATAAATATGAGAGAAGGTTCCTCTCGCAATTTGTCTATTATATAAGGAATAACATCTCTCCCAAGTTTAACAATTTCATCGTAGCAATTATGATCCGGATTTCCGATAAACGAATCAAATCGTGTTTCTTCACGCCATTTTATGTATAGTTCATTAAAAATTTCTTCAATATTATTTTTAACACTACTTATTATATACACGTCCGCTCGGCGAACTTTTGTCTGCGTTTTTTCAATGGTTGCAGGTTGCATAACAGCTCCTATGGACTTTTTCCCTTATGTAAAAATATAGAAAATCGGGGTTGTTAGTTTCAAATATTTGTGAATTATAGATAAATGATAATTGAAAATGACCCGACCCAGCCTATAACGCAGCATTGTATAAAACGGTCACGCAATAAAACTTTTGTGGGATTGCCGCTTTTAAAATCAATTATTGTAATCTGCAAATAACGAATAATGCCCATAAGCACAAAAATAGAGGTGATGTAAATATATCTAGTGTGAAAACGCTCTATTACATCAGGCGAGAGCGTGTACATAATATAAGCGACTATGGTAATAGTTGCGACTAATGTTATTATTTGATTCATAAATTCTAGATTATAATAGTTGGTATTTTTATACAAAATCACGTCATCACGGCGTTTGGCAAAAGCGAGGAACAAGGCGAGCAAAAAGGTCATTATAACAATCCACTCGGAAATCCAAATATCCGAAGCAATTCCGCCTACATAAACTCTCAACACAAAACCAACGGAAATAATTACCACATCAATAATAGCGCATCGTTTTAACCGAATGGTATATGCTAAATTCATCGCATAATAAAAAACTACCAACGCTATCAAAGTATTACGAAAATCTCCGCCAAAAAAGAAAAGGATTAGCATGGAGAACAAAAAACTGATCACCATTATGATATAAGCTGTTTTTTTTGAAACTATACCAGATGCAATGGGTCTTTTGCATTTTTCAGGATGCAGCTTGTCAGCTTCTATATCGTAAATATCGTTGAAACAGTAAATTGAACTTGCCGCAAAAGAGAATGCTATAAAAACAATAGTGCAAGGCAGCAATGCGGAAACATTCAATAATTGCCCATTAAAAAATACAGGCAAAAAGACAAATAGGTTTTTAAGCCATTGCTCAGGACGCAGAAGTTTTAACATCAAGCCCCCAAGCTGCATAGAGTATTACGGTGAAAATAAATGGATAATGATAGCGAGGCATAGCGGGAAAAAGGCAAGTGATAACAGTACCTGTTATTAATATCACTAAAAAAACTGATTTAACAGTGAGAATTTCCTTGCGATTTATCCACAAGGAATAAAAGAAAAGCAAAATCGTAAGGTAATAGGGAATAGAATAAGGAGCTTCTTTCAAAAATTTAGATTCACCATTAATCAACTCAGCTTCGCTACGCCTATGCGAGACATCTCCCCAATTATTATTAACATATAATATAGGAATTTTTTTGAAAAATAAACCAATATATCTTAAAGGATGTTCCTTTATCCATTTAAATGACCGGTCTTTCCAAATAGAATCTTTTTCCACAAAGGTCATAGTTTTTTTATTTTCAATAAAACCAACATCGCCTTTGCCAAATATGTATTGGTAATATCCATTAGCATTGGGATTTGAGGTCATCAAAAGATTATACCCTGAAGTTGTAGATTGATAGACAAAATAACCTATTTTCTTTTCGGTTATTGTTCCTATAATAAAAATAACCAATATGTAAGGAATAATCAAGGCGATATAATTGTAGAACTTAGCTTTTGTGATAAAGAAATACACTGCGGAAGCAAAAAGGAATATGGTTGCCAATGGACGAATCCAGTTGGCGATGGCAAATAATAGAGCGGCTCCAATAACGAGTTTCCATTTTCCCGAAAAAACTAGACATAAGGCACTTAAACATAGAAATAAAAAAGGATTCTCAGTGTTAGCCCCTAAAACTATAAATAGGTTGGAATAGAAAAGGCAAAAGATAATTACGGAAATAAGCCCAGTGCGTTTAGAAAAGAATTTTTTACCCAAATAATATACTTCAAGCAATATAGCAATGTTCAAAAATAAATTCAACACAGCATTAAAATTTAACGTGCCAAAAATGCGAATTTGCAGAACAAGATAATTGATATAACCGGGTGCCCAAATAAAATCAGAATAAACATCTTTTGCCATCGGATACCATTGATTGTTATTGAAACAATTCCATGCCATAGTGATATAGGCACCCATATCGCTTATTTGAGGATGTTTCCAAAAATAAGCGATAAGCACAATTTGCGCAACAATCCAAACCGCCGAAATACCTAAAGCGATTTTAAGTAACAATTTCTCATTTTTTAAAAAATTTATGCAATTCATTCAACTATCCAAAATTCATCAATATTTGCTAATTGCTTAAAGTAGTAAATTTTTGGGGATTCTGCCATTCAGTGTGTGCCCCCTAACACCCTCAATAACGCAGTCCACATACATTCCCTCTTTGAAATCCGGTTGTGCCGGAATTATCACCTTTTTGAAATTTCCGGTTTTCCCAACCCATTCGCCGGTATTTCTGCGGGATAGTTTTTCCAGCAAAATTTTCTCTTGCCTGCCAAGCATAAGTTTTGCGCGTTCAAGTGTTATGGAGTGCTGCAAATCTATAACGCGCTGCAAGCGGGATTTTTTTTCCTCTTCTGTGATTAGTTCTTTTTCGCTCGCAGAAGGAGTTCCCTCCCTTGGGCTATATGCAAACATAAAGGCACCATCAAACCTAGCCTCTTGCAAAAGCGAAAGGGTTTCTTCAAATTCCGCTTCTGTTTCGCCGGGGTAGCCGCAGATTATATCCGTTGTTATTCCGTATAAAGGATTAAAAGAGCGCAGAGCCTCCACTACGCTCAAGTACGCCTCTCTTGTGTATTGCCGCTTCATTTTTTTTAGCACCGAATTTGAGCCGCTTTGAGCAGGCAAATGCACGTGTGGAGCTATTTTTTGCTCATTCATCAAAATATCCAAAAGCTCGCTTGTGTAGTGCATAGGGTGTGGGCTAATAAAGCGAATTCTCTCTACTTCTTTTATGCAAGCCACCTGTTTTAGCAATCCGGCAAAACTTAGGTTCTTATAGCGGTAGCCATTGACCGTTTGCCCCAAAAGCACAATTTCCGAAACACCCTCCGCCGTGGCAGCTTCAATTTCCATCAAAATAGAATCTGGCTCTCTGTATTGCTCCCTTCCTCGCACATAAGGCACAATGCAATAGGTGCAGCGCATATTGCAACCGCTTTGAATGGCTATAAAGGCACTGTATTTGTTTGCCAGTTTTGCAAATGGGGTTTGTGGTACAGGGTTTAGATTGTGGAACAGAATTTCGGGGAGTTTTTGGTATTCGTCGGGAGGCAATATAAAATCCAGAAAAGGCAAGTCTTTAAACAGAGATTCCCCTCTATTCTTTGCCATGCAGCCCAAAACCCCTATTTTTAAGCCCCTATTCTCAATTTTCAGTTTTTTAAGGTCCCAAATTCTCGCTATTGCGCTTTCTTCTGCCTTTGCCCTAACGGAGCAGGTATTTACCAAAATTATATCGGCTTTTTCGGGTGCAATGGCTAAAGATGCGCCATTAAACTCCAAAATCGCAGCCAAACGAGCAGAATCGTACTCGTTCATTTGGCAGCCATAAGATATTACAAAATAGTTCAAGGAAGGGTTAATTTAGAAATCCCTTGCATTATTCTCATAATTTTTCTATATTTAAAGTCCGTACCTTTTAAAGGAGATTTGTTGATGAATAAGAGTTCCAAACCTGTTATTATTCTGGCAGTCCTTGCTGCTTTTGGCGTTGCCAATGCCCAAGCACCTGCCGCACCAGCAGCACCACATGCCGCTCCAGCAGCAACAGCACCTGCCGCTCCAGCAGCAACAGTGCCTGCCGCACCAGCAGCAACAACGCCTGCCGCACCAGCAGCAACAGCACCTGCCGCACCAGCAGCAACACATGCTGCGCCGGCAGCAACAGCACCTGCCGCACCAGCAGCAACACATGCTGCACCGGCAGCAACAGCACCTGCCGCACCAGCAGCAACAACGCCTGCTGCTCCGGCAGCACCACATGCCGCTCCAGCAGCAACAGCACCTGCCGCTCCAGCAGCAACGCCAGCTCCCGCTGCTGCAGCACCTACGCCAGCACCAGTAGCATCTACCCCTGCTGCAGAAGCTCCAGCTCCAGCACCAGTAGCAGAAGCTAAATCACCTAAAGCCGATAGCACCATTGTTATAATTGTGGAAGAACCAAAAAAGAAGAAAAGAGTTTCTCGCGCTCCTAAAAATGAATTTGCTGTTGTAGATGTTCCGGCAAATTTTGAAATTCAAGCCAAAAAAACTTTCCCCATAGCTGATGGTGATTGGTCCAAAGATAATCTGGACACTTGGTGGGGCAGGGCAAACCTTATGGTTCAAACTGAATCCGAAAATTTTGTTGGAAAAATACATTTGCGCATGTATCCGGGTCAATTTTACGGCAAGGATGCAATAAGCGGTCGTTCAAATAAAGATCGCTATGGTAACCCAGAACTTAGAGATGCATTCCTTCTTTATGAGGCTTGGGCTTGGCACAGAGGCGATTATGTCAACATTAAAATAGGTCGCTGGGAAAACACCACCCGCTTTGGAAGCCGCACTTTCGGTGGCTATATAGATGCCAGAAAAGATAATGACACTACTGGCAGGGGAAATTATAGACTAAGGGAAAGTGGCTTTATGAGCACCTATACACCAGAGAATGCCGTGCAGTTTGGCTTTAATAATTTCTCCGAAAATATTTCTTTGGATATAGCCTTGATCAGCGGAGATAATCACTTGAACAGAGGTGATTTGCGCGTATATTTTGCCTTTAAAGACCTTGCAGGACTAGAAAATGTGGATATAGGCCTTGGTTATCGTTCCAATGTATTTGATGAAATTTACAGTAAAAGAGGTGATGTAACCCACACTATAGATTTTGGATTCCGTGTGCCACTTGTTAAGGATGCAGGTATTTTGAAAAGCCTTAACCTATTTGGCGAAGCCGCTTTAATCGGTTTGGATGACCAAATTGGCGAAATAACATATACTCCTGCTGGCATAGTAGAGGAAATACGAGAAGATAGGGGTGGCAGCCCACGCGAATGCAATCCGGCTTTCCCTTTGCTAGGCGGTTTGGATTTCACCTTTCATCGCGGAGTGGATAAACTCGTGATTGAAGCTGAATACGATGGCAAGCGTAAAGATACCAACCCAGATGTACACGTGAAAAGTGTATTGGGTTCTATCTATATCCAAAAGAAACTCAATGATCGTTTCACTCTTAATATGGGTATTCAGAGCGAAAACAATACAAAAGATTTCTCTTATGCCGCTCGTTTGCAGGGTAGAATAAATTAAGTAACCCTGGCCTATAGTGTAGTGGTAGCACAACAGATTCTGACTCTGTTTGCCTAGGTTCGAGTCCTGGTAGGCCAATACAGATGGACCCAGGTAGTATTTTAATACTTGCCGCTTCGGCGGCATTATTGCTTTTGGCTTTTATTTATTCCCTTATAAGCCATGTTTTTCATTTAACCAGCAAAACAGAAGCTGAGTTGAGCAATATTCTCGACAGTGCAGATTTCAATGAAATTGTTTTTCAGGGACGCTTTGTGCCATGCCTCATAGCTTTTGCCATTTTAGATTTGAAATTTGCAGAATATCTATGGTATTCGTGGCTTGCAGTGCTTTTGGGCATATATGTTTTAATTTTCTTTATCCCCGAAATTTTAGCTTTGAGATTTCCAGATTCCCTCTTGAAATTCTGTATAAAGGTTTATAAAATTCTCAAATACATTTTTTTGCCAAGCGCAAAAATCAAGCTGCTCTTCCAAAAATTATTTTTAAGCATTTTGGGCTACGACAGCAGGTTGTCTTTTTTGCCGGAATCCATGCAAGCAGCTATAAACAACGAAGATTCGCCCTCTGCTTTGGAAGAAGAAGAAAAGCAGATGATAAGGAATATTTTTGATTTTGGAGATACCCCCGTGCGGGAAATAATGACCCCTAGAGTTGAAATGCACGCCATAGACGTTCAAACCCCGCTTCCAGATGTTATAAAACTCCTGAACAGCGAAAGGTACAGCCGCTTGCCAGTGTATTCAGGTTCCATAGACAACATAATAGGCATTCTCTCCAACAGGGAATTTTTGGAGTGGTACACTGAGAGATCGCACGAGCCTTTTGATTTGGAAAAACTGGTGCGTCCTGCTATTTTTGCGCCAACAGGAAAAAGGCTAGATTCCCTTTTGCACGATCTTAGAGAAAGCAACAATCATTTGGTTATAGTTGTTGATGAATACGGTGGCACAGCAGGGCTGGCTACAATGGAAGATATTTTGGAAGAGATAGTTGGCGAAATAAAAGATGAAGATGATTCGGAAGAAGATATGGGCATTGTTAAATTGCCATCTGGGCAATATATGCTAGACCCTCTGATCACCCTTTCTGATTTGGAAGACCGCACGGGCATTCATTTTGAAATAGAAGAGGACGAGCATATAGAGACCCTTTCTGGGCTTATACAGTATACCTTGGGCTCTCTGCCAAATACCGGAACAACTGTTCAAATTCAGGGCTATACGTTTAGGGTAAAGAAAATGGACGGTACCAAAATGGAAGAAGTTATTTTGGAAACAGGATTTAAATGAAAATATCACCCAGTTTTGTTAAAATTTGGTTAAGATTTGCTTTTTTTGATAAAAAATGAGTTTTTGCCGCATAAATTATATATATTATATATGAATATTTTAAATTAAGGGGAATGTATGAAAAAAGTGCCAGAAGTTTTGCTTTTGCTTGCCTTTGCAATATGTGCAGTTTTTTTCGCCTGTTCTGGTGATAAATCCGAAGACGGACCTGCTAATTCCAGCAGTTCCAGCAATGAAAACTCCGGGTGTGTTGATGAAGACTGCAATCCCGATGTTTCCAGCAATTCCGGTGGCTCTGATGATTCCAGCGATTCTGGGGAAAAATCCAGCGATTCAGAAAGCTCAGAATTATCCAGCAGTTCCAACAATGCAATAACTGAGTCCAGCAGTTCTCAAGGTCAAAGCTCTGCTGGCTCCTCCTCTTCTTTAGGAATATCCTCCAGCAGCTCCCACGCTCCTTCGGTGGATGACCCTGGTGCCAATTGCGCTTACAAGCCAACTTGGTGCGGCGGAATAGCTTTTGAAAATATTGATAAAATTAGCATGGATGCAGAAAATATAGGTGCTGAAGATAAAGGGCAAAAACGTCCTAACTGCATATATGCAACAGCAATAGTACAAATAGGCAACGATGACGGTGGAATTTCCATAAATGGCAAGCAGTTTGCAACCGGTTCTGATTCAAGATGCGGCGGCGATAACGGTCATGGATGGGGCGATGCCACATCATGTGCCACAAAATTTGCCAGCGTGGCAAAAGTGGATGGCGGTTATTATATTTATGTTCCAAAATGGGTAGGGCAAAATTTCAAATCAACGGGCGGGCAACCTGTTTGCCCAAGCACTCCTGCACCTAATCCGGGTACAAGCAGTTCTTCCAAAGCATCGTCTTCTTCTGCCGCTGCAAACACAGGTGCTTGCGTGGAACCTATGAATGGTCTCCCTCCCAATGGCACAAAATCCTGCATTAAAGTTGGCTCCAAATGCTACACCTGCAATCCCGACCGCGGCACTGATTGTTCCCAGGGCTGGATTTGGCAAGGCGGCAATGTAAGCGACCAGTATTGGTATAAAGAAGTTTCTTGCTCGGAAAGCAGCGGAGGCACTCCCACATATAATTTAACTTGCACAGGTTTGGCTGCAACAGGAATTGCAGGAACTGCAATAACACAGCCATCTGTTAAATGCAACGGCGATAACGCCTCCGCAACCTTTAGCGGCGCACCTACCAATTGGAATAGCCCCGCCACAGGTACTTACAATGTTAGCGCAACGGCAAATTGCGGCGGAAACAAAACAGTTAGCTGCGGAACGCTAACAGTTAGCGCAGCCCCTTCAACCGACCAGCTCACTTGCACAGGTCTTGCTCAAACAGGAATTGCAGGAACTGCAATAACACAGCCAACCGTTAAGTGCGGTAGCACCACAATTACAAACGGCACCTGGACAGGCGCACCTACTTGGAATAATCCCACCGCAAACACCTATACTGTATCGGTTGCGGCAACCTGCGGAGGAAGCAACAAAACGGCAAGCTGCGGCACATTGAAGGTAACTCCAAAACTAACTTGCGGCAATCCTTCGCCGCAAACGGTAACCGCTGGTGCGAATGTAACTCCACCAACTGTGACCTGTGGCACCACCACTGTTGCTACTGCAAATGTCTCTTGGAACGGTGCACCTACTTATTGGAGCGGTCCGGAATCAGGCACCTATAACAACATTAGAGCAACGGCAAATAGCGGCGATTGCAGCGGTCAAACTGCAACCTGCGGCACATTGACGGTTGGTAGCAAACTCACGTGCGGCAATATTGCGCAAACAATAACTGTTGGGCAAACTCCTACAAAGGCGCAAAATTTGGTGACTTGCGGCTCTACCAATGTCACCAGCGGCATCACTTGGAACCCAGCCTCCGTAGGCGGTGCAATTAACTCAGCGCAAACTATCAACAATATAACTGCAACAGCTAGTTGCGGTGGTAGCAATCAAACTGCCACTTGCACAGGTTCAATAGTAGTTAATGCCCAAAGCAACACTCCAAGTTCTTCAAGCACTAGCGGCGGTGGCGGCAACCCAAGTTACACGCCAACAACACCAGGAACCTCAACCGCAAAAACAACCCAATATTGGGATGCTTGCAAACCCAGTTGCGGTTGGAGCGGCAAAGGCGGCTCGCGAGCCAGCAGCTGTAATATATCGGGTGGTGGCAAAGCCAAGAACGACGATAGAAGCGCATGTGATTCCGGTGGACAATCGTTTACATGCATGGACCAAGCTCCTTGGAAAGTGGGCAATGTAAGCTTTGGTTATGCAGCGATTAATATGGGTCAGTGCGGCGACTGCTATCAGTTGGATTTCCCCAACGGGCACGTTATGGTTGTTATGAAGAGCAATATCGGAAACTTAAACGAAGGTGCTGCATTTGACCTTATGATACCGGGCGGCGGCGTTGGCGACTTTGATGCTTTGACAAGGCAAGTCACAAATAGCGGAGTGAGCAACCCGGATATGGGTGTGCGTTATGGTGGATTTAGACTCGCTTGCAACAACTCTGCTAGCTGCGTAAAGCAAAAGTGCGATGCTGTTTTCAAAAACCTTCCAGATTTAAGAGCTGGTTGCAATTGGTATGCAGATAATTTGGGCAACAGCAATGCGAGTTTTGACAACCCGACTGTCAAATACAAGCAGGTAACTTGTCCATCGGAATTGACAGGTAAATTTTAGGAGATAGCATGAATAGAGTTTTTGGAATTTTGTTTTTGCTTGTTTTTGCAATGGGCGGAGTTTTCTTTGCCTGTTCCAATGATAAAACCCCAGGAGGGAATCAGGGAGGCACTGAATGTGGTGATGAGTGCGCTCCTCCCGAAGCCTCCAGCGATTCTGCTGATAAGGGCGGCAACTCCAGCAATTCCAGTGGCGGTAATTCCAGTCCCGCCGCCGTCTCATCTTCTTCTAGAGCTGCATCTAGCGCATCTAATACGCCCAGCAGTTCTTCTTCTCCGGCAGGAACTTCATCGGCTGCCGCAAGCAGTTCTTCCAGAGCCGCTTCTTCTTCTGCCGCCGCCCAAAGCCCTTGTGTGCAGCCACAAAATAGTGTTCCGCCTGGTGGCATAACATCCTGCATTATAGTAAACGGCAAATGCTACACTTGCAATCCCGAACGCGGCAATGACTGCAATCAACCTTGGATTTGGAATGGCGGCAATGCAGCTGGTGATACGTATTGGTATAAAGAAGTTGATTGCAAAGGCAGCACTGGTCCTACTCCCGGAGTTTCTTCAAGTGCAGGAACAGTAACTAGCAGCAATAGCGGTGGCGGTACCAGCAGCAACAGCGGCAGTGGCAATGCAAATACTGGAACCCCTGTAAATAACGGCAAAAATGGGACTGGTTGGGCTTCTCGCTATTGGGATGGTTGTAAACCGAGTTGCGCTTGGACTGGAAATGCTGGCGGTAATCCAACTAAAAGTTGCGGCAACGATGGAGTTACAAAACTTAACGCCGATGCTAGAAACTATTGCAACGATGGTGGAGACTCTCACACTTGCTATTCCCAAGTTCCGTGGGCGGTAAATGATAATGTTGCTTATGGTTTTGCGGCAAGCCACACAAATAGCGACTGTGGCAAATGTTTTAGGTTAACATTCAAAGCCTCATCGCAACACGTGGCTAATACAAATGCTCTCAACCATATTAAAGGTAAAATTATGGTTGTGAAAATTAGCAATATAGGCGGTGATGTTCAAGGCACTCAGTTTGACCTTATGATTCCAGGTGGTGGTTTAGGTGCATTTGATGGCTTTACCATGCAAACAGGCGTAAATGGCAGTGTACTTAAATCAAGCGAGAGATATGGTGGCTTTGTAAGTGATTGCGGTGGCGGTAATCAAGGTAACGGCGCACTTTCCACATTGCAAACATGCGTAAAAGATAAATGCAATAGTGCATTTACAAATGCAGACTTGAAAGCTGGTTGCAACTTCTATGCAGAATGGGCTGGAGCGGCAAATAATCCACAATTCGATTTTGTAGAAGTAACTTGCCCAACGGAATTAAATAGTAAGTGGTAAAATATCAAGGTATAATGTGAAAAAAACATTTGGAATTTTGTCTTTGCTTGCCTTCGCAATAGGTGGAGTTTTCTTCGCTTGCTCAAACGAAAACCCAGAATCATCTGCAAAAACAACTCAGTATTGGGATGCTTGCAAACCCAGTTGCGGCTGGAGTGGCAAAGGCGGCCTGCAAGCCAATAGCTGCGATATATCTGGTGCTAACATCGGTCATAAAGATAGCGACAAAAGCGCGTGCGATGGTGGAGTTGCATTTGCCTGCATGAACCAAGCTCCTTGGAAAGTGGGCGATATCAGCTATGGTTATGCCGCAATCAACATGGGTAAATGCGGAGACTGCTACCAATTGGATTTCCCCAATGGGCAAGTTATGTTTGTTATGAAAAACAATATTGGAAACTTAAACGAAGGTGCTAAATTTGACCTTATGATTCCGGGCGGCGGTGTTGGCGACCGTAATGCCTTAACAAGGCAGGTTGAAAATAGCGGCGTTAGCAGCCCAAATATGGGTGCACAATATGGCGGATTCAGACAGTCGTGCAACAATAATGTCGGTTGCGTAAAGCAAAAATGCGAAGAAGTTTTCGCAAATCTCCAAGCTTTAAAAGCTGGCTGCCTTTGGTATGCAAACACCTTGGGAACCGATAAAGAAAGCTTTGACAACCCAATTGTTAAATATAAAAAGGTCACTTGCCCACCAGAACTAACAAGTAAATATTAATGAGCAAATTTCGCCCTTGCATAGACCTGCACAACGGCAAAGTAAAACAAATAGTAGGTTCCTCGCTTTCGCAAAACGAAAAGGATCTTAAAACAAACTTCATTTCCCAAAAACCCGCAGAATGGTATGCCGAACTCTATAAAAAAGACGGCTTAAAAGGCGGGCATATAATAATGCTTGGAAGCGGCAACGAAGAAGCAGCATTAAGAGCCTTGAAAGCCTACCCAAAGGGAATGCAAATAGGTGGCGGAATAAACACCGAAAACGCAGAGAAATACTTGGAAGCCGGAGCAGCCGCTGTTATAGTCACCAGTTATATATTCCCAAATGGAAAATTCTCCCTTGAAAAGCTAAAAGCCATATCCGGCAAAATAGGCAAAGAACATCTGGTTGTGGATTTAAGTTGCTATGGAATGATAGTTGCCATAAATCGCTGGCAAACCCTCACCGATTTTCACATAACCAAAGAAAATTTGGAAATGATTTCCAAATATTGCTCTGAATTTCTGGTGCATGCCGCAGGCGTTGAAGGCAAGCAGCAAGGCATGGATTTGGAATTGATTAAATTTTTGGGTACTCATGCCCCTATCCCTACAACTTATGCAGGTGGTGCAAATAGCTTGAAAGATTTTGAGACCTGCGATGAGTTGTCAAATGGAAGGGTGGATTTGACCATAGGCAGTGCTTTGGATATTTTTGGGGGGAATGTGCCTTACAATGAATGCAGGAAAATTGCCTGAATGCACTGTATATGGGCGTTCTTACTGTTTTTTCTAAATTTAAAGTACCCAACATGAAACAGCGAAGATACCTTTTAGACACCACCTTAAGAGACGGAGAACAAAGTCCGGGGTTATATTTTACTTCCGAGCAAAAAGTAAAAATCGCCGCATTGCTGGATTTATATGGAGTACATCAAATTGAAGCCGGAGTTCCTGCGGTGTCTAAGCAAGAAAAAGAAGATATTATCAAGATTATAGAAAACCGAAAGAACGCTGTGATATCGGTGTGGTCTAGGCTTGTGCCTGCTGATATTGAACTCGCAATTGACACGCGACCGGATATAATTCACATCGGTGTGCCACTTAACAAAGACTGGGTTATAGACCAGTTGAAAGTTTGCTTGAATTTAATCAACAAAAGCGGCATTTCCGCTTCGGTGGGATTTATAAATGCCTTTCATTCAAAAATGGAACTTATGCTCACCATTGCCAAAATCCTGCTGGATTTTGGCGTGACGCGAATTCGCTTTGCAGACACCACAGGCACGGCATCGCCAAGCCTTTGCCGAAATGCGTTAAAAGATTTTTCGGAAAAACTGGAAGGCAGGGCAGAGCTTGGAATTCACGCCCACAACGATTTGGGCATGGCGGTGGCAAACACAATTGAAGCGGCAAAAGCTGGCTGCCTTTACGCCGATGTGACTATAAACGGCATTGGCGAGCGAGCCGGAAACTGCGACCTAGCTCAACTTGTTCACGCAAGTTCATCCATTTTTGATTGGGGCATCACCGCTTCTGCGGCAAAGAAATTACAAAAAGAAATAAGGAGAGTGTTATGAAAAAAATAGCTGTATTCACAAATGCAGATTCAAAGCTGTGCGAATTTTTTGAAGCTAACCGCTTCTTGATATTTGAACGCGGCAAAACGGGCTGGGAAAAAACAGGCGAAACCAGTTTTGAAAAAATAGTTCCGTCTGCACCTGCCGCAACAAGGAAAAACACCGAGGCACTGTTGCCGCTCATTGAAGGTTGCAATGTGTTAGCAGGTGGCGCATTGGTGGGTATTCCATTTTCGGTATTTGACCGAGCGGGGTTTCATATTTTTGAAATAGGCGAACTGAACAGCGAAACCTTTGACGGCATAATGGAAGAAATATGCAACGCAGATGCCGCCGTTGCCGCAAAGGAAGCGATTATCAGGGAAGCAAAGCCCGTTGAAACATCCACGCCCGGCATTTATTTTTTGGATTTGGTAGCTTTGCAAAAAGAATGCCCAGAGGTGACCAGCAAAAAAGCGATGATGGACTTTTTGCAAAACACGCCCTTTATGGAACTCCACCTCATTTGCAAACACATTCCACCATGGATAGAAAACAGCGGTGCGTACAAGATTCAAATTACGAGCGACAAAGGTGGGGCGGTTCAGGCGATTATTACTAGGGGGTGTTGAAGCATTGATGGACGTTTTTTTTGCTATATTTACAATATGGAAACGATATCTATTACCGAATTAAAAACAGGTTTTTCCAAGGTCCTGAAAACTGTAAAAAACGGGCGGCGCGTAGGCGTGTTAAATGGCCGGAACAAAAAGCCTGTGGCAATTATAATACCTTTCGTTGAAAGTGAATACAATGAATCTTCTTATGAAATTGGAAAAAAATATTTTGGGAAATACGGCAGCGGCAATGGAAATCTTTCGCAAAATTACAAAAAAATGTTAAAACGGAAATTACATGCAAAATTTAATCCTAGTTGATGCAGGTCCCTTAATAGCTCTTTTTGATAAAGACGATTATCATCATAAATCCATTAAAAGATTCATGTCTGTAAATAATTTCAAACTTATAACGACAACAGCAGTTATCACAGAAACGTCTCACATGCTGGACTTTAATGTTCAAACACAAATTGATTTCCTAAAATGGATAAACGAAAAAGGAATTATCATATATGAAATTCAACAAAAGGATATTCAAAGAATAATAGAATTATCCGTTAAATATTCTGATATCCCTATGGATTTTGCAGATGCAACGTTAGTACTTGCTGCTGAGAATACAGGAATACACAAAATAATTTCAGTAGATTCTGATTTTGAAATATATAGATTGCCAAGCAAAGAGAGAATAGAAAATATCTTTAATTTTTAATTAGGTTTTTACTATATTTGCAATATAACCACCAGAATAAGAGAAGGCTATGGAATGTACACATTGTGGTAGTACAAGTTTTAAGAAGAATGGTATGCACAAAGGAGTGCAAAGGTATCAATGTGGCATTTGCAAGCAATTCTTCAGCGACAAGGTTAGGAAATTTTCCTATCGCGACAAATGCCGAGCCTTGGATCTCTACCTGAACAACATCGGCGTGAGGAAGATCGCTAGGTTTATGAAATGTTCATCGGCGATGATAGTCCGTTGGATAAGGGATGCCGCACAGAACCTCAAATTGCAGTTGTTGCATACACCGCAATGCCAGAACGATATATTCACCGATATAAAAAAACGCCTGCCAGGTTGCTGTATAGATTGCTTATTCTCGGCGAAACGACAGGGTTATTGCGTTTGTGACTGGCGAGGGAATTGGAACCGTGCAAGAGATATACAGGAAAGTCAAGGTGGAGCTTACCAGATGCATATAGCACATCTACAACGATATCAACAACTAGGGATCTCACAAAATTACCAAAGAGCAGACTCGTAGCAGTATTATGTGAACGCCTTGCCGCCTTTTGCAGCAGTATAATGTGAGCGATGATAAAAACCCCCTGCCCCCCCTTGACAAACTCTTTTTTTATTTCTAATTTTAAAACGTAATTCACGAATGTGAATTGCGCACACAAAGGCGTGTGTTTTTTCGTAGGGGCAACGGTTGTCTCTACGGAGGAACACATGCCTTTTTTATTTTGAGGAAAGTAATATGAATAAGTGTCATTTAGCAAAGTTGTTTTTAGCAGCTTTACTCGCTACGGCCCCGGTCGTATTCGCACAGGCACCTGCTCCGGTACAAGCTGAAACAGCTCCGATTGCAGAGCCTGCCCCTTTCACTTCTGTTGAAATACCCGTTTCGGTTCCCGTTGTAGAGAAACCGGTACTAAAAGAGAAATCGGTACCAGAAGTGAAACCAGAGCTTGCTCCTGCTAAAGTTGTAGGTGGAATGAAAGTTTCGCTATATGGATTTTTTCAGCTCAACGCGGTATATGAAGATGGCGCAAATGGTGGCAGAGCCTGGTCAATTTGGGTTCCCAAAGATGCTCAAGATGGCGAAGGGCGCATATTGCTCAATGTGAACCAAACAAGAATTGGTTTGAATGTAGCTGGAGAGCCAAAAGAAAGCGGTCCAGAAGTTTCTGGAAGATTTGAAGTTGATTTTTCGAATGACAACGAGCGCAGAAACAATGGAGTTAGCGGTCTTCGCATAAGGCAAGCTTTTGGTCAGATGAAATTCAACGATATAGGCTTGAGTTTGTTGTTTGGGCAAACCTCGGATTTAATTGCTCCATTGACAGCTCCCTCAATTAACCAAGGCACTTTGCAAGGCCAAGGTTCTTTAGGTACGCGCCGTCCAATGATTCGTGCAACGCAAGCCTTAGGTCCAGTTGAAATAGCTGCAGCAGCAACAGATAATAGAGATGCGGCAGCAGCTCCAGTGTTTCCTGCTTTCCAAGGCTCTGCCAAAGCAAAAGTCCCTGCTGCTTGGGCTGGTGCAAAACAAAATGTGGAGTTTACCCTCAGCGGTCACTACGCCTCAAGAGACACGGCTGCAACAGACACAAATGGAATAAACGCAAAAAAGAAAGATGGCTATAAATATCCACCAACTTCATGGTCTGGTGTTGCAAGTTTGTCTTTGCCTGTAATTAGCATAGTAAATCTTTCTGGCGAGGTTTTTTACGGACAAAATCTAAGTTCTTATAGCAGTGGGAGCATTCAGCAAAGTAACCTTAATAGCAAATATGGAACTGGTTTACAGTCACTTGGAGGCTGGGGAGCTGCAAATATAAAGCTCCCTGCCGGCTTTGCTCTTGCGGGCGGCTATGGAGTTGAAGCTATTGACAAAGATAGAGAACCAGCTAATGGACGTATAAAGAATTCGGTAATATTCGCAAATTTGAGATACTTTGTTGATGAAGCTGCATTTATAGGTTTTGAATATGCCAACATAGCAACCGACTGGGTTGAGAAGGCAGATACAGATCGCAAAGTTGTTGATGGCAAGTTAAACCGTTTTGAACTGGTATTCAACTACGCATTTAAGTAGGAGGGAATTATGACAAAGAAATATTACGCATTCCTCATCCTTTTCCTTGCAACTTTTGCAATGGGCGCACCGCTCACCATTTTCGCGGCTGCCAGTTTAACGGAAGCATTGAACGAGATTGCAACCTTATACAAAGCATCCGCTCCAGAAGCAACGCTCACGTTCAATTTTGACTCCAGCGGCAAACTGCAAACGCAAATAGAGAACGGAGCCGAAGCAGATTTGTTTTTATCCGCAGGGCAAAAGCAAATGGATGCAATAGCGGAGGCTTACATAGATGCTGCAACGCGCAAGGATTTGCTTGTAAATCAAGTTGTGTTGATTGTGCCAAAAAACAGCAAAAAAAACATTAAGTCTTTTGAAGACTGCCTTAGCGACAAAGTGTCACTGATTGCAATTGGAAACTCCAGCGTACCTGTTGGGCAATACACCGAAGAAATATTCACCTTTCTAAAAGGGTGGGATAAAATTACCGCCAAAGCTTCTTTAGGCACCAATGTAAAAGAGGTGCTGTCGCAAGTGGAAAGCGGTAGCGTGGATGCAGGAGTGGTTTATGCAACCGATGCGGCAACCGCGAAAAATGTGAAAGTTGTGGCAGAGGCACCAAAAGGGAGCCATAAACCTGCGGTATATCCTGCGGCAGTGCTGAAAAAATCAGCACATCCACAGGAAGCAAAGGCGTTTTTAGATTTTCTAAGTTCACCAAAAGCCATGGCAGTGTTTAAAAAAATCGGTTTTGAGGTTGTTAAATAAATGGATTTGTTTCCTTTATATAACTCCCTCAGAATCACTGTAATAGCAGTTTCCATTGCGTTTGTTCTTGGGATTCTTGCGGCTTATGCTATTTTGCGTATGCCGCAAATGTTCAAGAGCGTATGCGATACAATTTTTGCTATTCCGCTTGTGTTGCCACCTACCGTTATTGGTTATTTTATACTCGTGAGCCTGTCTCCAAGTAGCATGGCGGGTTCAAAACTTCTTGAATGGTTTGATATAATCATCACAATGCGTTGGCAAGCGGCGATTGTGGCTGTTGTGATTATCGCATTCCCATTTATATATCGCACCACGCGTGGCGCATTTGAAAGTTTTGACCAGAATTTGCTAGATGCTGGGCGAACGCTTGGACTGTCCGAAAAATATATATTTTTTAGAATACTCCTCCCTAACTGCAAACACGGAATTATTGCCGGAACTGTGTTAGCATTTGCGCGTGGGCTTGGTGAATATGGAGCAACCAGCATGGTTTGCGGTTATATCGCAGGCAGAACCGCCACCGTTTCCACCTCCGTTGCGTATTTTTGGCAAATAGGCCAAGACGATATGGCATTCTATTGGACAATGATAAATCTTGCAATTGCGTTTATATTTATGGTATTAATAGAAATATTCAACAGACCTAAGGTTAGGGTATAGCTATGCTCGTTTGCAATATCAAAAAAAACCTCAGCGGTTTTACGCTGAATGTAAATGTTGAAGCGAAGCGCGGCGTAACTGCTCTTATGGGAGCATCGGGCAGTGGCAAAAGCATGACTCTCCGTTGCATAGCAGGCATTTCAAAACCGGATAGCGGACATATTGAACTGAACGGAAGAGTACTATTCGATTCCGAAAAGAAAATCAACCTGCCGCCGCAAAAACGCAACACTGGTTTTCTGTTTCAAGACTACGCCTTATTCCCGAATATGACCGTGCTTCAAAATATAATGACTGGAATAAAAAGCAAAACTAATCGCGAAAAACAAGCCGCGGAATTTGCGGAAACATTTCACATACACGCCCATTTAAACAAATATCCACACCAACTCTCCGGCGGCGAAAAGCAGCGCTCTGCCATTGCTCGCATTCTCGTAGGCTCGCCAGACATTCTAATGCTAGACGAACCTTTTGCCGCTCTGGACAGCCATTTGCGCTGGGAATTGGAAACGGAACTTTCCGCTCTGCTCAAGAGTTTCTCCAATCCGGTTTTATATGTATCTCATAACAGAGACGAAGTGTATAGACTTAGCGACAATATAGCCGTTATGAATTGCGGAAAAAATGAACCAGTTGCCGAAAAGAAAGCTCTGTTTAAAAATCCTGCAAGCGTTCAGGCGGCAAGGCTTACGGGTTGCAAAAATATCGCCAAGGCAATCGCCAAAGGAACGCAGATTTCCGTGCCGGACTGGGGAGTAGAACTTGACATTGCGCAAAACGATGTGCAATATATAGGTATTAGGGCAAATTATATTGTCCCTGCTTCTGCCGCAAACAAAGCCGATATTGCCGCCTCATTTCCGTTTGAGATAGTGAATGAAATTGAAGACACCTTCACAAATATTCTCATGGTGCGAAAACAGGGAACAAACCTGCCGCCCATTCGCTGGGAAATGCCCAAAAAAGACCGTGCAGCCTTGCAAAACCTTCCGCAAGAGCTAGCACTTTTGCGTGAACATATTTTATTTTTAAAATAAGTAAATTACCTAAATGGAAAATTTCAAATTATTGGAAAATAATATAATTCAACTTCCAAGCGGTGTGTTTGCTGGTGTAGCAAGCTATGTTTGCTATCCCAGTGGAGAGCTAGAAGGCGTTAAACTTTCGGAAAAAAATATGCTTGTCACTCACGTTGGCGAACTTGTTCCTTGCTATGAAGAAACCAACCGCCGCAAAAATAAATACTCCGTTGAATTCTACAAAAACGGCATGGTAAAAGCGGTTGCCCTCAACGAAGTCCAAGAAATTCAAACACCAATAGGCGAATTTCCCGCAGAGCTTGTGACCTTTTATGAAACCGGAGAGTTAAAACGCTTTTTCCCACTAGACGGCCAAATCAGCGGTATGTGGAGCGAAAAAGACGAAAAAGCCCTTGCCATTCCCTTATCCTTTGACTTGCCCTTTACATCTTTTACCGCAATAATCAGCGGAGTTGCTTTTTACCAAGGTGGAAACATCCGCAGCGTGACATTATTTCCTGGGGAAACCATTTCCATAAAAACAGAGTTTGGCGATATTTTAACGAGGAATGGTTTTTCTCTCTACGAATCGGGAAAACTTGAATCCTTGGAACCAGCCGCCCCAACGCTGATAAAAACTCCGGCAGGCAGAATCAAAGCCTTTGACCCAGATGCTGTTGGTGTAAGCGCCGATGTGAATTCGCTTGTATTTGGCGAAGATGGTGATGTAATCGGTTTTAACCCCGCTCGCTACGGCTCGCTGCAAATGTGCAGCCCCGAAGACTGTTCTAGCTGTTCCTTGGGGTGTCCAAAAAGTGTCTAAACACTGTTTAAACACTTTTTGGACACTTTAAAACCGCAAAATTAGCTCAAAAATGCGGTTTTTTGCTTGGCACGAAAATTGTCTTATTTATAGAAACTTTTAACAAGAGGTTTCTTATGAAAAAAGAATCTAAATCTTTCTTTGATGTTTTAACTTGCACGAATGTCTGATTAGACTGCAAGTATTCTGGAAGCCCGCTCTCTGGATTCTCTTCCAGTACCCCCAAATTCTCGGTTTTGTAGGACTGGAAATTATGCGAAAAATCGCCTTTTGAACTCTTGTACGGCTTGGAATTAATCCAGTCCAGCACAGGATTAATTAAATTTTCCGAACCTATTTTTGATAAATATATTCTGATTTCGGCGCGAGGCATTCCGTTCAGCGAGCATATACTTTTTACCTCTGCAAAAAAATCATTAGCCGAATCTACGGTTTGATATTTTTCCCCAGCCATTTCATATTCCATTTTTTTGCTTATTACATTGTATTTGATTTTCATTCCATATGCCCTCAAAAGCACTTTTAAATTTTCTATTGTATCGCGCGGTTCGCCCCTTTTGTTGTAATGTAAAAAGCTGCCTTGCCTCATAGCTATATTTGAATTTAAGATTAAATCATTTTTTGCGCTCTTAACGTGCGCTATTAAGCTGTATATGTATTCACTGAAATCAAAATTCTCATTTTCTTGATTCTCCAAAATCAAATCAGCAATATCCCATCCCTTTTCTTTTTCAAGCGGCGCAATATCCAGCATAATCCCCGGGCATTTGGTTTTTATTTTTTGCATCGCTTTAATGCCAGTATCGTCATTGTCTGGCCAGTAAATTATTTCTTTATTTAAAAGCGGGATAAAATCAACTTTTTCTGTCGCATTGCTGCCACCCGACCACGTTACGGGAACATAGGGAATTTCACCGCGCTTTTTATTTTTCTCATTATCCAAGAAATGCCACCGCAGAGCCTCAACGCACTTTTCACCCTCAACCACAAGCACAGGTTTTTCTGGATATTTAGCAAGCCAGTCCAAGCCGTAGAGCGGCCTATTGTTTTTAAACGCTTTTTTATCCCAGAATAACTTTCCGTCTCCACCGCGCCAAAGCGTGTAAGGTATTATTGTTTTAGGTTCGGTTTCAAACCGATAAATATAATGAAGCAGTTTTCCCTGTTCGTTTTTGTATTCGTAACGTCTATCAAATTCTTTAGGCCCGCCATCGTCTATTTTCAATTTCATTGGCGGTTGCGGAGCATTTTCGGGAACCGGAAAAACCAATTCTAATTTTTCGTCTATTATTTTTCCCGATATTTTTTTTGCGGGTTTTTTGCTTGCGGAATTTAGGTTGTATTTTTTTTCCAGCAACGCCGCCACTTTTGCATATTCGGCTTTATTGCCCGGAGTGCAGGGCAAGTCATTTAAGTAAGCATACAAAGTAATTAAATCGCCACCAGCTTGCCCAACCGCCGGGTCTGCCCAAACACCAGCTTTATTCTTAATATTGATTTTGAAACTACCGGGCGAATTATCGTCTCGCGTTGGATTCAATGCCACATACTCATTGCCCATAACCTTGCCATCGGGCAGCCACTCTTTTAAGTAGCTTTCTATATCTCTGTTTAGAATATCCCTTAACTCTGGCACGAATCCCCCCTGCCCAACTTAATTAAATAACTACAAATAATCAGGAAAACCGCTTTCGCGGCGGGCAGGGGAGAAAATATCGTGCTTAAAATTCTTTGCATAATTATCCTGAATCATTGTAGTTCAAATAAATATATAAAAAATGGGGGGGAGTGTCAAACATTTTTTAAATAATTTTCATTTTCGCTACATATGTGGTATGCGATTTTTCTATACGCTATTTATTTTCCCACATATAGCGTAGTCTCTTTACCCCTGCCCTATATAACATATCGGGGCATTTGGGGCATATAGGGGCATTTAGCTTTACTATATGCCCCCTGCGACAAAGCCCTAAAACATCGGGCTTATGGCATATATGGGGTATATGGGGCATATAAACAATATAACGTGCGTAGGGATTACTGTATGTAACGCCATATACCTGCGTACGTACGCCTGTATGTTTTGAACCAAGTTTCCCCTAAATGCCCCAAATACCCCAAACCCAGCGAAGCCGAGAAACATCGGGCTTATTGGCAGGGGCATATAAATATAAATGCCCCGCCAAATGCCCCGCTTAATCCCCATAGCCCTTAAATTATTCAGCACAAACAAAACGCAACGCTAAGAAACACCAAAACTTACGATTATTTGCTCGCATTTTTCAAAAATCCAGCAGCCCCGACCCCCGGCATAGGTTCTTTCAGCAAATATATAGGTTGCGGGCAGGCTGAACCCCCATTTTTTGCCTTGTTATATCCCAAATTCTAGGGTTAATGCTAATTTAAAGCAAAAAAGGGCTAGAATGCCCTTTAAAATTGAATTAAATAAAGATTCAGTATTTGCATTTTTTGCAAATACTGGCTCCGATGGAAATAAAGATTCAGTATGCAACTTTTTGTTGCATACTGGCTCCGATGGAAATAAAATCTCTTTTATTTGACAATTTGCCGAAAAAAATATATATTTAAACAGAGGAATTATGGAAAATAACTGCGAAATCGCGCTATATGAGCCAGAAACGCTAGGGCTGGAAGTTCGTTTGGAAACTGAAACCGCCTGGCTTACGCAAGCTCAAATAGCTAGATTGTTTAATAAAACGCAAGAAAATATAAGCATACATTTTAGGAATATTTTTAAAGAAGGCGAATTAGACAAAAACTCAGTATATAAAAAATCTTTATATACTGCCGCTGACGGCAAAGTTTACAAAACAAAATATTACAATTTAGATGCTATTATTTCAATAGGATATAGAGTTAATTCTCCCCAAGCTACAAAATTCCGCATTTGGGCTACCAAAATATTAAAAGAGTATCTGCTTAAAGGCTATGCCCAAAATCCAGATTTTTACTCGCAAGATAACAGAGATGTCATAAGCCTTTTGGAAAAATTGACTTGCTTAGTTGTAGAATTAAACGATGATGTTAAAGCGATGCGCAAAAATAAGATAGTAAAATTCAAACCTCAAACCGCAAGCGAAGAATGTATTTCCGAACCCGCAGAATTAATAACAAAGGGGCTGGACTGGAACTCCGATAAATCATTATGGGCTTGGAAAACAATAACAACCGCCTTAATTGAATGCGGAATGAGCAACCCAAACAAAGGCGAGTGCAGAAGCGCAGTTAGGCAATTAAAGAAAAACGGAACTATGAAAAAGAAATATGTTCACAACGGCATCTATAAGTATTTGCTGCCACCAAAAAAGATATAGAACGCGAATTAAAAAAATCAATTTTGGAGAAATTATGAGTGAAGAAAATCTAACATTAGTTAAATGCAAAGTCTGCGGAAAAAAATTCAATGGAGAAAGCTGGCAAACATATTGTAAAGACTGCTACAAAAAAAAGAAAAGAAGTGAATTTGAGGAAGTTTGTGAAGAGATACTAAATAAAAAAACAATAGAAAAATCTTTCATTTCAGCGTTGAAAAAAAATCCAATATCCGAAAATATGTCATTGAAAGAAAAGCGAAATACAATAATTGAAGCATTTTGCACAGCAGTTGGAAAATATGAATATGATGGCGAGGCTTTTTTAGACCCAATAGACTGGGATATTCGCGATAAAACAATAGAGAAATTAATTGAGAAAATATCCGATAGGTTGCCCGGAATACCAATAATTAGATACAACAAAGAAGTTGGCAGAGAAATTTTAATAAAGCCTAGAGAGCAAATATTAAAAGAAGCTATAGCCACAGGAGAAGCAATTAAAGTTCGCTACTATGGCGGTACAACGCCGGGCGAAGAACGTGAGCTTATTGTTCGTGAAATAATTTCAGATAAACACGTTAAATGCTTTTGCCTGCGGAGCAATTTAGAGAAAACATATTTTTTGAATAAAATGGAAATTGACGGAATGAGTGACGATGATATTATTGATAAAAGTTCCAGCAAAAAGAAAAATACATCTATTAATAAACCAGCCTTAACTAAAGCTGCGCTTATTATTTGGCTTATTATTTTAATCCCAATATCTATTTCTGGACTAATAACTCCTATAGGATTTTTAATTGAGGGTAAAATAGGAGAATTTATATTCGGTTCTATTTTTGAAGCCTTGATTATTTTTGCAATTTGGAAAATAATTAAAAAATTGCGAAAGAAATAAACTTATTGCTTTGCCAGAATCTTTAGCAGCAGGCTTTTGATTTCTGCTGAATCGGCTTTGAGTTCCAAGAACATAGATTCAAACTTATTTTTTAAACCATCATTTTCTTTCAGCAAAATCGCTATTCTTGCTGGCTTGCCCTCTTTTTCAGTTCGCCTGTAATACGACCCCCGCTTGGAACCCCTGCGAGCTTCCAGCCTTTGTTCTTCAGTTTCGTAAATTTTTTTCCTTGCCATACCTTAAATATATATAATTTTTGTCTAAAAATGTTAAAAAATCATAAAAAATCCCTAAAAATTAGATTTTTTTGAAAAAAAATAAATAATTTTCTAAATTTTTAGACACTTTTGCGAAAAATAATGTATATTATAGGTGTAGGGCAAACAAACAACCCTTACAGGAGCAGTTATGACATTCAACCAAGCAAAGAAAAGAGCGGCGAGGCTATTCAGAGAGGAATACAATGTCGCTAAAGTGTATAACCCAGATTATACATGCATGGAAGGCTGGCACGGCAGATATTGCCTATTAATAGCTGGTGGCAAGAATATCAGAAAATCAATAGAAATGAAATTTTAAGGATGTGCAAAATGAAAGAAGTTTGCGATGAAAATTGCGAGAGTTGCAAAAAAACTACCGCACAGCAAAGGGCAACTGAAAATTGCTGGAGAAACCAAAACAAAAACAAACAAAAAGGAGGTTCAAAATGGTAAAAATGGAGGCGCAAATGGAAACGCTTAAAGTCACACAGGTTGAAGTTGCCATTATTAATAGCAACAAGCAAAAAATCAAAGCCGATGTAAAGGTAGTTCTCAACGAGCAACTACAACTTACTGGTTTAAAGATTAGAGATGGGAAAGACGGATTTTACGTAACATATCCTTCTGATATGAAAGTTGCAGAAAGTGAAAGTATTTGCTTTTTCTACCCACTTACAAAAGAACTGCGGGAGCATATAGAGCTATGTGCGTTGGAGAAATATCAAGAACTACGTGACGCCTGATGTTTGTAAATTACAACTGATGCCAAAAAAATACGTAACGAACAATGAAGCAGCGCGGTCGCTTGGTATGAAGCCCTCTGCATTTGCAAAGGGCGTACGCCAAGGGCGATTTACGCCTTCTGGGAAAAATGCCAAAGGTAACCCAGTTTATGATTTAAAAAAAATATCTACGGAATATGAGCAAACAAAAGACACCGCATTTTTGCAAGATAGAGCGGCGATGTATTCGGGCGGCAGACCAAAAGAAGAAGGCATATTAACGCCGATTTTAAAGGCAAAAACAGCAAGCGAAACCATTAAAGCTCAAACGCAAAAATTAAAACTTGATGCTTTGACAGGAAAATTAATAGATAAAGAATTAGCAGAAAAACAAGGTGCAGAACTAGGCATTATTTTAATGGGAGCTTTGGATTCTTGGGCTGCGCGTTTAGCCCCCGAATTATCGTCTATGAAAAATTGCGATGAACACGATTTTCATTTGAGAATAACCAGGGAAGTAAATTTTTTAAAACAAGAAATAATCAAAAAATGCCTTGCCGAAAACAAAATAAAATCCGAATCAGCAGCTTAAAACTCATTATTTTGCAAAATAAAAACTAAATTATGCAGTTGAAATGCAAAATTTTGACGATAAGCCGTTTTGGAAGGGATTTTTCAGCGTTTTTAAAGCTACACCCGAATTAAACGTAGCGGAATGGGCAGCACAGCGGCGCGTGTTGCCTCAAAGCAGTTCTAGCACACCCGGGCTATGGCGCAACGAGCGTACGCCCTATCTGGTGGATATTATGAAAGAATTAAGCCCGCAGAGCAGAGCTAAAGAAATTATTTTTTGCAAAGGCTCGCAAATCGGAGCTACTGAAAGCGCGATAAATTGGTTAATGTATAGTATAGACTTGCAACCCGGGCCATTCTTAGTTCTGCAACCGACAGACACTATGGCAATAAGTTTTTCAAAGCAAAGATTAACTACGTCAATTCAACTATGCAAAGAAATTAGGGATAAAGTTGGTGAAGGAAAAAGAACCGGAAGTAGCTTGCAAGAAAAAACATATCCCGGCGGTTATGTAAAAATCAGCGGTGCAAATTCACCAGCTTCTTTAGCCTCTATGCCAATAGGAAATATTATTTGCGATGAAATAGACAGATACCCATTTTCAGCAGGCAAAGAAGGCGACCCGCTTAAATTGGCAGCAGCCAGAATAGCAACATATCCACGTGCTAAGATGTTTTTTTTAAGTACTCCAACATACAAAGAAACTTCGCCATCGTGGAATCTTTTTTTAAATTCAGACCAAAGATATTTTTATTTACCTTGCCCGCATTGTGGCGATGACAAAGACCAGCCTAACAATGGCTATTTCATTTTGAAGTTTGGAAATTTGCAATGGGAACCGGGCAAGCCCGAAACCGTAATGTGCTATTGCCCGCATTGCGGCGGTGGAATAGAAGAATATCAAAAAACGGAAATGCTTAAAAAAGGAAAATGGATTCCAGAAAACCCCGGACATCACCGCGTTGGATTTCATTTAAGTAGCCTGTATTCTCCCGTTGGTTGGCTTTCTTGGGCGCAAGTTGTGCGTGAATTTGAAGCAGCGGGCAACGACCTTGAAAAGCGTAAAACATTTGAAAACACAATTCTTGGTTTGCCTTGGGAAGGCACGGGCGAAAGCATTGCAAATGAATATTTGGAAAGAAGGCGCGAACAATATATTTGCGAAGTGCCGCCAGAAGTTCTTTTACTTACAATGGCAGTAGATGTACAAAAAGACCGCTTGGAATATTTGGTAAAAGGCTGGGGCAAATATGAAGAATGCTGGGGAATAGAATATGGAGTATTGCGCGGCGAAACATCAGAGCTTAATTCTCCAGACAAAGATTTTCCTACGCCTTGGCAGCAGTTGGATATTGTAAGAACCAAAGGATTTAAAAGAATTGATGGAACAGAGATTCGCATAGTTTGCACAATGATTGACTGCGGTTTTTATTCCGATGTAGTATATCATTATACCAAACCCCGCGAGCGTATGCGAGTTTTCGCAGTGCGTGGAAGCTCAACAATAGATAAACCAATAATGAATAAACCTTCACGTAACACAAAAAATAGAGCGGCAATGTTTTACTGCGGAACAAACCAAGCAAAAGAGCTTATATATTCCCGTTTAAAAATTGAAACCGCTGGCCCGGGATATTATCATTTTCCAGCAGACGAAAAAACAGGATTCAATGCGGCGTTTTTTGCAGGCTTGACTTCTGAAAAAAAAATAGCAGTCTATAAACGCGGATTTAAACGGCTTGAATGGCACAAGGAAAAATCAGCTAGAAACGAACCGCTAGATTTAGATGTGTATAATTTAATTGCAATTCGTTTTTTAGAAAAAGATTTAATCCGCTTAACAGCTCAAGTTGAAGCAATGGAAAAAGCCGAAAAAACCGATTCAGATAAAACTAATTTGGAAAAATCAGAACCAAAACCTATACAACAAAATGAAAAGCCGAAAATAAAATATGCGCAAAAAAATTCTGGCATTCATTTAGCCGTTTAGTATTTTATATTTCTGTTGGAGTTTAATCAGCAGGATAATAATTTTTCTAGTAAAAAACTAGAAAATAATAAAACGTTATGGCAACCACAGAAGAACAAAAAACAGCAGAAGAATTGCGGAGCAACAACGCACTTAATGCCATTGATGTTAAACTTGCTAGAGAAATGTGTTTGGAATATATCAAAGCGGAGAAAGCCGTTTTAACAAGCCAGTCGTATCAAATTGGAGGGCAAACACTTACAAGGGCAAATTTAGGGGAAATAAGAAATGGGCGGCAAGAATGGCAAGCAATTTTAAATAACTTGAAGGGCGGCGGGCAACGTACATTCCGCAGCGTAATTCCCGCGGTGGATTTATGAGAGCTAAAATAAAATCAAATTCAAACGTGCCGAATTTATTTACCGCAGTAAATTCAGTTCAAGAAATAGTACGCAATTCTCCTTATACAGGTGCATCAAATAAAAAATCTATGCGAAATTGGCAGCCGACTTCTGCAACAGCAGATGAAGCATTGCTGTCCGCGCTTGATACATTGCGCTCGCGTTCTCGCGATGCTTTCCGCAACCAGCCAGCGGCAAGAGGCGCGTTAAAAACAATATGTGCTGGGGTTATAGGTTCGGGTTTGCAAATGCAACCCAGCATAGATTATGAATTTTTAAAAATGAAACGCGAGCAAGCGGAGATATGGCAAAAGAAAACCAAGCAAGAATTTAGGCTATGGTCTGAAAGCCGCAACTGCGACTTTTCAAGGCAGCAAACATTTACGGATTTGCAGGAACTGGCACTTATGTCGCAACTTGTAGCCGGAGATT
>Ga0268262_10000688_pt1 | contig 44024 bp, 40 predicted proteins | sample TergutNc150P3_FD_190354 | JGI IMG/M metagenome (GOLD analysis project Ga0268262, IMG submission 190354) | Nasutitermes corniger P3 segment gut microbial community from laboratory colony in Florida, USA - Nc150 P3 (SPAdes) (version 2) | ecosystem: Host-associated > Arthropoda: Insects >...
TAGGCAGCGGGAACCGATGCCCGCAAGTTTTTGAAAAAGCTGGGTTTCCCAGTTTTTCAAAAACTTTGGCGTAAAGCGTTCGATGTCAATCGAACGCAACTTGGTATTAGTATAGCGAGCCACTTGCAAAACAGTCAATTGGTTTGAAAAGCAGCATAGAGAGCCTCATCGACGAAAGATGGAGCCACTTGCAAAACGTCAGTTTTGCAAGTCCAACGGAGTTGGTAAGCTGCTCCCGACCGGAGCACTCTCTGGCGTAAAACATTGTAAACAAGTAAGTTACAAAATACAGCCAGAGACGGCGGAAAGTCGGGAGCAGACATAGCGTATAGTTTTGCAAGAAGCCCTGATGAATCTCAAACTCAAAACCGCATCTATCAAAGCTTTCACCTTGTAACCCGTACCTTGCGCCTCCAAACCGTATCACACACCTAGTTTAGTACTTCCGCCCCAAATTCGTATAATATAGAGTGTAGTTTATTAACCGAACCCGCCCACCCAATTCCCCACCCACTCGAAAACTTTTCCAACGAGAAAGAGGAATCGGCGAGGCTCTATCTCGAACAACGCCGCTGGAACGGCAACCCCACCTGCCCCAAATGCCAAGCCCCCACCAAACAATACAGAGTCAAGCGCAAAGGCAAAGAAGGCTATTTTGAGTGCGCCCATTGCCGCAAAGTTTACACCGTAAGGACAGGCACCATCCTCGAGCACTCCCACATCCCACTGCACAAATGGATTTACGCCTTTTATGAAGTGGTCATCTCTCGCAAAGGCATATCCTCCCCCCAACTGTCCGAAAAACTCAACATAACCCAAAAGAGCGCATGGTTTCTCCTCCAGCGCATCCGCAAAGCATGTGAAGAAGACAACCATAACCTCGATCTCCTGAGCGGCATCGCAGAAGCCGACGAAACCTACATCGGCGGCAAAGAAAAGAACAAGCACGCCTCAAAAAAGCACAAAACTGGCCAACCCAACCCAAAGACCCCAGTCTTTGGCATCCGCCAGCGCAACGGCAGAACCAAAGCCCAAGTCCTTCCAGACACCACCCGAAGCACAATCCAGGCCGCCGTCCGCGCCGCCCTCCAGCCAGGCTCCATCCTCTGCACCGACGAACACCCAGCCTACAAAGGAATGCCCGAATATCACCACCACACCGTCAACCACACCGCCAAACAATACGTTGACGGCCAATATCACACAAACAGCATAGAAAGCGTCTGGGCCATCCTAAAACGCTCCTATATCGGAATCCACCACTGGATAAGCAAAAAGCACCTCCAGCTTTACATCAACGAACATTGCTTCCGCCACAACTCAGGCAAAAAGAAATTACCCATCCACGACAGAGTAAACTCCCTCATTACCATGTGTTTCGGCAAGCGACTAACATACACCCAACTCATATCCTGAATGTCCCAATGGCGCAAACTCCCGCCCAAAACCCAAACCGACTATCAAGAATAAAAGAGGTTTTATGGAAAGAAGCTCAATCACAGTCCCTGTGCAAGGCACCAAGCAAGTCTGTCTCACCCTCTCTGACGAAGCATCAGGAGCCTCCATTTCATACGCCTCCAGTAACCCCTACATAGCCACAGTGAGCGGCAGTGGCCTCACCGCCACAGTCACGGGCATCGTCGCAGGCACAGCCACCATCACAGTCACAGTGTCCAAAGCAGGCCGCACAGAGACCGCCGATATATCAGTCATAGTCGGTGCAGGCGACCCACCCTCCACCTGCCCCCCTTACCCCCTTACCTTCACAGTCACCCGCAACCTGCCCACACTTTCAACCACCTCATACACACTCGAAATCAAACAAAACGCAACCCTGACCCCAAGCATCCAAATCACCAGCACACACTGCACAGACCCCTGGACCCACACAGGCGCCCTCCCCCCAGGCATGTACACCAGCGTATCGGACGACACTTACACAATCCAGGGCACCCCAGAAACCACAGGCGAATACAACTACACAATCACCAGATGCGACCAGACCGCCACAGTCAAAATCACAGTCATACCAGCCGATGCGACCCCACAACTGTATTCCTTAGACCCTCTATTAGACCTTACCTAGCCCCTGGCCCTCTCCACGCATCCCGAAGCCCAAGCATCCTCTCTTTCACATCCCTGAAAAACCTGTATAGCATTTGTTTTTCAGCAAGCGACAACTCATCCGTAGAAATATCCGTAATGAGCGAAGTAACAAGCAAACGCTCCTCCTCACTCATTCCAGCCCAATGCTCAGATGAAATTATCGGCGGCGGATTATTCGGAGCATCAAGGAACTCAAGGACAGAACAGCCAAGCACCGAAGCCATGTGAGCCAAAGTATTGATGTGAGGCCGTTTTCTCGTAGAATCCTGCAAAAACCTCCTCAGCACCTCCTCACTAATACCGAACATATCCGCCATAACATCCATCTGAACCGCACCCCGCTTTGTCAGAAGCCCATTCCTCCTGCAAAACTCTTTCACACGCACCCCAAAAACACCTTGTTGCGGCCACCACTTATTAACAGACATAGACATACCCAAACAACAAATTGTCCGAGCTTGAAGCGTTCAAATTGGTGTTGACATACACCATATTGAACAGATAATGGATGAATGGAGATTGAAACCATGACTCAGTTATGGGAGTGGCTATTTTTATTTCCATTCAACCCCGCCACTGGCAACCAGTCAGCGGCTTAACTCCCAAGGAGGGAATATGAGTAATTTCGGGCAAGACGACCGATATAAAAGAGTCGAGTTTATCCTTAATGAAGGTAAGGGATTTGTCGGAATAGACGGCGGTCTGAAAGCGTTTCTCAGGAGAAGCGCCAATGAGCTAAAGAACGGCGTCTTAAATGGAGGTTATTATTATAACTCCTATTCTATTCCTGAAAATGCTAGGCCAGAGAATTGGGTTACTTGGCATACCTTCAAACAGATTTACGACTGGAAAGTTGGCGAGGTAAAGCTGAGTGTTAAAGTCCTGCAAGACTTGGAATTTGAAGCATTATCAGAAACTCCCAAAAAACAGTAAATATAAATAGAGTTTCGTCCAATCAACAAGGGGTATTGACTATGAATAAACATCTCTTTTCCTTATCAGCCGTCTTATTCGTCATGCTATTTGGCTTCATCTCATGCAGCGGCTCCAAAGACAACCCAACCCCACCCCCAGGCCCACAATTCGTAGCCGTCACAGGCATAACCCTAGACAGAACCACCATCACCAACGACGTCACCAAGCAAGAAAAGCTCACACCCACAATCTACCCAGAGAACGCCACAGTCAAATCCGTCACATGGGCCACCAGTGACGAAACCAGAGCCAAAGTGGACAACAGCGGCCTAATAACAATCATCGGCTCAGGCAAAGCCACCATAACCGCCAAAGCAGGAGACAAAACAGCCACCTGCGAAGTCAACGGAATAGGGCCTGACATATATCTCACTAGCACCCAAGGACTCTACAAAAACGGCTTTGAGCTAAACCTCTGGCCTATTTTCTCTGGGTCTGGCATCCCTCCCAACGGCAGGAGAGATGTTAGGGCTTTCACTATGGTAAATGATGATGTTTATGCAGTGGGAAGCGTCATAGAGGGAGGTATAAGAAGATACGCTTATTGGAAGAACGGCGATTCGCCTATTGTATTACAAGATGATAGCTCCCGTGTTCAGGCTATATGCGTCTCAGCAGGTGATGTTTATATAGGCGGATACGAGTCTGGAGGTGTACTTGCACCCGATAAAGGAAAACTCTGGAAAAACGGAATTGAGCAGCCCCTTGACTCTTACAAGGACTACCCACCACATGGAGTCACCTCCATTGCCGTTTTGAATGATGATGTCTATGCTGTCGGAACTATTACCACTTCTTTTGAAATAATTGGAAGTGGTGGTGCCTACACAGGTTTCGATAACGTTCTTTGGAAAAACGGCAAAGTAGTATTGGCCGGCGATAATCACCCCCAACATGTTTTTCTGGCTGGAAACGACATATATGTTGTTGGCTATATCTGCGACCCCTTACCTGTCGCAACGCTCTGGGTAAACAATGTGCCACAGCGATTGCCAGTCCCCAACGGAACTTATAGCTCAAAAGCCATTCAAGTTTTCGTGTCAGGGGACAATGTTTACGTGCGTGGGTTCTATTTCTTAAATGGACAGAAACGAGCCATTGACACAATATGGAAAAACGGCGTCAGGCAAGACCTCCCCCCTGACTTTATTTCTGATTCTTTCTTTGTTCACGGCTCTGATGTCTATGTTGTGGGGGCCTACCTTGAGGCCTATTATGACATTAAAAAACTTCTTAAAAATGGAGTTGAACAATATGAAGTTAGACATGCTTATACTATTACAACCATATACCCTCTACAAGGTATTTTTGTAAAATAATGCCACAATAAAGAGATACTGGCTCCAAATGGAGCCAGTATCTCTTTATTTTTCAAAACATACTTTACTATTAAAAATATTAAACCCAAGCTCCAATAAGCTAAAATCGGCCTTTATTTATCATCAAAACCAGATTATTTAAGACACAATAACAAGTGTATAATTAATTATACTTGTATAGGAGGTAACTCTTGAATGATTCCGTTGATGTCACTATAGAGGAAGTGGGTTCTGGATTTACATCTCGGACACCACAGGGGCATGTCAGTGAGCTCAGGGTGTCTTTCGAGCGGAACCCTGCACGTGATGCAGTAGGGCACATGACTGTATTTGCCTCTTACTGCCCTAAAAAGAACTCCGCTCTCTTCAACAAAATCTTTTCCAATCTCATAATGCTCAAGCTGTTTGCGAAGTTTATGAATCTCTTTAGAAAGTTCGGTATTTTCTTTCTTCAAATCTTCTTTTTCTTTTTCGAGAAGTTCCAGTTGCTCCTTGACCAGCAGAAGCCTCTCTCGTAGAATCCCTGCCGAGCCATGCTCTTCAATAAGTTTGTTGAACAAGTCTAGTAGTGACATAAATCTCCTATAAAATTTTAATTATATTACGGCTGATTCCATATGTCAACTCCAATTCCATTGCACATTCCCACATCAATACTATCAATAGTTTGAGAGGAATCTATAATGGGAAGTGTAACATTATCAGTCGGTAGCGATGCAGTACCACCTATTTCTTGGTTTGCCTCTGATGGCGGAAGTGTAAGCCCAGTAGGAGAGGGTTTCTCAGCTACAGTCACAGGCACCGGCACAGTCCAGGTAACCGTCACAGATAGCAGGGACAAAAGTTGCCCAGGAGGAGGCACCTTCTCAAACTCCGTCAACCTTGGAGGTGGTGGCACCCAACCGCCGATGAAATATTTTGACTGTGTCCAAGAAGGTTATGTGCAGGTGAACGGGAAGTGGACTCGTTGTTGCCATGATTGTGCGGAGGTTCTTTATGGTGGAACCCCTGGGGGTTGCGGAATGAAAAATTGTTCCGATTTAATGGTGGGCGGGATAGACTATAAGGTACAAATTCCCATACCGGCAGACATAAGTGGGTAAGCTAGTTTGTTGATCCGTCCACAGGCATGGTCACGGTGAACTGTGTTTACTACAGTATTCCTACCAAGTTGCCGCCATGCACTCCTCATAGCTATCGAAGGCGCCATTAACACGTTGGATACATGCTAGACAGTAAAGTGTGCCGTCAACAGCACTAGCATCTCCCCAAGTAGTGCAGTCCCACTTCATTTCCGGCGGTTGGGTGCCACCACCTCCAAGGTTGACGGAGTCTGAGTAGATGCGTTCTCCCACACCCCCTACATCCACAACTGTTAACTCAATAAGGCTTCTCAATAACCCCTATCTATTCTCACAGAAGGAACAGCATGGAAGACACCCTCAGACAGACACTATCGTATCCACTATCTTATCCACTATCGGAGACACACAACCACCAGCCAAACCCGCAGGGAATATACCCCGCGGGTTTCTCAGAAAGCAATGCTGATCAAAAGATAGCGAATAGACATGAGCCGCAAGAGTTTCAGGAGGTCATCCATGAGTAGCAAAGGACAACTTTACGACCTAAATGGCACCCCCCATCAACAACGCAGACCGATTCCGCGCCCCCACCACATACGGCACAGCCCATGGTCAAGGTTATATAGCCCTTCCCGTAGGGAATGGCACGGAGTGCATAGGCTGCGCCGAGAGTGAAGCGAGCCGCCGTAGGCGGGGAGCGAAACGGAAAGCGCAGCCGTAATCTATGAGATTCAGTGCCAATCAATAGGTGAAACGCTTTAATGTATCCCAACGGCCACACCATCAACATCTCCACCCTCGACTACGAGCGCGCCCTAGCCGCCAAGAACGCCTTCCCATCCATACTTGGCAGGTACACCTAACCCATCAACTCGCCTATCTATATATCAAATGCCCCTCAAGAACCGAACAGACTACATCGCCCAAACTGCCGAGATGACTCGCCCCCTTGCCGACTCCCCATGGATTGAGATTCTTCTTTTGAAGCGCATTTACTATAACAACAAACTACACCCCACCCCCTCCCACTCCCCTATAAATCCCCCATCACCAAAACCAACCCCCGAAATTAAATATATAGTTCACCGCTCTATAAACTAATTGAATAATCATGCTTAATTAATGGCTTGATCCAGATCGGCTATTATGTCGCAAATGTCCTCTATACCCACCGACAGCCGCAGGAGCCTCGCGTTAATACCGTTTTTCTCGCGCTTTTCCTCGGGTACATCGGCATGGGTCTGAGTCACCGGATATGTTATAAGGGATTCCACACCACCCAGGCTCTCAGCAAATTGAATGACTTTGACTTTCTTTAATACGCTGAGGGCAAGTTCCGCGCTTTCAACTTCAAAAGAAATCATACCGCCGAAGCCGGTTGACTGCTTCTTGAGCGTCTCATGGCCTGGATGAGTCTCCAATCCCAGATAATAAACTTTTTTTACCTTTTTCTGGCGGCAGAGCCATTTCGCGGCCTCAGCCGCGTTTTGGTTGTGCCTCTCCATTCTGATAGCGAGCGTTTTTATACCCCGCGTCATCAGAAAACAGTCGAAAGGAGATAACAATGCGCCGGTCGTTTTGTTGATATAATGCAGCTTTTCCGCCATATCAGCGCGGGCTGCGACGGCCACGCCCGCCATTGTGTCGTTGTGTCCGCAGAGGTATTTGGTGCCGCTGTGTATGACGATATCCGCGCCGAGACGTATGGGTAGTTGGAAATACGGCGTTAAAAAGGTGTTGTCAACTATAAGAAGCAATCCATGTTCCCGAGCTAGTTTTGACACTTCAGCAATATCCGTAACTTTTAGCATGGGGTTTGTCGGGGTTTCCACAAAGATGGCCTTTGTGGTGGGCGTAATAAGGCTCTTGATTTCGCCTATATTGCCCGTATCCGCATAATCCACGGTCACGCCGTTCTTTTTGGAAAAGTTGCCAAACAGTCGGATAGAGCCGCCGTAAAGGTCGTCTGAAGCAATCACTCTGTCGCCTTGGGAAAACAATTCCATAACAGCCGCCTCAGCCGCCATGCCCGTTGAAAAAGCCACCGCGCCCGCGCCTTCCTCAAGGTGCGCCATTATGTTTTCCAGATGCTCGCGTGTGGGGTTTTGCAGCCTTGAATAGCTGTAAACTTGGTTTGAATCCACCGATTCCCTCGCGAATGTGGCGCTCTGATAAATGGGGGCCGCCACCGCACCCGTTGAATGCGTCATGTCCTTTGCGGCATGAAGACATACTGTATTAAATTTCATTAGCTAACATCCTTTCATGTTTTTATTTAGTCTTTCAGCAATCTGCACGGCGTTCAATGCCGCACCCTTTCTTAGGTTGTCCGACACTACCCACATGCTCAAACCGTTTTCGACGCTTGTGTCGCGCCGTATTCTGCCCACATAGACATCGTCCGTACCCTGGGCATACAGCGGCATGGGATACGGGGCAGCGCCGCCTTTGCCGTCCAGAACGGTTATTCCATGGGAATTCTTCAGAATCACGGAGATGTCATCTAATTCAAAAGACTTTTCAAACTCCACGTTTATAACCTCGCTATGACCCGTAAACACCGGTACCCGCACTGTGGTCGCCGTTACACGGAGTTCAGGTTCATGCAGTATTTTTCGCGTTTCTGTCATCATTTTCATCTCTTCTTTGGTATATCCGCCGTCACAGAAATCACCGATGTGGGGTATGCAATTGCCCTTTATTGGAAAAGGGAATGTCGTGGGCGCACCTTCTTCCTCTAAATCGCGCCAGCCGCCCATACCTGCGCCTGAAACGGCTTGGTATGTAGCGTACACAATCCGTTTTAAACGATAAGCCTTATGAAGGGGGTTCAATGCGACAACGGCCTGTATGGTAGAGCAGTTGGGATTTGCGATAATCCCTTTATGTAGCGCAATATCCTCCGGGTTGACCTCTGGAACCACCAGCGGTACTTTCTCGTCCATGCGCCAAGCGGAACTATTGTCCACTACAGTACATCCGTATTCCGCGGCGATTGGGGCAAATTGCAGGCTGGTTTCACCTCCAGCAGAAAACAGGGCTATATGGATACCGCCGCTTTTGTTGAATGATTTCTGCGTCAATTCCTCAACGGTATAATTGCCGCTGTTCCAGTGAATTACATTGCCAGCGGAACGCGCCGTGGCAAACAGGTATAAGTTCGCTATGGGGAAATGCCGCTCCTCAAGGATTTTGAGGATTTCACGACCCACCATGCCGGTCGCTCCGACAACAGCCACATTGTATGCTTTCACCGCTTTTCCATCCTCTACGCGCCCATTGCGAAAAATTTGTCGTGTATCGCGTTTACCGCCGCCTCCGCGTCTTTCTCGTCAACCAAAATAGTAATTTTTATCTCTGAAGTAGATATCATTTTTACGCTGATGTCGGCGGTGTAAAGAGCCTCAAACACGCCAGAGGCAACGCCTGGTGTTGATTCCATGCCCGCGCCGACAACCGATATTTTCGCCGTGCGGTCATCATATCTCAGCTCGGCATAGTGTATGATGCCCTTGTTTTTCTCTAGCGCACCCAAGACCTTGCCCAATTCGGAACGCGCGACCGTAAAGGAAATGTCTCCATGCCCCGTAATTGCCGTTCTAGTGATTACGCCCATGGAAACGCCCTCGCGGGCCATCAAAGAAAAGACATTGTAGGCTCCTCCAGGCTCGTCTTTTACGCCCAGAAGCGTAATGCCCGCAGTATCCTTATCCACGGTCACGCCGCTGACATACATCCTTTCCATATGTGGCACCTCCTTAACCAAAGTCCCTTCCACATCCGAAAAACTTGAGCGGACGATAAGCGGGACACGGTATCGTTTCGCCATTTCAACCGAACGGCTGTGCAAAACCTTTGCGCCCAGGGACGAAAGTTCCAACATTTCATCATAACTTATCACGTGGATTTTCCTGGCGTTTTTTACGATACGCGGGTCGGCGGTATAAACACCGTCAACGTCCGTACATATTTCGCAAAGATCCGCGTTCAGTACAACTGCCAAGGCAACCGCAGTCGTATCCGACCCGCCGCGCCCGATTGTCACCACGTCACCGTATTTATTCATACCCTGAAAACCTGCCACTACGGCGGTGTTGCCGCGTTCAAGCTCAAAGCGCAGTCTTTCCGGGTCAATTGATTTTATCCGCGCGTTGCCGTAAACCGACGTTGCGTTTATACCGGACTGCGCAGCATTTAAGGAAACGGCTGGCAGACCTTGCGCGCGCAAAGCTATCGCCATGAGGGCCGCAGACTGCTGCTCACCCGTTGATATAAGAGCATCAGTCTCACGTTTCCCAGCATCGTCGCTTATTTCAGCGGCTTTCGCCAGCAATTCGTCCGTTGTGTCTCCCTGTGCCGAAACAACGACAACCAAGCGGTTTCTGTCCGAATGAAGCTTGGCCATACTTGACGCGGCTGATATGATATTCTGCGCGTTCGCCACGGAAGTGCCACCGTATTTGCGTACTATAAGCAATTGTGTCGCCTCCTCATATGCTAATTACGCCAAGTGCGCTTAAAACCTTTGTCCCCGGCGATGCTTCCTCAAGAGCGGCCCACTTTTCCCGCGCTGATGCTAAATCTTCCGCTTCCGTAAGCCATGCGGTTTCGCGCTGGCAATGTTTTGGTGAAACGCGTAAAGCCCCCGGCCACAACCGACTGAAGAGCGCTTCAAATTTTTCGCCGCATTTCGCGCGTATCATTCTTCTTTCGGCGTTGGTAGCAGGAATAATGTACAGCATTTCGTGTGACCAGTAAAGGCCTGTATTTTCGTTTATCCTTCGGGTTGCCTCAACGACATCGCTGACGATGGCTGCCGCCGTCGGGTATTTCCCCGCGCCACGTCCGTAAAACATGACATCTCCTGTGGCTTTCGTGCCAAGCAGGACGCTGTTGTACACGCCGTTAACGCTATACAGCGGATGCCCGTGCGGAACAAGGCGCGGCGCGACAGAAGCTTCGGCTGACAACCCCGAAAGCCGTGCGCCAGCAACAAGTTTTATATTGTATCCCAGTGATTTGGCGCACAAAAAATCGGCCTCCGTGAGGCGCGTAATTCCCTGGGTTTCTATATCAGTCCACACGGCGCGGCGCCCTGATACGAGTGACAGTAAGATGGAAAGCTTACGGCAGGCGTCAAGTCCCTCAACGTCCGCCGTCGGATCGCTTTCCGCGTATCCCGAGGACTGAGCCTCGCAGAGGGCTTCCGCGAAACTTTTTCCAGCGACACTCATTTCAGTCAGTATATAATTCGAGGTGCCATTCAAAATGCTTTCTATATGCAGTATTTCATCAAAAAGCAAATTACGGGCCATGGGGGCAATAAGCGGAACACCGCCGCCAACGCTCGCCTCAAATAAAAAATTAACGCCGTTATCGCGCGCAAGGCCAAGAAGTTCGGCTCCGCGCTCAGCGACCAATTCTTTATTTGAAGTAACGAAATGCTTGCGAAAGGATAAAGCGCGTTTTGCATAAGCGTAAGCAGGTTCAAGGCCGCCCATCGCCTCGACTATTACGCGAATATCCCCATCATTCATAATATCGTCTATATCACGGGTCATATATGGGCCGACTTCACTGCCGGGGTAATCACGCCTGACAAAAATACGTTTGACTCTAACAGGCTGCCCCGCCTGCCGTTCAACTGTCTCGCTGTTTTGCCACAAAACATTGAAAACGCCGGAGCCGACCGTACCGTAACCGAGAATGGCAATATTTACCACAGAATGTTTCCTTTCGGTAAGCAGAATGAAAGGCTTAACCCATTATAACACGCCAGGCAGACGGAATACAATAAAAAAGGGAACTACTTGCTTGACTATTCCCACAAGCCAAAAAACTTGTTGCATCGGCATCAGAATCTGGTATTATTTGTGTGAATGGAGAAAAAATGTCAAATCATGCCCCCTATACTATTGCCCAGCGATTACTGCGTACGCTTGTAATCTGTCCGATTATGGTTATCGGAATGGTATCTTACAATCTGATCTTGCATAGTGCTTTGTCATTTGGCAATCTTGGCGCGGCGTTGATTTATATGTTTCCGATTGCGTTTTTTCTGGATTTTGCGATAATGTTTTATTTAGTTCGCGCAATCGTTCATAAAATCAACAGACCTAAGCAATGGTGGATTTATCCAGCAATAAATGTCGGTTTGATGGCGATACTTTGTAGCGGTATTGCATTGGCATTTTCTGGTTATTTCTCTTTGATTGACTGGATCAGCGCGTTTGCGATAAATTATCCAGTTGCGTTGGCATTCCTGATCATTATTGCAAAACCTATCGGCGATAAAATTAAATTCTAGTGGGCTTCTAAATTGCCCGCACGGGGGAGACCCTGTGGAGTCAAGTAAGTAATTCCCATAAAAAAACATTGAATATAAGCAGTTCAGCTTTTCTTATGCTGAACTATTGTAATGCTGTCCCTGGGGTAAAACATTTAGAAACGGTACAATTTCAAATGGAGGGGAAAGAATGCTTTTTGATTTCAACACTGTTATCCCGCGCAGACACACCAATTCGTTAAAATACGACTTCGCGCTAAACCGGGGAAAACCGGAGGATATACTTCCGATGTGGGTGGCGGATATGGACTTCAGCGCTCCGCCTTGCGTGGAGAACGCGCTTGCCGCAAGGGTGCGGCATAATATTTACGGATATTCCGACGCAGACGACCGTTATTTTGAGTCTGTGGCCGGCTGGCTGGCCTCCCGTCACGGATATAAAACACACCCGTCCTGGCTGATCAGGACACCCAGCGTCGTATTCGCGCTATCCATGGCGATACGTGCGTTTACCAAAAAAGGCGAAGCCGTAATTATACAGCAGCCGGTTTACTATCCTTTCGCGTCCTGCGTTGAGAGCAACGCGAGAAACTTGGTCGTCAATCCCCTCGTTTTTAGAAACGGGAGGTATGAAATCAACTTTGAGGACTTTGAGGAGAAAATTGTTCAAAACCATGTACGTCTTTTTATTTTGTGCAGTCCGCATAATCCGGTTGGACGAGTTTGGACGGCGGAGGAACTTACGCGACTGGGAGATATATGTGTCCGTCACGGCGTGTTGGTAGTATCGGACGAGATACATATGGACTTTACATACAGTGGACACAGGCACATACCATTCGCATCTCTCAAATCTGATTTTGAAAGCATCGCGGTAACCTGCACATCGCCCTCAAAGACTTTCAACCTGGCAGGTCTGCATATATCCAATATCTTTATAGCGGATAAAACCATGCGGGATAAATACCGCAGAGAAATTGAAAGTACAGGCTACAGCCAGCCCAATATCATGGGCCTTATAGCCTGCGAATCCGCGTACCGCGATGGTGAGCGCTGGTTGGACGAACTGCTTGAATATTTATGGGTCAGCGTATGCTATGTAAAGGATTGGCTTGGAGAGCGATTGCCTGCCCTAAGACTGGTGGAGCCGGAAGGAACGTATTTTTTATGGCTTGATTGCCACGAACTGGGGCTTACCGACGAGCAACTCGACGAGCTACTGGTTCACCGCGCCAGGATATGGCTTTTCGCCGGAACCGCATTTGGCCGCGGAGGAGAAGGCTTCCAGCGCATGAACATAGCCTGTCCCATACGCGTGCTGACAGAAGGGCTTGAGCGTATCCTCAACGCATCAAAAAGCCTGAAATGACGCGGGAGCCACTTGCAAAACGTTAGTTTTGCAAGTCCAACGGAGTTGGTAGGCTGCGCCCGATCGGAGCAGGCTCTGGCGTAAAATATTGCCGGTAAACAAGTTGCGAAATACAGCCAGAGACAGCTGAAGGTCGGGAGCAGACGTACAACAAGGTTTTGCAATTACCTCGCGGCATATAGCAATTTTAGATGGCGTAGTCCATTCTCATGACTTCTGAATCCAATTTTATCAATATGTTTCGCATGAATGTATTGCACATTTTGGACTACGAAAACTAAAACTGCTATAGCAATTTAACTATTTATATGTGAACTGCTATGTCAGGATTTGCTTGCGGAACAATGGACGTATATTCGGCAAGTGGCAGCTTTGGTATTACATCATATCCATGACTGGGAAGTATATTTTCATAGCAACGTCACCGGTTTGCTCAATCCTCATTTTTTTTCATCTTTCTCATGACATCTTGAAGCTTTGCAATGATAACACCATAATTATCACGCTCATGGGGCAGTTCGCAGTTGGTACAATTCTTCAAGCCGTCTTGAAAGAACTCGGGACTACCACCGCACTCCCCGCCTAGCGTGTACAGTGGACAATAACAAAACAGGCAGTTGAAATTATCTGTATCATCTATAGGATGACAAGGGAATGCCTCGCATTCACGATGACTGAAGAACGCATAATGTTTATCATGCCATGATTTGACAGAGATTTCTTTTTCTGACATCTGTATTTCTCCTGTTTGTAGTCTATAGCAGTTCAACTTTTCAAGGCTGAATAGGAATTTTCACCTGCCATAACTTATAGCAATTTTCGCTTTTATTGCTATATTAGCCTGTGGCTTAATAAAAATCACGGGGAAAAAGAATATCCTTTTAGCGGCAGAGTATATTGAGGCGGAGCGATACTACACCGTCAACAAGTTTGAAGAACAGAATGGTAGCGCGTTGTTTCAAATCAGTGGCATGGCTACTTTATGTTTATAGCAGTTCAACTATTTACAGGTGAACTGCTATTTGCTTGCAGGCGGGCTTTGCCCGTTGTAAGCAAGCAATACGAACGGAAATTGCTATATAATATATTTTGTTATGCTTGCAAGTTTTAACCATGTCCATTTTTCGTTCGGTCCGCTGGAAGTATTGAAGGACATTACTTGGGTTCTTGAGCCTGATGAGGTATGGGGCGTAATCGGGCGCAACGGAGCCGGCAAGAGTACGCTTTTTAAACTTCTTCTGGGAGAGCTTGAGGCGGATCGGGGCGCGGTTGTGAGACCAACCCCTGAGCGCGGTATCAGGCTCGGTTACTATTCACAGGACTTGGAACCCGCTACAAATGGCGATATTTTGGAGGAAACTCTTCATGCTTTCGCTGATGTTGAACGTCTGACTCATGAAATGCGGGATCTGGAACACGCCATGTCTGAGTCGAGCGATGACCTGGAATCCGTCATGAACCGTTATCAACAGGCTCAGGAGGCTTTTGAGCGGCTGGATGGTTTTACTATTCGCGCTCGCGCAGAGTCCATCCTTTTTAATCTGGGTTTTTCGCCTGACATGTTGAAAAAGAATGTTGGTGAGCTGTCCGGTGGGCAGAGGTGCCGTGTGATGCTCGCCAAAGCAATACTTCAGGGACAGGATTTACTGTTACTTGATGAACCCACAAACCACCTGGATTTGCCTAGCCTGCGTTGGCTGGAAGATTTTGTTCAGGACACAACAGCGACAGTAGCGGTCATAAGCCATGACAGATACTTTATGGACAGGGTGGCTACTTCTATTTTGGAAATAGAATCTGGTTGCAGCCGTGTTTATGAAGGTAACTACACTGAGTTTATGGAAAAAAAAGAGGCTGAAATTGAAGCGGCGGAAAAGGCTTTTGAACTCCAGCAAGCCTATATAAAAAAACAGGAAGAATACATAAGGCGCAACATCGCCGGGCAAAACACCAAGCAGGCCAGGGGACGCCGGACGCATCTGACAAAAATGAAAAGGCTGGAGCGTCCGCTAAAAGACCGCCGACAGGTTAAATTTAAATTCCCTGAAACACAGAGATCCGGCGACTTGGCTCTGGCGCTTGAGCGTGTAAGCGTCGGTTGGAATGGCGTGGCGCTCTTTGCACCCATTGAGCATCACCAGGTCAGACGTGGGCAAAAGCTGGGCATAATCGGCCTCAACGGCACTGGCAAATCAACCCTGCTTAAAGCGATATCCGGTCAGATTCCTTTTGTGACAGGCCAATGCCGCCTTGGGAGCCAAGTCAAGCCAGGCTATTTTGACCAACACCACGGCAATCTGGACGCGCGCAACAACGTTTTTCAGCAAATCCAGGCCGTATCGCCTCCGCTTGCGACCAAACAGGATATTTTGAGTTTTTTAGCCAAGTTCCAATTCCGCGGGAATGATGTGGAAAAATCAGTTTCAGTGCTTTCCGGCGGCGAGAGGGCGCGCTTGTCAGTTGCAACTTTGATACGCCAAGGATGCAATTTGCTCTTGATGGATGAACCGACTAACCATATGGATATCCAGAGCATGGAAGCTATGGAGGACGCCCTGCTTGCTTTTGAGGGGGCTGTAGCGCTTGTAACACACGACCGCTACTTGCTTGGGCGCGTTGCCGACTGCCTGTTGCGAATCCATGAGGACAGGGCCGAATTCAGGGAGGGCGGATACGAGGACAATCAGGCATGGGTTGACTTGGATCTGGATGAGGAATTGCCGGACGATGTCGGGCAAAGTCACAAACCGGGACTCAAACAAGTGTCCAAACAGGCGTCAAAACCTGAAGCAAAGTCTGAAGCATCACCAAACTCGAAATCCGGCGCAAAAAATCAGGCCATTGATAAAGAACAGCAAAAGCGCACGCGCAGGCTGGAGAAACAACTGCAGGATGTCGAAACCAAAATTGCTGACATGGAAACACGTATAGCACAACTAAATGAACTATTGGTGGAGATGGATCCAAACGACTGGAAAGGCTTGCAGGATAAAATGCACGAGATGAAAAATACCGAGGAAGAGCTGATGTACGCGATGCGTGACTGGGAAGACCTGCAACTTGCGCTTGCTGAGGAAAGTGGCTGATGATAGAAAATTTCAACAGTGCGCTTAATGAAATGCTTGCGTTTGTTGAGCAAGAGGCAAGAAAGATTGAAACCCTGATGAATGCTCTGCGGACAACGTTGAAAGGGCGGCCTCTGGCTCTGTTCGGTCGCTGGTCGCTGGTGGGGCAGCAAATCCTTGATGCCTGCTCAGATTATGGCATGGAAGCAGCGTGTTTTTGCAATTTTGACGGTGAATGCGGGATTGTCGAATCCAAGTCTGGAAAAGCAGTGCCATTAATTGATACCACAACGCTTTTGCGAGATTTTCCCGAGGCCACTGTGGTGATCTGCTCATATTTCCGCAAAAACGATGCTGTAATGGACTTGGTTCAACATGGTTTTTCAGGACAGCGCCTGGTGCCTTGGGAATGGGCTGCCAAAATTGTGCGCTTGCAGTTATTTTTGGATGTGTCGAATTCCTACCATATCCACATTGATAAGTATTCATGGGCGTTTGACTTATTTAAAGACGAAGTTTCAAAGCAGACCTTACTGGACAGACTCCGCCTTTATCTGTGTGGCACTAAGATAAAAAAAAACTCTATGTGCAGCCAGTATTTTGAGGATGGGTTAATCACCCTGGGGGAGCGCGAAATTTTTGTTGACGGCGGTGCGCACAATGGAGAAAGTGCCATTGAGTTTATTGAACAAATAAAATCGGCAGGCGGAGGCTACGCTCACGTCTATTCCTTTGAGCCTGGGCCGGGCAATTTCAAAGAGGCTGTGAAAAACATTTCCAATTACCCCAACGTGACAGTCATACAAAAAGGGCTGTGGAATATGGAAACTGAACTGACCTTTTTTGACAAACAAGACACTCTTGGCTCATCCTTTGTCAATGTCCCGGATAAGCCTGAAGAATCAGGTAATATAGTTCAAAATGTGCCGGTCACCTCTCTGGACACATTTTTTAGCGAGATACCCAAATCCGATTGGCCGACTTTCATAAAAATGGACATAGAAGGCGCGGAAAGAGAGGCGCTTTTGGGCGCGGCCAACATAATAGGGCGAGTAAAGCCTAAATTAGCCATCTGCACCTATCACAAGCCGGAAGATATCTACGTCCTGCCCAAAACTATAATGAGAATCCGCAGTGACTATGAGTTTGCGCTTCGTCACTACAATGACGGACCATATGAGACAGTGCTGTACGCTGTATGACTTTATGGAGATTTCATGCGCTTGCCAATCCATCAGATTGACGCTTTCGCCGAACGCCCATTTCAGGGCAATCCGGCGGCTGTGATGCCATTGGAAAATTGGCTGCCTGACGGCCTTATGCAGTCCATAGCAATGGAAAACCAACTGTCCGAAACGGCCTTTTTCGTGCCTTTGAATGATGGGAACAATGAGTTCCACATCCGATGGTTTACGCCTGCCAATGAAGTTGACTTGTGCGGCCACGCGACACTGGCGAGTGCCTGGCTTATTCTCAATGAACTGCACCCTGAGCGGCTGTCTGTAAAGTTTCAATCACAGAGCGGACCGCTGGAGGTGACTAAAGATGGCGAATGGCTTGTCATGGACTTCCCCAGGCGGCCAGCTTCCCCGGTGCCGGAATACATTCCGGCACTTGCGGCAGCGCTTGGCGCGGAACCAAAGGAAGCCCTATTGTCCCGCGACTTGGTGGTCGTATTTGAGACAGAAGAACAAGTCAGGCTGATAAACCCTGATTTCAAGGCATTAGCGGGTCTGCCAGGCTTTGGCGTGCTGGCCACGGCGAAAGGGAACAAATGTGACTTCGTTAGCCGATGCTTTTTCCCACAGGATGGTATTCCCGAAGACCCGGTGACAGGCAGCGCCCACAGTACATTGATCCCCTATTGGTCAGAACATCTAAATAAAGAGTACCTTGACGCCTTTCAGCTTTCCGAACGAGGCGGCAGACTACGCTGCCGGGATTGCCAAAATCGTGTTTTGATTGGCGGCAAAGCTGTTAAAATTTTGGAAGGCATTATGTTTGTTTAAAACAGACACAGCGAGTTGCGTCTTTGACATGTTGCCCCCAGGCAACTTCTATTTCCTCACAGGAGCCACTATGAAATTACACTCTGTCATCCCAGCTTTGGCGCTGTGCATAGGCTTCAGCCTATTTGCCCAGTCCCCTCAGCAGCCCCCCCCGCCTGAAATGGCTGAATTGCGGGCTGCAAGCCAAATTGCGAATCATGCTGACCGCATCAAAGAGCTTCAGCGCATCAAGGCCGCCTATCCGGAAAGCCCACTCGCCAGAACAATCAATTCAATGTTGCTTGATTCCGTAACCAAAAACGCGGATACTCTTGATAATGTTCTTTCAGCCCAAAATGAAATAATTGCCCCTTCCAGCCCAGCCGAACGCATTGAGTTGGTTGCCGGCGCGGCAGTATTGCTTATCGGCCATGAAAAACTGGATTCTTTCCCAAAGGATGGCGTATTAAAGGCGATTCAGAAGTATAAAGCCCAAGGCATAGAACTGCTGGCCAATCCAGAAGTTATCGCTCTAATTCCCGAAGCGAGGCGCGATGATGTGATCGCCCAAGTCAAAAACTTCTTTGAGATTCCAATAGCGAAAGCCCAATTACTAAATGGGGACTCAAGGGCCGCCCTGGCCACTTTAATGGAATATAGGAAAACCCAGGAACCTAGCTCTGAATATTACAGTTTGCTCGGGGATATCTACCTGAGAGAGTCATTGGAAGCATTTTTTGCCGCCGCCATTGATGGCGATAGTGCTGCTGCCGACAAGGCCAGAGAGCTATACATAAAAATAAATGGCGATGCTTCCAAATTTGACGAGGAACTTGAGCGCAAACAGTCAGCACTGCCATTCCACCCCCCTGCCTTTGTTGCCCCCGCCCATTGGAAAGGAAAGACCGTACTGGCAGAGCTTTTTACAGGCTCAGAATGCCCCCCATGCGTGGCTGCCGATTTTGCTTTTGATGGATTCATTGAGAGCTATCCCTCCAAGTACTTGGCGATCCTTGAATACCACTTGCCCATCCCCGGTCCCGACCCCATGATGAACCCCGCCACAAAAAAGCGGCAGGATTATTACTCAGTCAGCAGCACCCCGACCGTAATCATTGACGGCACAAAGAGAGTCAGCGCCGGCGGACTCAGGCAACATGCAAAGGACCGCTTCGACAGTATCAAGGCGGAAATAGACCCCGCGATGGCGGCCGCAACGGATGTCACTATTAAAGCCACCGCCAGGCTGCAAGGCGACAAAGTAATTGTTGACTGCGAGTTTTCCAGAGTAATCAGAAGCGCCGAATACCAGGTTGTGCTTGTACAGACCGAAGAAAAGCACAAGGGCGGCAATGGGATTATCTTCCATAAAATGGTTGTGAGAGACATGGAAACAGTGAAGCCATCAACTAAAGTGTCCGCCACTTTCGATATCCCCAAATCAGAAAAAGCTGCGGACGCGCATCTGTCTGAACTCGAACAAGCGCCGCGCTGGCAGACAAGGAATTTCAAATGGCCCGTCAGAAGGAACATAATTGACCGCGACAAACTAAAGGTTGTTGTCTTTGTGCAAGATATAAACACCAAGCAAGTTAATAACGCATTTGTTGCGGATGTAGTCAAGCGCTAGAGACTACCCAGCGCCTCGCGCCGGTAATCTTGAGATATTTCAACATCGTTCTGCAAGCAGTTCCTGACATAGCAGTTCAGCTATTTATAGTTGAACTGCTATATTTCTATGCCATGGAAACGAAAGCACAATCCATCACGTCACTGAGCAAATCCGTCGCTCCAAGCTTGCGTGTCCTCGCGCCATACGGCAAGTGAATCCTGACCCGAGCGCGTAATAGCGCCGTTTTCAACGGCTCTTTTTACGAGGTCAGAAAACACTGCAAGCACCCGCCAATTTACATTTTTACTCAAAAATGCCGTCTCAGCCTTTGACAGTCCATAGGAGAACAGAGCCAAAACTTCCAGCACCTCGGCTCCCTCATCGCGCAACGCCTCTACGCATTTCAGGCTTGAGCCACCTGTGCTGATTAAATCTTCAATCAGCACTACACTGTGTTTTTCAGTCATAGGCCCTTCCACCTGCCGCCCCATACCATGTTTTTTTGGCTCAGGGCGCACATATGCAAGGGGAAGGCCGAGCCTGTCGGCCACCATTGATGCCCAAGGGATACCGGCAGTGCTGGTACCAGCTATCAGCGTAGCCCTTTTATTATTCTCTTTCACAGATGCACACAGAGCATCGGCTACAGCCGTGCGGACAGCGGGAAAGCCGAGTAATTGCCTGTTGTCGCAATAGACTGGCGATTTCAGCCCCGATGCCCAAGTAAAAGGAGCATCCGGCGAAAAACGCACAGCGCCCGCCTCAAGCAGAGCCAATGGTAGGTCAAACAAGTCAGAAGTCATTAGCTAATCCCAACGTTAGAAATTTTAAATGCCTGCACTACTTTAAACCTATCACCCATTGCGCTTGGAAGTGTCAACTGCATCAGGTTCTGCTTGCGCGCCACACGCTCCCGGGATGGGAATCTTTGCCACTCTGTTTCCCATTGAGCTAATGGGGCGTTGGCACAGACCCAATGGCCAAGCGTGCTGTACTTTTGGGTTTGCAACCCATGTCGTTCCAGTAAATATGTCAAGCGCGTCAGATCAACATCGGCGGTTAGGTCTGAATTGCCGGGGCAATCCCACCAGCGCCCGTCTGTTTGATGCTTTAAATACCTGCGAAGGCCAGCCCTTTTAGCAATAAGCTTGGAGGCGCTATCTCCATAGTCAATGGCTAAAAAAAGTCCTCTCTGCATTGGTTCGCAGATGTTTTTTAGAATGTCTGGCAAGCTCTCAACCCAAATGCTGCCATCGTCTGGTTGTAAGCCGCCCTGGGCGTGTAGTCCAAACCAATCTCCGGCCTCGCCGGGGTCGGCGGCCTCCCACCGCGTTAAAGCTGTACCCCCCTCGTTTAGGGATACTATTACCTCCCGCTTCCACTGTTCTCCGTTCCAACACCAAGGCTGGGCCGGCAGAGCGTCAAAGAGTTCATTCGAGATGACAGCACCTACAAAGGCATCGCATTTATCATCCTGATTCTTTATCTGAGCTTGTCCACTGTTCAGCCACGGCTCAAGCGATCGAATGGCTTCTTGTTTGGCTATTGGGCTATCATCGCAGTGGATGTAACGGATAACCTTGCTAAAATCACCGCTGGTTGCTTTCAGCAGGTCTCTTCCCAACCATCCGCGTCCCGCGCCCTGCTCCATTACTGTAAATATATCGGGACGATCCAGTTCCAACCAAGTCTTATGCAGGCGTATGGCTATGGCCTCACCCAGCAGCGGACCTAAGTCCAGAGCCGTGTAGTAGTCCTTCCCATCAAAACCCCACTGTGATATGCCGCGCCTGTAATAGCCGTGTTCGGGGTGGTAGAGGGCTAAAGCCATGAACTCAGACGCCGGCATCGGAGCGTTTGATAACAATTCTTTTATCACTTCTGTCAGTGGATTGGCTGGGGAGCTTTGGAACATGAGTTTTTTTCAAATTTGCAACTTATATACAGTCGCTAATCTGGCGAATCCGGCGTATTTTCTGTCGGCCCCAATACTGTGCTGGGCGGAAACCATACATCCCACTGAGCCTTGTGACGCGCGAGGTACTCTCTCAGCCAAAGGCGCGCATAGGCCGATGTTTCGATACTCTTTGTGTCGCTGGGAACACCGTAAGCATCAATGTTCAGGTTTTTTGCGAGAAACAATGTGCGGATTGTATGGAACTCAGATGTAACAATTACCATATGTTCAATGCCAAAAATTATTTTGGCTCTCTTCAGGCTGTCGTAAGTACGCCTTCCCGCGTAATCGCTCACTATTTTTTCCGCAGGCACACCATGTTTTACCAACCAACGGCGCATTGCCTGGGGTTCGTTATAGGCAAGAGTGCGGTTGTCCCCTGAAACAAGAATCCAGGCAACTTTTTTTTCATCAAATAAGCGTAATGCCATTTTTAGTCTGGCTTCCAAAACTTGTGTCGGCTCGCCGTTTGATTTTACGCCTGCGCCCAAAACGAGCAACGGAAGTCCATTTGTAGGAAGAGTCTCGGGTGAGTGAACTTTTAAGCCAAATGGGAACTTTACATAAAACCAAAGCAGGTCAAAAATGACGGCCAGTAATATGGTTGCCATAACCAAGCGTAATGGTTTTTTGAAAAATTTGAAGAAGTCACATTTACCCATGTAGGTTAGCATAGAACTATTATGTGCTTTTTTTCGTACGAATCTTGAAATGAGATTTCCAATGACCCAAAAGTTGAACAATTCCATGAACCTGCTTGACGGCAGCATCAGTTATGGTGTCCTGTCAGTCGCGTCTGCTCTAACGCTACTCATCGGAGTGGGTTGCTACCATGCTACCGGATATGACCGAGCCGCTTTGATCGCCGAAGAGATTCCGGCTATCGGGGGAGATCGTGTAACCGGCCTCAAATCAATGGCCGGAGCCGGTGATTATTATATCGGTAACGATTTTGTCGGCCTGGCAATTGATGGGACTCCGCCCTCCGAAGCAGCCGGAATTGCCGGCGCGCCCGGTGGGGGAAGTATCGTGGATGTCGGCTATATATCGCTGGATACCAGTTATCGCAGGGTGGCAATGCCTTGCGATATGTTGGAGCGCCTGACTACCGTTGTAAATCAGGACCCCGATATCTCGTTAGTTCTTAATGACTTTAAGGCTATAAACCAAACCGATCTGTCCAGATTGGAGATGCGCGGGCAAATTCATGACCCCAAGCGCAAATTGGCAGGGGCAGACTGGGATGACCAAGGCTATGTTAAAAATGTCGCGGCAATGACCGCTATCAGTTTGGGTTCAATGAGCAGAACATACTCCATTGAAACAACGATTACAAATAACGCTTCTTCTAATGTTAATATCCGCAATATAGGAGACTTACTGTTTCAACGCGGTGGCGGATTCAGGATTCTGACGGCTGTCAATGAAAATTATTCTGGTGCGCCCCTGTCGAGTTGGGGTGTTGATATACCCGGGACGGATTTTACAAATCCTCTGCTTTCAAGCGTACGTTCAGGTCCGGTTGCTTTTATGAGTGCTGATCCCGGGGCAAATACAGTTGACTGCCATGTTTCTCTTGGACTGATGCCGCTTGATGAATCGGGACAATTTTTGGTGGCTTCAGACCCCCAGCATAGTTTGAATGAAATAAGACCGGTATTTCCTGAACGCTTTGTTGCCGGGAGTCTTGATACGGGCGTATCGCTTGAGCCGAATAAGAGCATTACACATAGACGCCGATTATTCATCAAAGGGGGGACAAGCAGTACGCCGGATTTCAGCGCGATTTTCTATACTCAAAATACTCCCAATCAAGCTACGGGGATTATGAACGACATGTTAGCCGAAATGTTCGGGCGCAAAAGCGAAAAACTCTCCATGCTGTACTTCTATACAGAGGGTACTGGGACGCGGACTGGGCCATTGCCCCTGGAGCTGCGTTTTGAACGCTACATTGGCGATCTTGATCCTAAGCTTGATAAGCTTGACAAAGAAAAAGATGATGATCTCTGGAAACTTGAAAGACTTGAGTGGATGGAACCGCCGGAGTCATCCTATAGTGACACTTATGGCTATTACACTACGCCGACATTCACTTTCGGTGTCTTTGTTCCGCCCGGCACGTACCGCATCATTGCCAAAAACCGCGACCACAAAAGCATATTGTGGGAAGGAACAAATTCTAACGAAGAGGACAGGCCAACTACGGCAGCCAATATCGTTTTAGAAGATGACAAAACATTCTTTTTGAATGAAAGAATAAGCCCGGAAAGAGATGTAATTTATTCCGACTTCGGATCAGTAAAGTTTCAAGCGCAAAATCAATTTATAATATCAACCCGCGGTAACGATTCGCTTGATGGATTTATTCAGCCAATGCGATTTGCCATCTCTGGTTTGGATGAATTTGATACGAAAGATCCTATTAACAGACGATATAAATCTATTACGTCCACTTTTGACTCAACCGCTAGAATGCCCAGACCACCATTGAACAATTATCCCGGCCCATATCATTTTGTTGGCGGTAATTCCGCTTTTGGTGTTCAAAATATTGAGGGCATTGGTGGTATATGGGTTGTTCCCGGTATGTACCAAGCCTATGGAGCCAGGGGACCGCTATCAAATCTGGAATCTTTCCGCCTGGATACAAGGCCGGGTTTGGGCGCTCAAACACAACTGCTGACGGTATTTCAGGCTCCGCTTCCCAAGGGCTGGATAGCCTTTGATACGCCGGGGCCTTCACAAGCCACCAGTGGCGGTATGTTGCCGTGCGAACAACTTTCGTCCGCATTGGCTGACGGAGTGGGCGTTGTAGCTCGCACGGAGCTGGATCATCAGACTGACGCAGATGCTCTTTACGGTGATTTTACATCTGACCTGAGCTATGCGGACGATTACAGAACGGCTATCGGACTTGAACCATTTGTTGTAGGTGCCCGTTCTTCAATTCTTGACGAGCATGGCACTATAACCGCTTATTTCACACCTGTTAACGTCAATGCCCGCAACGGAGGAGCCAGGCCATCTAAGGGCTGGACTTTGGCTGATTTTTTAGCACAGGCAAACGGCAAGTACAATGTGATTATCCGTCCGCGCGGGCCTGATGGGGCATTTACCAAAGCGAACTTTAAACCTGGGGAACCCCTCCATCTAACCAATCCGTGGTGGTCTGAAACAGGATTGAAGTCACTCGGGAAACGCAATGGCGACTTTGACGCACTTGAAATAATGAATGCGGGAACAATAGCCACTTCTAACATTAATGTTTGGTGGAATGAATTTAAGCTTGTCAGGACCGATTGGTTTTCTCTGCTGAACCAGCAAAAGCCAGAGGCTTTTACAAAGGCCGTGGGCTTTTCATCAGGGAAATTCAGCGTGGACACCCCTGTTGGTTTGGCCAGAACTTATTTGAATATTGGGGATGCCGAACTGACTCAACCTAAACTTGAACCAATCCTCGCGGCTTTAAAATCAGGAGCCGCTGTGGTTTCCAGCGGCCCAATGCTTGATGTCAAGGTTGGAAGCGTAGGCCCTGGTGCTTTGGCTTCTGTAAATGCTTCGCCCTCCACTGTCTCCTTAAATGTGACTCTTGTAGCTCCTGATTGGCTCCCTGTTGATGAACTCAGGATTGTCGTAAATGGTCACGTAGTTAAAAAAATTGACAACCCTAAGCTGGCAAAGGAATTTGAGCAGTCTTCAACCGATTCGCGCTTTTATACGGCAAAGTTGGATGTTCCTGTGCCCGTTGGCAAGGACGCGTGGCTTGTTGTAGAGGCCGGAGTACCCCTCGAAACCACCGGTGCTTATTCTGTCAACGCCAATGGTTCCAGAACGCCCTGGCATATCATGATGAAAGGGATTTATCCGGTGGCAATAACCAACCCGATATTCCTAAGTTTGAGAGGCGGAGAATACACACCGCCCGGATTGTAGGCTACAGAAGTTCTGCCATGACGGAATGGCTTCCTGAACGTCTGCCGGAGGATATTGAGGCGGAACGCTCGCTTCTGGCTACCTGTTGCGCTCCGGGGTTGGAGCAGGAAGCCGCAGATGTTGTTTTCCGCTTACTGGAAGAAGATTTTGTGCATCCGGCTCATAGGGCTGTGTTTCGCGCATTGGTGCGACTCCTTGAGGACAAACTTGAGGTAAATGCCCTTACACTCAAGGACGTACTGGCCCAGGCTGGTGATCTCTCACGAGTGGGCGACTTTGCGGGACTTGTTGAGCTACTGAGCGCGGAGGAAGTGCGCAATCCGCAAATCCTTGCCGATCTCTTAATAAGAAAACGCAAATTCCGTGAACTTATAAGGCTGGGAGCACAACTGGTAAGGAGAGCCGCAGAGGAGGAGTTTCCTCCCGAGACGCTGGTTGAACAGGCCGGTCAGGAGCTTTTCAGGACGGCCCAAGGCCAGGATGTGCGTGGGCTTGAGCATATTGCTCATGTGGCTCAGGATTCCTATCAAAATTTACTCGACAGACTGGAGGGGCGTGGGTCTTCCGGTCTGCGCGTTGGTTTTTCCCGCCTGGATACACTTACCCAAGGTTTTCAGCCTGGGAATTTAATTGTCCTGGCCGCCAGACCCGGCATTGGCAAGACGGCTCTGGCTCTCAACTGGATGCTGCACGCCTGTGTGCGCTTCCGAGCACATTCCGCCTTTTTCAGTTTGGAAATGAGCAAAGAGGAAGTCTTTAATCGTTTGCTATCTTCCCATTCACAGATCAATTTGAAAGCAGTCAGCCAAGGTAACTTCAATGAAAGTGTTCATAAAAATTTACTAGCGGCAAGGGATGAATTAATAAGCCTGCCAATATTTATTTGCGACAAAGCCACTGTTACATCCAGGGAAATTTCCGCAATGGTTGACAGACTCTGTACCCAGTCCAACCAAAAGCTGGATTTGGTTATTGTGGATTATCTTCAGCTCATCTCAAGCCCTTCCGATAGCCGCGGGTCAAAACAAACTGAATCCGTACGCATTGGAGAAATCAGCCGATCGTTAAAATTGCTCGCCAAAGAACGCAATATTCCAGTGATTATCCTGTCCCAGTTGAATCGCGAAGTGGAACATAGGCAGGGCGGCAGACCACAGTTGTCTGACCTTAGGGATTCAGGAGCTATTGAACAGGACGCTGATATTGTCATCTTTATTCATCGCAAAATGAAACCGGTTTTGGAGGGTGAAGGGCCGGAGAAAACCGCCGAACTGCTGGTGGCTAAACACCGCAACGGGCCTACTGGTATGATTCCGCTCTGGTTTGAGGGTGAATACGCTCTTTTCCGCGAATTAGAGCGATATTCGGATGGACCGGAGGGCTGATGCCCTCTCGGCTCCTGCCCCTTTCCGCAAAATTAACCGCCCTCAGCGGTGTGGGTGCAAAGCGTATGGAATCCCTTGCTGACGCGGGATTTCAAACTGTTGGGGATCTGCTCTGGGGTCTGCCTTTTCGCTATGTTGACCGCGGAAGCGTCAAGCCCATTGGGGAACTTAGACACCAAGGTGATTTTATTGATTCGGGTGTAACGATATTGGGCAAAATTGAGGATCTGCGCCAAAGTACCACGCGCATTCAGAGGATGGCCCTGACCGAAGCTCTGTTGAGCGATGAGACAGGAAGCATCCGCTTGGTCTGGTTTAATCAGTCCCATTTATCAAAAATTTTGAAACCCGGCAGCAGGATACTGGCCTGGGGGCCGCTGACTAATGGACGGCATGGCTTTGAAATGCGCGGGCCTGAATGGGAGATGATTGGATACCCGACTGAAAGGAATGATGAGCCGCCTGAAAAATTGTTTGTCCGCCGATTTTTGCCTCTCTACCGCCGCATTGGCTCACTAACAGGGCATATGCGACAAAAATTGATTTTGCTGGCGCTGGAACAGGCTGATCGCTCGGGGAATCTTTTGCCACCCGAGCTGTCAGGCGGTCTGCCGGATACGCTTACAGCGATGCGCCTGCTTCATAATCCGCCTGATGACACATCCGCTGAAGATCTTAATGCCGGCCTGACACCCGCACACCAGAGGCTGGCCGCCGAAGAACTGTTTGCTTTTGCGCTCGGGATAGAGCTGCGACGCTCCGGCAGGATGAAGCGCCAAGGAGAGAAGATAACAACGTCCGCGGAACTGAGAAACAAGCTCAAATCCTATTTGCCATTCAGTTTGACGCTCGCTCAGCGCAGGGCGTTTAAAGAAATTGTTGATGACCTCTGCTCTGGCCGCGTCATGAATCGTATGCTTCAAGGCGACGTGGGTTCGGGCAAGACCCTTGTCGCTTTTCTGACTATGGCTATGGCGGCTGAAACCGGAGGACAAGCGGCGCTGCTGGCGCCAACGGAAGTACTCGCCAGGCAGCACGCCGCCAACTTTGCCAAATTGCTTGGCGCTGAGAATAAGCGTTTGGAATTGCTGGTCGGGGCAATGAGGGCGGCTGACAAGCGAACAGTGCTAGGCAGAATAGCGGATGGGCAGGCCGATTATGTCGTTGGTACTCATGCGCTGTTCCAAGAGAGCGTCTCGTTCAAAAAGTTGCAAATTATCGTGGTTGACGAACAGCACAGGTTCGGAGTTAAACAGCGGGAGGCGATCAGGGATAAGGGCTTAGATCCCCATTGGCTTGTTATGAGCGCGACTCCCATACCACGTAGCCTGGCTTTGACTCTTTTCGGCGATCTGGATCAATCCGTCCTGGACGAACTTCCGCCCGGGAGACAGCCCATACGCACACGCCTGGTGGGGCCTGACCACGCGGAAAGAGCATGGGACTTAATAGAAAGGGAATTGGCCGCCGGTCACCGTGCTTTTGTTGTAAGCCCAGCAATTGATCCATCCGACCCCTCCAATGAAACCAGAGTGCCGCTACGGGATATTCAGGCTATGGAGGCCCTGCTGCGCAGTCGTTTCCCTGATGTACCGCTGGCTATCGTGCATGGCCGCCTGAAAACAGATGAACTCAATGAGCGTATGGCGGCCTTTATCTCCGGTGAAGTCAGGATTCTATTGGCAACAACTGTGATTGAAGTAGGAGTTGATGTCCCCGAAGCTACTGTGATGGTTGTTGACCATGCGGAACGCTTCGGATTGAGCCAACTCCATCAACTCAGGGGACGGGTCGGACGCGGACAGCATGGGGGACATTTTGTTATGATCTCAAAAAGCGAAACTGAACGCCTGCAAATCCTTACAGAAACTTCGGATGGCTTTCGCATAGCACAAAAAGATTTGGATATTCGCGGACCAGGCGAGTTCTTTGGAGTCCGACAATCCGGAATGCCTCGCTTTCAGGTGGCCGACTTCATACGTGACCGCCAACTGTTGCTCCAATGCAGGGAGGCGGCTGTACATGCCATAAAAATGGGTTTGACAGATGACCAACTGGCCTGGCTCCACCAAGAGCAGACACGACTGAAGCTGGCGGAGATCAGCTGATTTCAAATCCTGATTCTGATGAGCTTCTTGCAAAACTCTGCGGTACGTCTGCTTCCGACCTTCCGCCGTCTCTGGCTGTATTTCGCAACTTGTCTGCTGGCAATATTTTACGCCAGAGCCTACTCCGGTCGGACGCAGCCTACCAACTCCGTTGAATCTGCAAAACTGACGTTTTGCAAGTGGCTCTGATATAGCAGTTTTAGTTTTCGTAGTCCAAAATGTGCAATACATTCATGCGAAACATATTGATAAAATTGGATTCAGAAGTCATAAGAATGGACTACGCCATCTAAAATTGCTATACAACAAATGATCTCGCAAGCACCCTTGTTTGCTGCATATAGCAATTCACTTTAATGCCTATTCGATTAGCTCAGGATCAGGAGAAAGTGCTTCATGATGTTTCGTGATGGATATTGACAGCTTCTATTGACATCCACAGATAATTCCTCTCGAAAGCTATTTCCCCAATGCTAGTAAATACTTGCCTTTACACTAGCTGGATTACCCTTGCTGAGCTAAATGGATAGCCATGATTGACATTGAACGCTCTACGCCAAAGTTTTTGAAAAAACTGGGAAACCCAGCTTTTTCAAAAACTTGTGGGCTTCGGTTCCCGTTGCCTGATAGCAACTTGCAATCTTTTGATTGCAAGTTGCTATAATATCCATAAACAAAAAAGTCGGCCCAGCAGAGCCGACTTTTGAGAACAACAACAAAATTAAAGCGTGTATTTAACCGTAAACGCAAACCAGCTTGGATGTATTGGGTTTAATCCATATACTGGATACGTGCTCTGCGTTGTTGAGGAACGCCATTCGGATTGATTAAAATCAAGTGAAAGGTTGAGTTTGTTCCAAGCATTCCATTCAATCCCAAACCTGTATCCAAATTTTGCCTTTGCGTCATTGAAACCCTGGGCAGGTCCAAGAACGGACGAAGCGGAAACCCATTTACCGTCCCAGTAGGTCATGACCACACCGGCATAAGCGAACAGAGACGGCAATGGCGTCATGTACTGAAAATCAACCCCAATGCGCCAAGCTCTTAAATCAATGGTCGTGTCAATATCCTCCCTGTAATTTCCGGTTCCCTTAAGGTACCCGGCCATGGCGCGCATATTCATAAATTTCCCAGAGGTAATAAGCGGATAATTAAGCTCAAAACCGTGGGCGGAACTTTTGTTTGTTGTATGAAGGAAATGACTTTGGGGCGATAAATATGAAACCCCAAGGGCGAGACCCTCAAATTTTTCAATGTTAGTAGGGCTTCCCGATTGGGCAGACAACGACAAGCAACCAATCAGCGGCAAAAGTGTAGCAAATTTCATGTTCTATTCTCCATATTAAACATTCAAGTTAGAAACGAATTCCAAAACTAAAATCAAACCCCCGAAGTCCCCGCCATCCGCTGGGTGTGCCATAGCGCGCCAGCGATTGGCCTTGCGGGCTACTTTGGGAAAATCTCATTGCGCGGTAAGTATTATTTGGATTTACCGCTACAGGCGCTATGTTAGTGGAGTCATCAGATGTATTGATGCCCGATGGCATAGTTTGATTAAAGAGATTGCCAACGGTTACTTCACTGAACAAATTGATTTTGTTCTTGAGGGCAATTGTGACATTCCACTTTAAGTCAAAGTAATAGAAGTCGGGATTGGTATAAGTTCCGCGCTTGTTGTTCGGGAAATAAGCGAGTGTGGTAGGAAGACCAACGCCCTGGGGGAAAATGTAATCCATACTATAAGTAGGGCTTGGCAGTTGCGGGGACCAATTAATTGTAAAAGGCGCGCCTTGCTCATAAATCATGGTCACAGCAAGATTTGATTTTACGGCGTCTTTCCCGCCACAGGCCCAGCTAAGCCAATTCTTGATTATGTTGTGGTTAGAGCCAACCTGTGTTATATCGCCATAGGCGTTGTAATTATCAAATTCGTACCCTGCTTTGGCGAATATCGCATCGTAACGCGCGGCGACCGTGCTGCCACCATCGCCCCAGGCCACCCTCCCCTTTGTGCGACCCATAGTCCAGTTGCCTGCCATATAGATACTATTGCCTTCTGATCTCATGACAGGAACATTCCACTCAAGCTCAATGGATTTGTGCCGCCTTACGGACCATGGATCCACTGTTATTGTTGTGACCAATGTCTGGCTACCAAAAAATGCCAGGCCGTCAGGATCAACAACCGGAGCAAGTATTGGCACTCCATTTGAGTCGGTCTCTCCTCTGCGGTACCAGAGATCATTGTAATTGCGCATTATGGCTGAAGCTCTGAAAAACCCGCCCCTCTTAAAATTCAATCTGTAAGAGACTTCAATTTCTTTAGCTACTTCAGGTTTCAAATCCGGATCAACCAGATTGCCAATGTCTGAGTTTGAGTAAGACCACCGCTTGTAATTCTCAGGATTAAGCAGTGAATCAATGCCGACCGTGTACATGGCGTCCGCGTCGCCTGTAGAGGGACTCACATTCCAACGGTTAAGATACGTAATATTGTTGTTTTGGCGTCTGAAAACGCTTGTCAGATTGTTTTGACCAATAGTGCCTCTGAATTGCGCGTAAGAAGCGGACAGGAGATGCTGGTTGTCGCCATTTACGTCATATTTAACCTGTAACCTTGGCGCAAGGTCGCTTGAATCAACTTCTGTGCCCAAACGGTTTGTGACTCTCCAGTTTTCAAAACGGAGTCCAGCCATAACGGACCAATGTGAATTGATTGTCCATATATCGTTGATCCACACGGAATCAGTGTAGTCTTGTGTATTTTTTGGTGTGCCTGTACTGGCCAGTGTGCGCATTTCAGCAGCGTAACTGGTACCTCCCTGAAAGTTGCTTGTCCAGTTTAGTGAGGGGAACGCCCGATTAATCGCTAAAACAGCGGGATTATTGACAGTGATGGCCGGATCCCAGCCAGGATAGTTTGCCGGGTTAAATGGGCTGGCAAAGAAGTTATAAACCCAGTAGCGAGCCTGCCCGTCAACATTTGGCGCGCGTCCTGGGATGTAGAATGTCCTGTCATTTGGCCCACGATTTACGGGAAAGTTACCCACCTCAATCAATCGTTCTACGCCTACGTCAACAACATGGGCGCCATTAGTCCAAGTATAATTGAGGCTCGCGTTGTCATTTTGTCTCAGGTTGGGATTGCCTGACCCGATATTGCCATTGGTTATCCAAGTGTAGGAAGATAATGATCTTGAGATACTGTCAGCAATTGAACGAGCGCCGCTGGCAAAAGTGCGGATAATTATTGGATCGTACGGTCCTGATGTCCACTGAATAACTTTTTTTGTACGCCCGATACGAAAATCAATCAGGCCATTTCCGCCGATTACGCCGCGATAGTTAAGGCCAACGAGGCTTCTCTCGCTAAACTGATTGAAATTCGCGAATTCGCCGTCAAGATTGTTATCACCGCTCGCGACGCCGGCAATATCAACCGTCATGTACGGCCCCATGTTGTCCATAGAATAGAAAAGTTCCATCTGATGGTTTTGATTTACTTGCCAGAACAGTTTGTACTGTTGAACTATATCTTTTCTGACGCCGGGTTGGCGATAGCGTGTAGTCCCGCTGGTGGTGGTTGAACCCCAGGTGTATCCGGGAGTTGCGGGCGCGCCGCTTCCCACCGCGCCAGTATAGGTTCCGCCGGTAAGTTCGGAAACATTATGGTATGAATAGGCCATAATGTTGTAAATTTGTATTGAAGTCGCTGTCGTTGGGGTTGTAGTCACGCCGTATGAAAACGTCAGATGGTCTTTGATTATTGGACCTGTAAGCGTGAATTGATAATCTCTTGAATGCGCGTCGCTCTGTACTGTGGCCGGATTCGTTATTGGGTTTATATTACCGTTATTATACGAAAAACGCACGTCCATGTTGCGCGGTTGGTTAAGAGCCGTCCAATCGTTACGGGAATTGCCAATTCGGAGAGAACCAGTCCAGAGGTTGGAGCCGGATTTTGTGGTGACATTAACCGTGCCGCTTGAGCTGTTGCCGTATTTTGCGTTTAATGGAGACTGAATGACAGCGATGTCTTCAATGAGGTCTGTAATAACGTAAGGGGTCTGCCTGCCGTATCGCTCCGAGTTATCTCTGACAGAAATCCCATTTACAGTCCAATTCAAAGCGCCGCCAAAACCACCGCGCATGGATGGCCTGTCGTCGCCACTTGCCGCAGTGGTTGTAGTGCCTGGGGCAAGCCAGACAGCGCCTTGAGCTGTATTACTTACAGGAAGCTCGTTAAGTATATTGAAGGGTATTGTGGTCGCTGTCTTGGTGTCAGTTTTATCAATACCAACGGCTGTGGCCGCGTCCGCTACTATTTCAACCGATGCCTGGCCGGTTTCAACAATGCGAAGCGTAAACGCCTGATTCAGTGTTTGCCCCGCGTTGATACGGAATGAAGCTGTTTGTCCGAGGAAACCGCTTTTGCTGGCTCTTAGAGTATATTGACCGGGCATCAGCATTGGCACACGGTACTCGCCCTGCGCGCCGGTTGTGATGGTTCTGGAACCTAACATGGTGGCACCGGTGAGTGACAATGTGACGCCGGTTACAGGTTTGCCGCTTGCGTCCCTTACTGTGCCTACAAGTGTTCCAACGCTCTCTTGGGCTGAAAGGCTGATGCCTACTATTGCGATACCAAGCGCGGAAAGACAATGAAATTGTTTCATATTTTTTCTCCAGTTGCAATTCTTGATTTGATAAGGTTAAAACCTGACACCAAAAGCCATTTCAAAGCTCGTCTTACTTTTGCCTATAGTTTCAATCTCGGCTGGCTTATTTGTCCAAACCTCCGGCACAAAGTTTGTCTGTTTAAACTGTTCCCAGACGATGTTAGCTTCAAAAAAAAGTAATTCATTCACACTATACCTAACGCCAGCAAAAGCGCCTGGGCAGAGATTATGTGTGCCAATGGTATTGGTATATCCGATGCGATAGTTTGTATCTTCAGGAGTACGTCTGTAGCTGGCAAGAATTTCCTGCTCTGAAAACATACTATTGAAACTGATGCCAGCCTGCCAGGCAAATGGTGTGTCCGCAATTTTGTGGCGATAACCGATATTGATGCCAACATTTGATAGCGTGTCGTTTCTTATGTCAACGCAGGCTTCAGCCTGTATCTCGGCGGATTGCGTATCGTTAGTCGCGTAATTTGTGAAATACCCCATTTTTCCTATGGGAGTTACCTCATGAAATGCTGAACGGTAGTACTTGTAGTGGAATTCACCGAAAAGTACTCCATCAAAACCGAATTTACGTTCAAGGGATATTGCTCCAAGAAAATTGCCGCTCACGTTTTGATCACCCTTGCCGCTGATGCCCGTTCCAGCGCGGAATCCTACTTGCCAGCCGTCTGTCCAAGACGCCTGCGCAAAGGCGGAATCCCCTGCTAACGCAAGCAATGCGCACAAGGATGCTAGTTTCAAAGATACTTTCATTGTTTTTTACCTCCAAGAAAGGTTCAGGGCGGGTTGGCAAGCAAGCCGAAAAGCCCTGAAAAGTTCAAAAAACTAAGGCCGTTTTGCCACCACCGTGTAAAGGCGGGAAAAGGAGGTTTGAAAGATCTATATCAGGCAGGGTATTGGCAATATAATCTTTGAAAACAAAGAAGATATATTGCAATTTGCCTGTTTGGGGGCGCACCGGTACTTACAAAAATGCTTTTGATATCTTTGACTTTTTTGACATAGGATTTGCAAGGGAGATTGTAGGCAATAAACTTGAAAAAGCAGGCCATGCACTGTTTTCAGAGTATGAGACTGCTTTGATATGAGGTGATATAGCAATTCTGCTTTTTGTCGAAGTTGGCAGGCTACACCCGACCAGAGCAGTTTCTGGCGTAAAATATTGCCAACAAACAAGTTACGAAATCAGGTTAGAGACGGCGGAAGGTCGGGTACAGACGTACCACAGAGTTTTGCAAGAAGCTCAGACGAAATCTTTAAATTGATTTAAATATAATTTAGCTTGCCCTAATGAAAGCAAATGGCAGTTTTTGATATAATAATTTTCCCAAGTCAGGAGGCTTTTACGACCAGGAACGACCGATACGACATCAAGTTGCGTATTACCGGCGGTTCCGGTAGTGACGGAGCATTGAATCAGGAAGATTTGAAATATCTGCTTGAGCTTATCAACGGAATTTCAAGCCACGATGAGAGTCTGTCCAATTTGTCCCTCGTGGGCATTAAGTCTGGTAGCACTTCTGCCGAATTAAAAGCAGAACCCACTCCTGGAATGCCGCTTCTATACAACCGTGAAGTACAAACCAAAGCAGTCGGGGAAATATTCGACCAAAAAAAGTGCGGTAAGAAAGCTTCATTTGGTTTTCCAGATGATATTTTGGGGGTACTCCGCAAATGGACGCGCACAGGTATTGCCATTGAGATTTCTTATAGGGCAAAACCAGGAGCGAGACCCAAAAAAATTTCTGTTGATCATAAAAAATTGGAAAAAGCTGTTACTAAACCAGCCAAAGAAACAAAAAAGGATTGGATTGTCGGCAAAGTTGAACGCTTATCAAAAGACGAACAATTATATGGAATCAAAATGGCCGACGGCGCTGTATTACATTGCCCGATGGACGAAAGCAAGGAGAACCTTTATTTAGACTGCTATTCAAAGAGCCTGGTAGTTGAAGTATTGGCTTCATTTCCGCCAAAACCACCGTCAGGTCAATGGAAAGCAAAGAAAATCCATGAAATTATACCAAGAAAACAACCACTGCCATTAATAACAAATCCCGAGACGATTACAGAATTTGATTTGGATAGCATTCCTGGTATAGTTAAACCAAGAAATCCGCAAATATCTGCCTTTTGTATAGACAATCTGTTGTCGGGACTGACTCCAGAAGATGCTGATTCGTTGTCTGACTTCCTGAAAGAATACAGAGGGCAATGAGCATGTCAGGTAGGCTATTGATAGATACCAACGTCATTTCACTGGTTAGAAAATACAAACTTGGTCGCATAAAGGAACAGGATAAAAAAGTTGCCGCCGAATGGTACGCACATAAGATGGAAAACTCTGCATTTTTTATTAGTTTTGCCACTGTAGCAGAACTTAAACATTGGGCTATATCACGAATTGACCCCAAAGACAGAGAAAGGATTGAACAGATTGTGCGCAAGACTATTGAATCCAGTTATTTGATACAGTGTAATGATGAAATAACAGACTCTTGGGCATTGATTAGGCACGAGGCTACTATCAGAGGTAAATTCCCGGACAAAAACCCAAAAAGCTCACAAATCAATGATATATGGATAGCCGCCACTGCCCATGCAAGCAGATTGACACTGCTTACCTATGACACAGACTTCGACTGGATGACTGATATCGGTGTTAATGTGTTATGTTATAGCCAACAATCCTGAAAAACAGGTTGCGCTCTATAATATTGTAGTTGTTTGTCGCTCAAATATGGTATTAGTGATTAGATCTTATGCTAAACGGTGGCGGCTTGTTTTTTCCGCTCTCTCCACTCGGCCATTACTTCATGCCCAGGGCGCATACGCGCAAGTTGCTCATCAGTCAGTTCCGGGATGTCGGAAGTATCAATTTCGCTGTCCGGTCTTGCGGCTAACGCTCGAAGTTGTGCTTTGCGTTCCTCGGTTATAGGTGGTATCTCATCTCTACGATAACTTACGATTGCCATAGCGTTTCCTTTCTTTGGGTGTCGCACGTCTCGCGCTGATGATTCTTGTGACTTCCATCTCGTTCTTCTCACGAATCGTATGAATTACAAGCAATAACAGGCAATTGTCGGCCATCCCGATTAATTGCCAGCGTTCTTCTTTCTCTTCAGGGTCTTGTTCGATGATGTAGTGTGGGTCATCAAACGCAAGCAGGGCATCTTCAAATAGGATACCGTGTTTGCGTAGATTTGCCCTTGCTTTCTCATCGTACCCATTCAAATCGTCTCATGAGTCATCCTAACAAGAATTTCCGCGATTACGTGCTTTCTTTAGTCAGGCAGGGTTTGCCAGGGGAGTCACAATGATGGATTTGATGTATGTAATTCAGCAATTTTGATACGGAAGTTTTTTGTGTATTGGTTGTATGCCATAACAGTCACAAGTCACAAACCTCGAACGGCTTGTGACTTGTAACTTTAAGCGGTTATGGGACTAGAAAGAATACTTCAAACCGAATTGAAGCCAGGAAGGGTTCCAAGGCTCCGCGCCTGCGTCCGGCATCGGATCCAAAAGCGCCGAACTATGTCCCAGTTCAGTGACCTGTAAAATCACGTTAAGTGAGATGTTGTCACTGACCTTATAATCCAGGCCAAAACGCCCTCCGAATTTAATTCCCTTAATTGAATATTTCTCGGAAACGCCTTCATCCGTTTCGGTCACAGTCCATTTATTCAGAGACGCGCCGAGAATAAACTGCAAGCTGCTGCTGACTCTTGAATCAATAAACAGATCTCCCGCCAAATAATAACCTCTCAGAGAATGCCTGAGCGTATTGCCAAGAAAAACACCATTGCTATTCCTTATTTCATGAGTCCCTCCCGGCATATAATTGGCGCCAAGCGAGATTCTGAAAGGCACAGTGGTTGCGGCTAATTTTCCCGTGTATCCAAAGTCAAAGTTATAAGCGGCAATATTCCACCAGCTTGTTCCGCTGTTAGTGATGGCATCAAGGGAGTCAGTTCCCAGACCGAGAGAGCCGCTCAGGCTAAATCTGCTGCCTATACTGTCCTGGGCGCTGAGCGTCCCGGCCCCTGTTGCCAATAGTGCGCCTAGTGCCAGGCGGCTGATGAGTTTTGAGTTCATGTGAGTTACTCCAAATCAAAGGACAAAATTAGAATTTGAGGCCGAAAGAGAAATTCATATCTCTGGTATTGCGGTACCAGGAACCCAGTCTGAAATCATTACTGCCCCAGAGAGCGAGATTGCTGGGATGGAATGTCGCCTTGCCGGTACTGCCGATCGAGGCAAAGTTGCTTTCACTTGTACCCATATACACACTAGGAATCAAACTTGTATTGAATAAATTATTAACATAAATGTCGCCAATCATCTGCACCCGACTCCCAAAACCCGGCAGTCCCAGCGGAATCGCGAAACTCACTTTAAAGTCAGCCCGATAAAAGTCATTGCTGCGGAACATGTCGCGTTGACGGTTGTAGAATTGTGTATATACAGATGGACGTCCCGGGACAACGCCTGTCAACCCGTCAGGTCGTGGGATAGCGTCCGCAGAAGATGTGAGCAGTGGGCCGTAATAAGTCAGGCTGCCAGGTCTCGTTGAATCGTAGCGCAGCGACCAACTGAAACTTACCTGTCCCTTGCCCAGAGGCAGTGCCAGAAGCGCCCACAGGCGGCCGCGCTGAGGTTCGTCATTGAAAAGCGGGCCGTAAGGTGATACAGCGTCACGGCTGACGCCGCGGGCTTCCAACAGAGACCAATTCAAATAATAAGCGGTTGTCTCGTTGTCCCTGAAAGTAGAGGCGGACTGGTCGCCCCCCTGATGGTTGCCCGTCAGACGGCTGATAGTCCAGTTGCCCCCTATTGTCCAGAACGCGTTGAGCCTGGCATTGAACTCTGCTTCCAGCGCCTCATATTTACGCTTCAGGTCGTCTGAGTTTGTCACCATAATGGTAGTCGTATAAAGGCTTGTCATGCCGGAGCCTGAGGGATCAGGCACTTCCCGGACATATTCCGGCGCGTATTCAGTGATGAACGCCCAGGCATTTCTCCAGTTGCGGTTCACGTAAGTCAGCGAAACGCTGCCCTGTCTCATCTGACGCCTGTAGGAGAGAGTGAACTCATCCATGCACTCGGTTGATAGCTTCGGATCCACCGTATAGGCCAAGGATGTGTTTTCAAAATAAAAAGGATTTTTAAAATTATCGGGATTTGTCAGCACGCCAATGTCAACAAACCTGACGCCGTAATTGGGGTCTCTTGAGTCGTATGGATCATATTGATTAGCCGTCCATCCCCATTTAACCAGTTTGGAATTGGCCTTGCTCGCAAATCTGGTAGCAAAACCTGTCTGGAAATCGCTGCCGTACCTGGCCAAAGTCAAGCCAAATACATGGGCGTTATCTCCAAGCAGGTCGTACTTGATTTGAAAGCGGGGACTTATGAAAGTGCTGTTGGCCATTTGTGATCCATCAGTATCATTGACCTTGCTGTTTTCAAAGCGCACGCCAAACATGCCGTTCAAGTGATTGTTGACGGAGAATTTGTCATTAATATAGAACGAAGTATAAGGGCTTTGCATATCTCCATCTTTTCCATACCACTGCCAAAGTATGGGAGCGGGGCCTGAATTGCCGCTTCCGCTTTGACCATACATAGCCTGACCCATGAAATTTACAACAGGGAACATATATTTTTCAGACCCGTCAGCAGCTTTATAGACGCCGGCCACATTGACCTGGAAATTGCCAGCGCCAGTCTGCGCCACTTCGTTGAGGACGCCTGAATAGTAGTCAATACCAAAGTCAAACTCGTGGTTGGTCGAGCCTAAGTCTGTAATCCACTTTAAATTCACGCCGCCGCTTTGATTGCCGCGCAGCGTCGGAACCGTAGATGTTCCTATACCAAAACCACGAATACCGCTACCTTCTGCTCCTACGTTTCCTACAACACCGGCCCACATAATCAGTGATTCGTTTCCAGGCATAAAACTGAGATCACCCTGGGGCCACACTATGTTAGTTTGCATTTTGTTGTATCGGGCTTCCAGGAACAGGTTGCTTGTGAGTATGCCGCGATAGCTGAAGCTGTACTGCTGGCCGATGGAGTTTTGATAGCCAAGCGCCGCAATCCTGTAAATGGACAGGCCCGGGTCTCTGGGATCCAGCTTTCGCTCTTCCCTTGTATAGCCCACTTCAACTGTGTGATCCTGTAATACCATTCCCGTCAGCTTGACCTGATAGAAGTCGAGTGAGGTTGTCTGCAGATATGTTTTGGCCTGATCCAGTCTTGACCACTGATATCCGTCAGGCCCGGCGATGAGCCGGCTGTTCACCGGATCATTTCGATCGGTGGTACTGCCTGTGGTGGGGCCGTTCAGGGCTTGCACAACGGAGTTCGCGTTAACGCTGCCGTATGCAGTTTGCGGTATGGACAAAATGGATTTGGAATCGGGACTAAGAGAAGTCGAAGCCGCGAACCACAGATGATCTTTTACAATGGGCCCGTTCAGCGTTATTTGATAGCTCCTGCTCAAAGAGTCAGAATACATTTCATCGTCTTCATAATACCTGCTGTACCATTTGTTATACGCGGGCTGCGCTGTCCATGTCTCCCTGCTGAGGTCAGCCCTGATAGAACCTGAAAATGTGTTGGTGCCCGATTTTGTGACAACATTGATTGAGCCGCCCAGTGAACGACCGTATCTCGCGTTGAGTTCAGAGAGCACAACCTGGACGTCTTCAATATTGTCAGCAACAACCTGTAAATTGGTCTGAGTGCCCTGTATGTCGTCCTTAATGTCGGTTCCATTTATCCTGTATTGCGTGTTCTGAGTCGCGCCTCCGCGTATGGAGAATGAGCCGCCTGAACCGCTGACAAGGCCGGGAGAAAAGTCAGCCGCCCCCTGGAATCTCCTGTTTGTCACAGGCAGACTTTCCAGTTGCCCGGCGGAAAAGTTGAATTTTGCAGCAGTTTCGGTCTTGTCAATTTCATCGCTGCTTGTGGTTATCTCAACCGAAGCGCTCGTTTCTGACACCGGCCTCATGCGGAAATTATGCGTAACTGAGGCGCCAAGCCCCACACGTACGTTTTCGGCTCTCTGGCCAAGCCAGCCCTGTTTGCTGATTGAAATAGTGTAATTGCCGACAGGAAGCAGCGGAGCGCGGAATTCGCCGCGGGCGTTGGTGGTGAGAGTTCTCACGCCAAGCATGTTTGGGGATGCAATTGTGACCCTGACATCGGGAACCGGCGCTCCTGAGGGGTTCAGAACAGTACCCGCCAACGAGCCTGCTTCTTGCGCGGCCAGTCCCGCGCCTGAGGCTAAAATGAATACCAGCGCTGTAGAGCGTCGTAAGTTTACATAATTATTCATTCGTTTCTCCTTTTATACTAAAAGCGGAAAGCATAGGCGATTTCTATGTGGGGAATCATTCTTTTGGTTTCCACACAAAAATCTTTCTCGTTGTTGTTGCCGTATCCGGCGGGGTGATCAAGACTGGCGACGTGGACATAGTCAATCGCTGTGTAGCTCAAGCCAATTACGTTGAACTCAATGGTGCTTGCCCCAAATCTGTACCCAATGCCTACAAAGGGACTTGGTGAGGCCGATGTACTTTGTCTGAAAGGACCGGCATAGGTATCTCTTCTTAAATTAGCTGTGGCAACAGTTTGGCCTTTAGGATAATACTCCACGGATCCAATTACTTCCTGCCGGAAAACTGTTCCGAATAATTGAACGCCGCCGCGAACCACGCAGTTGTTTTGCAAATCGTATTCGTATGAGACGCGGAAAGTAGTTCCCTGCAGATGGGTGCGTCTGCGGTCTCCGCCGTTATAAATGGTGGCATCTGGCGATTGGCCTGCCAACTGCTCTTCTGTCACGGATCTCCAATCGTAACTATATTGATCGCCAGGTTTGTACTGGAAGCCCACCTCGCCGGCAAAACGGCCAATCGTAGTTGTATAGCCCAATTCCAGGCCCAGTCCTATTACTCGATGAGAGAGGTTGTCTTTGACCTCTATGCCGTACCCGAACCTTGCCCTGAACTGGACGTCAATCCCCGTTTTTTCCTGAGCAAACGCAGGCATTCCAAGCGCTACAAGCATAAGCGCCGGACTGCATATCCTGATTAGATTTTTCATGCAGGTTCTCCTTGCAGAAAATGAAGTGAAGCAACGTCACTTCTAGAAGTTGATAGGGTTATCAGGCATGAAATCAGCAACGATACGCTCCCGCTGTGTAAAGGCGGGAAAAAGGAGATTTAAAAGTTATATACGGCAGAATATAAATGATATAAGTGTTGATAACAATTGAGATATTCTATAGATTATAAGTCAAAGAATATGCTGGTTTTTATAAATATGCTTTAAGACTTTTGACATATTTGACACAGCACTTTTGTAGATATACATGTTGCGAACAAGTAAGACCTTATCCCTAGACGCAAGAAATACGCGGTTAAAATTAAAAACCGGTAATCACGTTTCGCCACCACCGTGTAAAGGCGGGAAAGTGATGTATAAGGGTTATATAAGGTTATATACGGCAAAGTATAAATAATATAAGTGTTGATAATAATGGAGATACGTTGTAGATTGTCTGCTAAACAATATGCTGGTGTTTATAAATATGCTTAACACTTTTGACATATTTGACACAGCGCTTTTGGAGATAATACATGTTGCAAACAAGTAAGAACCCACACTTGGGTACAAGAAATACGCGGTTAAAATTAAAAACCGGTATTCGCGTTCAGGAAACTATATCAAATGGCTGCTATTTGGTTTACAGGCGGCCTTCAAACGGTTCTGATGGCAAGTGGTCAGTTTGCTGGGTCAATCCCAAAACCAAAGTACAGAAAAGAGAAACCATTGGCGCCGCTGATGATTTTCATAAAGCAAACAAGAAAACAATCCTTAGCTACACTCAAGCCAAAAATCTGGCAATTAAATGGTTTGAGCAAAAAACCAATGAATTTTGGGAAAAAGATGCAAATTCTTCCCCAAGTAATTCATATACAGTAGCTGAAGCACTGGATGATTACTTCAAAGACGGCGAAAAGCGCGGCATGAAAGGGGTCGGCAGAGCCAAAATGAGTGCAAAGGCTTGGATTATCCCAACTTTAGGGAAAATAGTAATTAAAAACCTGACAAGAGCGCAGTTAGAGAGCTGGTTGGACTATATCTCCACATCTCCCCGCCGCATAAGGGCAAAGAAAGGACAATCTGCCTACGCCCCACCCCCCATGACCGAAGATGAAAAGCGGGCAAGAAAAGACTCAGCCAACAGAATACTTTCGATTCTGAAAGCCGCCCTGAATTTTGCCGTTGATCACGGACTGAGCGAAGTAACAAACCCACCATGGAAAAAAGTGAAATCATTCAGAGGCACTACAACCTCAAGAATCAGGTTTCTCAAGCCGGAAGAACAAATAAAATTGATAGCCGCCTGTCCACATGAATTTAGGAATTTAGTAAAAGGCGCGCTATTGACCGGATGCCGCTATGGCGAATTAGCACGGCTTCGCCACAAGGATTACAGTCCACATAGCGACATACCGACAATATTTGTAGCAGAATCAAAGAGTGGCAAGCCACGCCGCATAGTTTTGACCACCGAAGGGGCAGCCCTGTTTGACGAACTAACAGCCAAAAAGCAAAACCCCGATGATTTAATCTTTACAAACAGCACAAAACGCATGAAACGCACAGACAGCGGCGGCAAATGGCTTGAAAGTGATCAGAAGCATTACATGAGAAAAGCCTGCGAAGCAGCTGACATTGAGCCGATTACATTTCACGAACTTAGGCACACATACGCGTCAACGCTGGTGAACAACAAATGTCCCCTTCCGGTGGTAGCCGCGCAATTAGGCCATTCTGATTCAAGAATGGTAGAAAAGCATTACAGCCACTTAGTACCATCATACGTTGCCGAAATGGTAAGAATGTCCATGCCAACATTGGGAATTGGCAAAACAAGCAAAAGCAGGAGCAGGAGCAAGAAGCAATCTCCATAACATCACGAGCCACTTGCAAAACGTCTGTTTTGCAAGTCCAACGGAGTTGGTAGGCTGCGCCCGACCGGAGCAGGCTCTGGCGTAAACTACTGTCAATAAACAAGTTGTGAAATCAAGCCAGAGACAGCGGAAGGTCGGGAGCAGACG
>Ga0268262_10000689_pt1 | contig 43836 bp, 23 predicted proteins | sample TergutNc150P3_FD_190354 | JGI IMG/M metagenome (GOLD analysis project Ga0268262, IMG submission 190354) | Nasutitermes corniger P3 segment gut microbial community from laboratory colony in Florida, USA - Nc150 P3 (SPAdes) (version 2) | ecosystem: Host-associated > Arthropoda: Insects >...
CCCCATATCTATATGTTAATACCTTTTTTATTATTATTAAACATATTTACATTCAACAGTTGCGTAATACCCGTAGATTATGAAAAGTTTCTCAGGGACGGGGATGTCAGTGAAATAATATTAAATACTAAAACAGGCAAAGTAATCGTTGATGTTGAATTTAACAGGGAGGATCTGTGCCCAAAGCTGCTTTCAAATAACGGCGATGTAATAGCGGAAGGCGGGTTTTTAACAATACATAAAAGCGCCGAGCCAAAATCGGCGGTTATTACGATTGCAAATTCTGAAATTTATACCGAAATTTACTGGTTTTACAACTCCGTCCAAATAGCGGATACAGACGCTTTTACAGCAAGTACCGAAAATCCTCCGTTTTTAAATGCAAAGACATATTTGATAACCGTAATAGGGATTACAAATGATGAAAAAGCTTACGGAACAACTTTTAATATTCAGGTGGCGGCATAAAAATGAAAATAATAAAGTTTTTAAATATTAAGAAGGAAGGAGAAAAAAGATGAAAAACCTAACAAAAAAACGCGGCTTATTCGCCGCAGCGGCTGCATTGCTTGTAGTAACAACAATGCTTGTAACAACATGGTGCAGTAATGACATCGGCGGTAAAACCGATGAATTTACTCCGCCTGCGGGAAAGGGCGCGATTTTGTTAAATTTTAACAAAGATATATCGCGTACTATTACACCCGGTACCGGCAGTATATCAGACATAGATGACTTTGATGAATTTCAATTTACCTTTACACCTGTTGCTCCAACCCCCGGTACAGCTTGGAGTGAAAGAGTTTTGGCGGCTAATCTGAAAGCTCCAATAATCCTTGATCCGGGAACTTATGAACTTACTATAATTGGTTATATAGATTATGATCCAACAGGTTCTCATGATATACAGGCGGAAGCTACTAATCCGGAACCTGTTCCTGTAGAAATTAAAGCCGGGAAAATAGCGCATGAAACAGTTGTATTAAAATTAATAATTGACGGAACAGACAACGGAACATTTGCTTATACTCTTGATAAAACCCATATACTTCCATCTGATATTACTTCGGCCACTATGACGCTTACACGGATAACAGGAGGAGGGACAGTAGCGCCTGTTGATATTAAAGATGAGTTTGACGATCTGGAGCACACAATTACAACGGTTGCAACCGGAATTTATTATGTAGAATTTGTATTAACAGTAGGCGGTGATACAGTTACTTTCACTCATGTGGTGCATATTTATAAAGGAAAGAAAAGCAGTTACACATTCAGCATAGGTCTTAATTACTTCAACGCGATATATCAATTCGGAAATAATGAAATTACTTTCGATGATACAGATAAAAGCCCGGAAATACAATATTCAACTGATAACGGTAATACTTTTACAGATGTCAGCGGTGTAATTTCCGTCACCCGGGGTACAGTAATAATTTTTAAAATTAAAAACACAACCGGTTATACTGCCAACAGTTTTGAATGGTACTGTTTAAGCAATTCTCCTCTTACTACTACCAGTAATGCTACTACTACCTGTACAATAAATACTACTCCTGATACATATCCTACGGTTAATCCTTACGCTTCAGCAAGAGATTATAATTTAACGGTAGTAGGCGTTGTAAGTGGGATAAAATACGCAACCGTTGTTAGTTTCAAAGTTACCCCCTAATCAAAAAAATTAAAGCGTTTTCAAAAGGCTGTCCGCAAAACCGGACAGCCTTTTTTATATAAAATATTATCCTTTGTGATCTTTGTGTACCTTTGTGATCTTTGTGAGATTTAAAGGGATTCCCATCTTTAAAATCATAAATAAATAACATATACTAAATCCATGGACACCACCCCATGTGTAGAACTTCGCAACATAAGCAAAACTTATCGGGACAACGGGAAAAAAGCAAATAATAACATAAGTTTAAGCCTTCAAAAAGGGGAAATTCTCTGCATCGCGGGGGAGAACGGGGCGGGAAAAACCACATTGATGAAAATTTTGTGCGGACTGGAAACTCCCGATGCGGGGGATGTTTTTGTAAACGGAAAAAAAGAGCGGATAAATTCACCGCCGGAAGCGAAAAAATTGGGAATAGGGATGGTGCATCAGCATTTTATGCTCTTTCCGGAATTTACCGTCGCGGAAAATATCGCGATGGGGGCGGAACCGAAAAAGTTCAAAATATTTCTTGATGAAAAAGAAATAAAACAAAACGCGGAAAAAATAATTAACACGCATAACTTCGCGCTGGAAAGTACGCAAACGGTAAACGAATTAAGCCAGGGGCAGATGCAGCAGGTTGAAATTTGCCGCATGCTTGCGAATAACGCGCGGATAATCATTTTGGACGAGCCTACCGCCATACTTACCGAACAGGAGACTCTTTCGTTATTTAAGACATTAAAAGACCTTGTATCAAAAGGCTTGTCATTGATCCTTATAACGCACAAACTGCGCGAAATAAAGCAAATTTGCGACAGGGTAGCGGTATTAAGAAAGGGGGAGCTTGCCGGAATTCGAAGCTCGGCAGATATAGAAGAATACGATATCGCGCGTATGATGATGGGAAGTGATTATGCCGCCGCGGAATTTGAAAAAAAGCCAGAGAAAACAGGCGTAAAAAGCGAAAATGTTATTGTTTTTGACAATGTCACCGTAAAAAGGAGAGGGCAGAAGCGCCCCTTGCTGGACAAAGTGTCGTTTCAGGCAAGAAAGGGCGAAATCCTGGGGTTTGCCGGCGTCGGCGGGAACGGGCTTGGGGTAATTGAAGCGGTTCTCGGCGGTTTTCTTCATCCTTCGCCGGGAAAAATCTTTCACAACGGCAGGGACATTTCCGCTCTTGGGAGCCGCGCGCTGCGCAAGCAGGGGCTTGCCTATGTTCCCGCCGACAGACTGCGGGTAGGAAGCGCGAGGGACGCCCTAATAGAAGAAAATCTGATTATAAACTGCCTTGATGAATTTTCCACAGGAATAATAATAAGGAAAAAAGCAGTAAGGGAATTCGCGCAAAAGCTGGCGGAAAGTTACGGCATAGAAGGCGCGAAAGCAAATGAAAAGGCGGCTTTTCTTTCCGGCGGCAGCCTGCAAAAATTAATTCTTGCGCGGGAAATTAACAAGTTAAAAGATTATATTGTTTTTTCCGAGCCGGCTTGGGGACTGGACATCGCCTCAAGCAATTTTATTTACAAACAAATACAGGCCTTACGCGAAAAAAACGCGGCGGTAATATTAATTTCAACGAACCTTGATGAAATTATCTCTCTTTCAGACCGGATAGCGGTAATGTTCAGGGGAAAAATTGCCGGTATTTTTGAAAATACCGGCGAATCAATAAAGAAAATAATCGGCGATTCCATGCAGGGGATAGTAATAAAAGAATGAAAGAACGCTCTAAACTTTCAGGCGGGCCTCCTCAATCGCGGATAATCGGGAATAACGCGGAAATTTCCCGCCCGCTTACGGTTTTCGCCTATCTTTTTATCCCCTTTATTTCTCTTTTAGTTCTTGTACTGCTTGTTTTTATTTTAAGCGATACTCCGGGAAAGACGCTTTACTTTTTCTTTCTGGGTCCTTTCAGGAATTTATTCAGTTTCGGAAATATGTTAAACGCCGCGATCCCGCTTATTATCGGGGCCTTAGGCGTATCTGTCGCGATGAAAGCCGGAAGTTTTAACTTAGGCGGGGAAGGGCAGATTTACCTGGGCGCTTTTTGCACGACGGCAGTCTCCCTGTTTCTTTCAAAATACGCAATAGGGCAGTCCGGAATTCTTACGGGAATTATTTCCGTAATTTTCGGATTTGTCTGCGCGGGCCTGTTGGGGGCGTTCAGCGGATTTTGCAAGGCGATGTGGAATACAAGCGAGTTAATTACTTCCTTCCTGCTTTCGTGCGCGGTTATTCCTATTGTAAATTTTCTTGTTTGCGGACCTTTTCTGGATACGCAGTCTTCACTGCAATCAACGCGCAAGATAGCGGAAAATTTGCGTTTTCCATTAATAATGAAACCGTCGGGATTAAGCGCAAGTGTTTTTATCACGGCGGCGTTAATAATTATCGTTCAATTATTTTTATCAAGGACAAAACCCGGCTATGAAATACGGATGACGGGCAGCAACGAATTATTCGCGCGTTACGGCGGAATTAACACAAAAATGGTTACAGCCGCGGCTATGGCGATAAGCGGCGGCTTTTACGGGCTTGCGGGAAGCATGGCGGTAATGGGAACATATCATTCGGTAATAAAGGAATTTTCGGCAGGTCTTGGCTGGAACGGTCTTGCCGTCGCTTTAATTTCAGGATTTTATCCGCCCGCGATAATTCCTTCCGCGCTTTTTTTCGCGTGGATTCAGGCGGGGGCGAGAATCGCCATGCAGAATACGGGCCTAACTTATGAAGTCGCCTCAATAGTGCAGGCGGTAATTTTTCTTGTTTCCACAAGCCTTGTTATACGCAATATTTATTCGCGGCGGAGGAAAAATTAGTGTTCAAAAGCATATTTTCGGTTATGATACCTCTTTTATTCGCCGCCGCGGGAGGATTATTTCCGGCGCTTGCCGGAACCCTTAACATCGCGCTGGAAGGACTGCTGCTCGCGGGCGCTTTTTCGTCCCTCGCCGTGTATTACGTTACGGGAAGCGTGTTCGCCGCGGTAACGGCGGCTATTACGGCGGCTCTGGCGCTTTCCGCCCTTCACGCGTTTGCCGTTTTCAAGTTACGCGCAAATTTGTTTATTTGCGCCCTTGCAATTAACCTTTTTTCAAGCGGGTTTTGCGTTGTTTTTTCAGACAAATTATTCCGCACAAGGGGGGTAATAGTGTCGACGGCCGCCCCGGGGCTGTTAAAATGGTATTTTTTAGCGGGAATATTTATGCTTGCGCTGTCCTGGCTCGCGATTTACAAAACGCCTTTTGGATACCGCCTGCGCGCCTGTGAAAAAAACTCCGAGGCGCTTGTCTCGCTGGGGATAAAACCGCAAAATTATCAGACCGCGGCCCTGTTAATTTCAGGTTTTTTTTGCGGAATAGGCGGCTCTTTTTTAAGTTTGAATCTTGGCGCGTTTGTTCCGGGAATGTCCGCCGGAAACGGCTGGATTGCGCTTGCGGTAATTTTCCTTGGAGGGCGTAAACCACTTGGCGTCCTTGCCGCCGCCTTTCTTTTTAGTCTGGCGGAGGTTTTTTCCAATTACGCGCAGGGTATTATGTCGCTTCCCGCCGACTTTTTACTCGCTTTTCCGTATATTATCACTCTGATCGCTATGGTAATAATATCAATTTTCCCCGTCCGTGACAAATAATTCAAGTTTGTAATGTAAAAAATTCGTTAATTTATCTTTAAAAAATAGTTGAAAAAACTTGCAAATCTTATTATATTACATTACTATAGATAATAGGATAAATCTGTTCTAAAAGCACTTATTTTTTAATGAAATAGAGGCATTAAGGGGGATACAAATGGGTAAAAAAACTATAATTTTTTGTTTTTTACTGACACTTTCTTTTGGATTTCTTTGGGCAGGGGGAAGACAGTCAAACGAATCAAAAAAAGCCGATGATCCGGCAGCTTTTACGGATAAAATTGATATAACCGAAAAGAAGACCGGAAAGTGGAATTATTACCTTGAAGCGACGGACAAGGCAAATAACGTTTCTCTCGCGGGACCGGATAACATTTTTATTGATCCGGCGTCCGACCTTCCGAGGGCGACGATCATTAACCCCCTGCCTAACATGCGCGTTCAGGGGAACCTGAACATAGTCGGTATAGCCATGGACGATGACGGCGTAAAAAGCGTCTGGATTACGGTTAACCGGGGCAAAGACAGCAAAGGCGAGGAACTCGTAAAAATTCAAACCGACGGAGCGGATTACTGGTCATATTACCTTGATACGACAAATCCTGAAATCTGGACGGACGGGGTGTATTCAATTACGGCCTGGGCTATTGATATAAATGATCTTTCGGGAATTTCCGATGATTTCCCGGCAAAAGTCCATAGAAAACACACGGTTTACTGGAACCTAGACCGTAAAAAACCTGACGTCGTTGTAACAAGCCACGAAGTAGGCGCGCTTGTTTCAGGCAACGTGAAACTTAAGGGAACTGTCGCGGACGGCAACGGCATAAACGCCCTTTCCTATTCAACCGACGGCGGCATTAAATACCAGCAGTTAAAACCAAGCTACAATAAAAAGACCGATCTTTACGATTGGGAACTCAGTATAGACTCTAAAAAAATATTTGAAGACGGCCCCAAGGTTATATGGTTCAAGGGTCTGGACGGACAGGGGTCCATAGGGGTTAACGCCCATCTATTATTAGTTAATAATACCCCGCCCGACGTAAAAATCATTTTCCCGGATCCGACCGCGTCCGTATGCGGCGTTTTCTCAATCGCCGGGTACGCCAACCACCGTATAGGGTTAAGTTCCCTTTCATGGAAGGCCGGCAAAGACGGCGGCGATATTCCTATCCTGCCGGGCAATCCGTGGTGGTCGGCCGATATTAACATCCGCGACTTAAAAGCCACCAGCCTTGACGTCGAAATCCGCGCCGTGGACGTTTCCGGCAATGTTAAGGTAGAAAAGGTAAAATTCAAAGTTGATCAAAACGCCGATATGCCCACAGTTACTATTGAAACTCCCGCATTAGGCGCGTTTGCCAACAATAAAGGAAACCTTGTTGTTAAAGGAACGGCGAAAGACAACGACGGCGTTTCTTCTGTTTTCTATTCAATAGGCCCGTATCAGAATGTAGAGGTAAAAACATCTGGATACTTCCAGTTTATCATTCCTCAAATTCCCGAAGGCGCCTATAATCTGGATATTTGGGCGAAAGATATTACAGGCGTTACAGGCCCCAAGGTACAGATTAAGAACATAACGGTGCCGGCGCCGCTTTTAAAACCGGGAATTGCCACCGTAACGACAGGCACAGGCTCCAGCGCCCGTATAGACAGATTCTATACAGGCATGAATATTACGCTTGAGCCTAAAATAAGAAAAACAATGGAACTTGAAATAAAAGGTTCTTCCCCCATCGCGAGCGCGACAATCGCTTTTGCCGACCGCAATCCTGATAAAATTACTCCCGTACTGGGAAAAGATCAGACAAGCCGCGCCGTCGCGATTGTTCCGCCTAACCTTCCTAACGGTTTTACAAAGATTGAATTGCGCGTAACGGATAAAGCCGGGCGCGAGGTTGTCTTCCCGGAATATATCTTTGTAACGCAGAATGATCCTCTGGTTCAGCCTAATCCCGACGAAAGAAGGGGCCAGTGGCTGGACTGGGTGCGCCCGGTTATAGGCGCGAGCGGGCGCATGGTTCTTTCGTCGCAGGACGACGTGTTATTGGGCCTCGCGAACGAGCCGCTGGAAAGGGCGCGTTTAAGGCTTAACGGAGTAGGATCGGAAAACCTCACCCTTGACGTCGATGAATACGGCAGGGTGCAGTTAAAAGCGTTAAAGGAAGGCAGTTTCGGCCCCCTAACCCTGCTTCTGGGCACGTTTAACAGCCAGCAATTCAGCGTTATCGCCGACTTTAACGGCCCTACAATATCAATAATTGATACGCCTAAAGACTGGGTAACGACAAGCATAGCTTTCAAAATCAACGTGACAAGCACGCACAGGATCAACTCAATCGCGTATTCCGCAGACATGGGCGCAAACTGGTCGCCGCTGCTTACCGCGACGGAAGTCGCCGCCTTAGGCGCTCCCGTAAAAACGGATATCGCGCGGACGATTAATGTTACGGATATTCAGGACGGTTCGATTAATATTTTAATCAGGGCGATTAACGACGCCGGAACCGAGTCAATAGCGAATTTTACGGCTTTTAAGGATACAATCCCGCCGGAAGCAAAATTAATAATGCCTATGGCCGAATCAAAAGTTAACGGCACTATGCTCCTTGGCTTCTCAATAAAAGAAGCCGGCGCGCTGAAAACCGTAACTTACAACAGGCCGTCCGCGGCCGGCGTCCAGGCGTTAACCGTGGAAGTTTTTAACACTAACACATGGGACAAAGATTACGCCCCCGTATTTTTGCCGATTATGATGGATCAGGCTAAAAACCTCTTTATAGACGGCCGTATGCGCTTTATATTTGAGGACAAAGCGGGCAACAAGAGCGAAATTAACTCATGGCAGTTTGTGCTTGATCAGGAATATGACATTCCCGTCGTGCAGATAGTCCTTCCGCAGGATAACGAAGTAATCACGACCGATTTTATCGCGTCCGGCGTTATGTTCGACGATGACGGAATAAAAAACATCAAATGGAAACTGGATAACGGGGCGGAAAAACAAATTGACGCGAAATACGGATTCTCCATCCCTATACCGATTTCCTCCCTTACCGACAATGACCACACCGTAACCGTTACGGCGGAAGACATTTACGGCGTAAAGAGCGCTCCTGTTACGCGCAAATTCAGGGTGTCGCTCGCCGAACCTACCGCAAAGGTGACATTCCCCAGGTTTGACACCGTATTAAGGGACGTAATTCAGATAACGGGAACGGCGGCCGACAAGAACGGCATAAAAGAAATATATGTTTCCGCGGATAACGCCAATACGTACAACAGGGCGCAGGGAACGGAAAACTGGTCTTACAGGTTTAATTCAAGAATCCTGAAAGACGGCCCCCATGTAGTGTTTATACGCGTCATCGACAATTACGACATACCGGCCACATACGCCAGCATGATCAACATTGACAATACCGCTCCCGAAATTGTCCTTGACAGCCCGGCGGACGGTTCTCTTTCAATAGGAAGGCTCTCGCTTATGGGGCGCGTAATAGACGCGAATCTGGACAATGTAAATATAGAAATCCGCAGTTTGGAAGGCGCAACCGTAACCCCGAACGTTAGGACGCGCAAGCTTGGCGCTCTTGACACCATAAAGCAGGATTATGAGCTTACGGGAATGAAGGACGGCCTTTACAACATAGAAATCGTATCTACGGACAAGGCCGGCAACGTTTCGCGTAATTCGCGCAACTTCGCGCTTGCCCGCGAAACATTCAAGAATATTGTGGAAATTTATTACCCGCTGGATAATGAAAAAGTACAGAATAATTTTAACATGTACGGTTACGCCGGCGGCACCGACAAGGCCGTAAAAGTAACGGTAAAAATCAACGGCAGCGATAAAGTTGAGGCGGAGGTAGATCCTGTATCGGGCTTCTATACAATTCCTCTTACTGTCGACAGTCTTACAGAAGGCAATAATACCGTTGTTGTTTACAGCGACTTCGGCGGTTTCGGGACTATACAGTCGCGCGCTCAAACCCTTGTTTACGCGCCGTATGGCCCGTGGGTTACAATAGACAGTTTCAAATTCGGCGACTTTGCGTACGACAGGCCCTATGTGTCCGGCCGCTATGGTTACAACATAAGTACGGAAGATCAGGAATTGCTTGCCACAAAAGATACCGACAAGGAAATAAAAGACGCTATCAGGAAAAAGATTCCCAATTATGTGGAAATCAGTTTTGATAACGGTAAAACATTTATTAAGGCCAGCAAAGCATTGGCGAAAAACGTTGATTACCGCTACAGGCTTGAAACAGGCGACATGTACGAAGGCTCGCATTATATCCTTCTTAGGGCGACCATGGCCAACGGGGAAACCGCCCTAACGCGCATGCTGGTTCAAGTGGACAAAACGCCTCCTGTTATCAGGCTTATTTCGCCGGAAGCCGGCGGTGTTTACAACCAGACGCTATTCTATTCAGCTTCGGCTACGGATGACGTGGAACTTGTCAGCCTTACCTACAATTTACGAAAAGGCGACAAGGCGGCTTATGAAATACCGGGCTTCCTGCAGGGAATGTACATTGAAGGAACAATTCCGCCGTTCATTAAAGAATTTATATGGAAAGACGCTCCCAATATGCCGTTTGGAGGCGGAGCCACATACTTTGACGGCGCGTTGGGGTTAAGCTTCTTTGACGACAATGTAAAGGTGCAGGTACAATACGGCCTCTTAACGCAGGATCTTTACGAAGCCATAGGCGGAGTAGGGCCGGTACGCTACGGCGGAGACGTAGCCGCCCTTAAGCTTCTTGCCAGCCTTTACACTCTTCCTCTCGGCTCGGTATGGGGTCCCGACTTTGACTGGCTCTATGCTTCTTTCTCCATAGGCGCAAACTTCTCTTACTTTAACTTCTTAAGTAAAGAGAATCCGTCATACTCAACTCCTGATGATCCCAGATATTATACCCAGAGCGGCGAGCCCACATGGCTGAGCGCGTTGATATTCCAGGTAGAGTTCCCGAAAGTTACCATTCCAAAACGCAAAAGTTTAAGGACATTCAGCTTGTTTACGGAAGGCCAGCTGTGGTTCGTGCCTACGGACGTTAAAGCGTCCCAGATGGGCATAAAGGTAATGATACCGCACGTCATAATGGGCATGAGGGTATACATCTTCTGATATGCGACATCTGACCACTAAAAGTGGTCAGACGATCGCATATCAAAACGATAAGCGACATTAAAACGTCGCTTATCGCAGCGGTTTGCGGGCAGCTTTGCTGCCCTACATCTGACCGCCTGACCACTTGAAAGTGGTCAGATGGTCAGACGTCGCAAACCGCCATAATTTTTTTAAATTGTGTTTTATTGTAAAAAATTGGTTTCTGTGTTATTATTTATCACCGGAACGAATAAAGGAGTGACAATGCGGAAAATTTCCGCGGCGTTTATATTTTTGGCGCTTTTTTCATTTTTCTCAATCCCGCTTTACAGTCAAAATACAGATCAAAGCGGCAAAAGTAAAGCGATTAATGTAGTGTATGACGACTCAGCCAGCATGATAAATGAAGACGGCATAATAAAAACACCTGGCAAATACGTTGACCGTTGGGTTCAGGCAAAATACGCGATGGAAGTCTTTGCGGCTATGCTTGATGTGAATGACACCATGCAAATTTACTACATGAGCGACTTTGACAAAAGACATAACGGCAGGGAAGATGCTCCCTTCAGAATCAAAATAGAAGGAAAAGACGGGTCGCAAAAAAGAGTGAAAATGATACACGATACGGTTACCGAGGCATGGAATACTCCGTATGATACTGTCTATAAAGCATACAATGATTTATTAAAAACTAACGCCGATGTAAAGTGGCTGGTTATATTGACTGACGGTGAATTTGACCCGCGCTCGTATGAAGATATAGAAAAAGACAGTAGAAAATTTGATCTGAAAGAAAAAAAAGACAAACAAGGTATTATACTTAAAGATGAAGAAGGGCATATAAAAAAATGGGTAGATGTGGATAAAGAATTTATAAAATACGGCAGAAGCGGAGTAAATATTATATTACTGGCTATGGGAAACGACGCTGAAGTTATTAGAAACGATCCGTATAATAACATATTTTTTTCTCAGGCAAAAAACAGCAAAGAAATTTTAGAGGAAATAAAAGATATTTGTTTTAGAATATTTAACAGAAACAGGTATCCGTTTCCCATTGTAAATATGCGTGAATTTGAATTTGAAGATATCCCAATGAAAGAATTTTGGGTTTTTATACAGGGAGATAATGTAGGAATAAACTTTGTCATAGACGAAAAAGAAAAGAAATACACCCCAATAGAGCCTGTCACTGTTAAATACAGCGAGGAAGCGACTATAAATTACTATTTCACTGATGAACAAACTAAACAAATTATAAGAAATAATATTCCGCGTGATGATCTTACCGCGGTTGTGGCAAAGTTCCGGAATATTCCCAAAGGCAAGTACAGTCTGGATATTTCGGGAGAGCCGAAAAATGTGGAAATCTATATTGAACCTGATGTAAATCTTGTAGTAAAGCTGTTACGGAATAAAAAAGAAATAAAAGTTAAAGAAAATAACAAAGAAAAAATATTAAACGATATTCACGAAGATAAATATAAAATACAGTATGGAATTATTAACGAGAAAGGTAAATTTATCGAGCCTAAAATTCTTAAAGAAATAACTTATGAGCCGGAAATAACAATTAACGGAAAGCCTGTCCAGATAAATTCAGATAACACAGTCAAATTAACACAGGGAGCGTTAAATATTAAGGTGCGTGTTAATTATTTGGATTTTAACACAAAAGACGAGACCATAAAAGGCACGGTATTGCCGCCCAAGACACTAATTGAAAAAATCAAGGAATATGCGAGTGAACACAAGTGGCAGTTAATTACATTATGGGGATTGTTTATGTTATGGTTCCTGTGGGGGCGGAAGCATCGCTTCCCAAGAGAAGTGAAAGAAAATAAAACGCCTAATATACAGGAAATACGCGACGATTATGATAAACCCCATATGAGACCCGGAGAATTTAAGTTAAATATGCGTACATGGTGGTGTCCGATATGCGCGGAAGAAGCGGAAATTAAAGTTGTTCCTACCGGGCGTTCGCTGCCGAGACTCAAGGTTAAAGCAGCCAAAGAAAAATATAACATGATATTATTAAATCCAGAAGATTTTACGCCTGAAAAAATAAGAACCTATGACGCGGACTTTAGAATAGGAGGCAATCAGATTAAGGATAAGGATGCCAATAATAAACATATGGAGAAAAGCTGCAGGCTTCCGATTAAAACTACTTATTTCGGCAAGGAAGGAGATTCTGATACTACATGTATTTGTACTTTAATAAAAAGTACAAAAAAATAAATTAAATATTTTTGGAGGAAAATTAGCATGGCGGCACCAACATTAATCGTAGGACTTGGCGGTATAGGATCTAAGATTACAAAAAAATTATCGGCGATGATAACCGATGATAAGCTCAGGGGAAGAATAAATTTTGTGGTATTTGACACGGATGCCAATGAACTGGAAGAAATCAAAAAGGCAGATCCTTATATACGTCCTATTCAGACGTCAACAAACATGACCGTCGGCGATTATCTTCACCTGGACGAGCATACCCGGAACAATTCGTTCCCCATAAACCCCAATCTGTACCGCAAGACGCTCAGCGAGGGAGCGGGGCAGGTACGCGCTATTTCGTACCTTGCCTTTGTAACTGCCATGAAGCGCGGGCAGATAGCTAAATTGGACGACGCCATATACGACCTTTACAAACTGGAAAGCGGAGGGACTAAACAGGTGCTTCGCGTCATTATCGTAAGCTCAATGGCGGGCGGTACAGGCTCCGGACTTATACTTCCCGTATCATTGTATATAAGGCAGTTTCTTAAAACCAGAATACAGATACCCGGCAACATTACCCGCGGATTTTTTATCCTGCCTGAAATTTTATATAACAATGTGCCGTCAGAGACAATGCGCAACGCTTTTAAGGCAAACGCGTATGCCGTTTTACGCGAATTAAACGCCTTTATCCTGAAGGCGGATAACAACTTGCCGAAGAGATACAAAAATAAAGTACACCTGGACTTTCCAATGATAGGTTCCAGCGAATTTGAGGAATACGACGTACTGCCTATGGACTTCTGCTTTATGTTTGACGCGCAGAATATTAACGGAAGCAAATTGAACTCTTCCGAACAGTATTTAGATCATGCCGCCACCTGTATTTACGCGCAATCAATAGGTCCTATGAACAAACGCAGTAATTCATCGGAAGACAATGTAATCCGGACTCTTGTTTCAGGGCAGAGCCGCAACCGCTACGCGGGAGCCGGCGCGTCGAAACTTGAGTACCCTTCCGAACATATTCTTAATTATGTAGCCTTAAAATGGGCTTCGTCGACCGTTTCTGATCAATGGACGAAGTTTGACAAAGCTTTCAAAGATAAACAAAAGGAGAACAACAGAGCGAAGCTGAAGGGGCTTCCATATAATCCGAATATTAAACCGGAGACGGAATATATACAAACGGTTGACACGGAAGTAAATATAAATAACCAGTTCGCCATAGCCACAAGAAAAGCGACATACACTTATGACAAGGACGGTTTTACTGAAAGAGGGCCGAAATGGAAAGCGTACGCAGACGCTCTAAAGGAGAATGTTAAAAAAAATACCGATAGGCATAAAGATTTAAATGACGCCCTGCAGTTACTGCAGGAATCATTGGAAGATATACAAAGCAGCGAGAAACCTAACATGAACTCTTTCGAACAAGCTTATAAATCCTTAAAAACTTACAGAGACATGGTTAAGCGGCGTTCCGATGATATAGGCCGCCAGGTCGCGTATTCTATTTTTAAATTTGATGACGGAGAGGATATTACCCAAACAACCGACAGTACCAAAATTGAAATGTATCTTAAAGACAACAATCAATATATACACCCTAACGCCGTCCGTTATTTTCTTTATCAAACGCTTCTGGATTTGGAAAGTAAATTTAACGTGGCTAAAATAAAAATAGATAATGAATACAAGGTTGAATTTGATCGTCTTGACACGCTCTTTGACGATCCAAATACTACCGATAAAGTGGAAAATATCGGTAATTTTAAGAGCGATGTAGAAGGAGCGAATATTTGGGAGAAATTAATAACTAAAAAGTACGACGGTAAAATCAAAGGTTATATAGATGAATATAACGGGTTTATTCAAACTATAGACGAATACCGCGTTACTTATCCCTATGTCAAGGTGCTGGAAGCCGCGATAGATTACGTTAAAAAATTATGCGGGGCATTTGAAACCTTCTACAATTCTTTTGGATCAAATGTAGATGAAATTCAACGGCAGATAAAATCTTCGGAAGAAAAATACCGTTATAGAAAAGGTAACACGATTCGTTATGTCTGCGCGTCAAAAAAATGTCTGGACAAATTTTATGACAAGATGGAGTTTACGGGAAACGCGATAGAAATACCGGATGAATTATGCCGTAACATATACAAAAAAGTAAGATCTTATTCTCAACTGCCGGATAGCAATAAAGCAACCAACTTTTTTAAGGATATTTTTGACAATGAAATCATTAAACATTTTAAGGATTCGGTTGAGAAAGAATACGGTTTAGATATCAGGATGGACGTTATAAGGGCGCTGGAAGTTGAGGCTGAATATGAAGAGAATATACAGGAACACAGTCTTAAAACAGAATATATAAAAAAAGTAATCAAAGAAACAAAAGAACTCGCGGCCCCCTTTATAAACCGGCCTGTTGGAGAAGAAAGCGTTCCGATTCCGGCATGCGCCTATAATGAAAAACTGATAGGAACAGACAATCCCGAACGTGAGGAACTTGTAAATACCGAATTAATGAATTTTGGCGGTGTTCCATGTAAAGACGACGAAGGAATTAAAAAGGAAGAAATCCTGTTCTACAGCGCTATTTACGGGCTGTTTCCGGAAGATCTCCTTAAATTCGCGCCGGCGAATAAGAGTCAGACAGGAGGGCCTGATCCGGGAGAATACTACAAGGTATATTTTGACATGATCAACCGTATAGATCCGGATCCGCTTGAAACAAAAGTAATCACGCCGCATCTTCATAAACATTGGCATCTAATTTCCGAAATGCCCGTACTTAGCGAACAAGAACAAATAAATCAGGAAAAGAAAGTTTATAAAGCCCTTTTACTTGGAATTTTATATGGTATGATTCAATATGATGATACCAGATACAGGCTGTTACTGACATCCGGTAAAAAGGAAACTCCTCTTCAGGTTTCAAACGGGACGGCGTGCGACACGTTTTATGAAATTGTAGACGCCTTATATTTAAATCCTATGATTGTAAAGGATATATTGAGCTCTGTAGAAAAAGAAATTGAATTTGAAAAAACGCACAATATTGTTAATTATAAGGACAGCAAGTTATTTAAAAAAGGCCTGGGAGAACTTGAGATAAAGGAAATTTCTAAAAAATTAAAGGAAAAATCCGGAATTACCGCCGATAAACTGAAAATGAGCATCTTTGGTATTGCGATGGCTTATAAAGTTACAATGTCCGCAGATGAATTTATTGACGAACAAGGACATTTGCTTCTGGAAACTACATTGGAAACATTGTACGAGCAGGTAAATAGATTATGTCCCGAAAATGAACGAGACAATGTATATGTAGAATTAATTACAGATCAACTGGAAACATTTAAGCAAAACATCGAATTATATGAAAAGACGTATGAAAAAACGCATCCGTCTTTAGTAAAAGATTATCTAAGGGAGCTTATATTTATAGTTATAGGAGTATTACGCGACAAAAAATTCAACGAAATGGCGGAAAAAGTAAACGATGAGTATTCAAATGGATATTTTGGCAATAAGAAACTGTCTCAAAAAAATATTCCGCCCAAGAAAGAATCGGAATAAAATGAGGAATAATTGAGCTTTGCATACAGTTATTATTACAGACCCTTATACAACCTCTTTATTTGTTAATCACAGGTATTTGTTCGCTCCGTATTTATACGAACACGGCGGAACCATGTGTCATTGCATCTGGCAAAAAGGCGACAATATAGATAAAGCTGTTCCGGATCTGTATGATTCAATTAAAGGCCATCCTGAATGGCGCGCGATTATTCTTGTACATCCTTCGCAAAAAAACTTGTTTGATCCCAATAATCCTTTTGATTTTAAATGTAATCATAAGATTGTCTCTCAGGAAGAAGCAGATTCATCCGACGCGGAAGATGCTGCAGAAACTGCCGTAAACGATGAAGGGAATTATTTTCTTAAGGATAATCCGGAACCTTTAGTCTGCCTTACATATATGCTGGCGGGATTTCCTCCTCTTGGCGTTAAAGGTTATGAAACAGGTTATGTTTATTACGATGAGAAAACCGGTACATATAAGGATTGTATGTATGATAATAAGCCTGTTTTGAAAAGCATTGTTGAAAAAAATATCAAAGAAAATATTAATAAAAGGATTGCGGAAGAATACCCGGAATTAGAAAGAAAAGATATAAATAAGGATGATCTGGAAAAAATTTCAAAAGAAGAAATAAAGAAACTAAGAGATAAATATTTTAAAAAATCCCAGGGCGTTTTAATACCAAAAATGGTAGAAGTTCCGTTTTCAAATGAAGAAAAAGAAATATATAACGCGATTGCGGAAAAATACGCATTTAAAGAGAATCGTCCTGTAGAAGTGCTGATTTTATCAATTAGGGAACAATACGCTTCTGACGATGTTGAAGAAACCAAAGAGATGATCCGCCGCGTATGGCAGTTTCATAATGAAAATGAAAGCTCCGATTTTTGGAAAGTTTATCCTAACAGCTGCCGTTTTCTGTGCTATGATCTAATTAACAAGGAACATACGTTGTATTCACGCGAACTTTGGAAGTTTTTTCTTTTAACGCTTACATTGGCAGTAAATCAAATTCCGGGAAGATCTCTGCAAGCTTATTTCCTTTACAATGTAAATCTAAAAATTAATACCGAAGAACTTGGACGCGTTTACGACAAATACATGGAAAATCTTATGTCGTTTAAGGAAATTATACAGGAACGTTTATCGCATGTTCCGGAGATAACACAGGATAAAAGAAAGGAACTTGTGCCGGACCAATACGTATCGGTAGACTTTGATCAGATTGAAGAAGACGAAGTTAAAGCAAAGAGCAATAAAATCGGGCTTGCCGCGGATTGTCCCGTAAGCGAAGCGCAGTTTTGGCATGAGCATATAAAAGGAACAAGGAATACAATAGAAAACATACTGTCCGCGCCTCAGGAAATTGTCGCGGAAAAAGCGGCTGAAACAAGAATAAAGATTAACAGTTTTACCGGAAGAGAGCAGGTGCTTGACCGTTTCCAGATTGACAGGCTGAAAAAACGCATAGACGGACTTGAAACAAAAATATTTAACACAAATTTATTTAATATGCTGAATACCGATAATTATAAAGCGGAAGTCGCGAAAGCCGGAAACACAGTGCGTGATTTTATAAAGCTTCGTTTGTCAAAACGCGGAATATTGCTTATATCAATGGTTTCTTTGCTTGTATTTTTATTTGGGTTTATTCCGTATATAGTAAACTACTCAAGGCAAGAACTTAAAATATTCGGCGCGGCTTTTGGTCTTTTAATTGCCGTAAGTATACTGCTTGCCGTGGGCGCCATGCTGACCCTTTTTTATTTACGCGGAAAACTTGTTGATAAAATAAAAACGTATAATAGGGATGTTTCAAATATATTTGGACGCATTAAAGACAGCGCTCATGTTTTTTCAGAATATTTTTCCGATCTATGCACTTATATGTACGCCCGTTCTCTTCAATCGGGCATAATATTAAAAAAAGACAACGATAATACAGCTAAAGGAAAACAAAAGGCCCATCTTAATTATCTGGAAAGTGAAATACAAAGAATTAATTCAATATGTTCTTTGTACGGAGCGCCGCTTAATGATTATTCCGGCAGATGTTCTATAGCAAATATAAATGAAGAATTGTTTAATGAATGGCCTTCCAACTGCCGATTCTACGAACTTGAAACATTCATGGAAAAAGATACGGTAAAGATAACAACTTCGCCTATAAAACATAAAACAAAAAATATTTCTGCGGATAATAATGAAAATAATTGGGATCAATATAATACAGGCATAACTCTTAACGCGCCGTATAGTTTTATTTCGGGCCTGAATCTGGTACGCGAAGAAATTTATGACCACAAGGAAGAGGCGTAACCGTGTCTGATATTTTATTATCAATAAAAAATATTTTTTCAAAATTCAAGTGGATTTTTATCCCAGTATTGCTTATACTTACTTTCCTTGTAATTCTGGCGGTTTTAAACCGAAATAATGAACCTACTGTTGAACCGGATAAATTTACATTAGATTCCTCCGCGCTTGTTAAGGAATATTGGGACGACAATTTTTTCGGCAGCATAAAACTTAAAATAAACAGCGCAGATGTCTATATAGACGGTAAATTAACAAAGTTTGATGATAAGGATTTAATCCCTGTTATTAACAACAGCCGTGTGTTTTTGCCTGTTGATCTTATCGCTAATTTATTAAAGACAAGAGCTGTATATAATGACAATAATAACGCGATAATAAAAAAAGACGATATCAATGTAGAAATAACAGCCGGAAAAAATACTATTAATGTTAATGGTAAAGAAAAAATCCTTGATGCCCCTTCATTCATTTCAAATAAGAAAATAATGTCGCCTTTGAGTATATTGGATTATTTTGGATTTGACCAACCGGTATGGGAAGCCAATTCGCAGGAAATAAAACTTTCCAGATCATTTCAGACACGCCGCTTATTGGTTGCGACAAACGGAAACAGACTTGAGGAAACACATGGCGCTATAAAAGTTTTAGAAGGTCCGAATAACCTGTATGTTTTACAGTATGCTTCTGTGCTTGACGCAAAAGAAGCGTACAAGCTCTTTGAAAACAATCCCAATGTTTTATTCAACCGGCCCGACACTGTTCAAAAAAGCGAATCAAAAGAACCTTTATCGTGGGGAGTTAAAAGAATAGGAGCGGATTTTTATTCAGAACAAATAACAAAAAGTAAAATAAAAGGAAGCGAAGTAATTGTGGCTGTAATTGATACGGGCATAGATTTTAATCATCCTTTTCTGAGAGGAAGAATAAGCAATATAAGATGGAATTTCATAAACGGAAACAATAACCCTAGCGACGCGATTAATGATGGTCACGGAACCCATGTGAGCGGGATAATCGTAGATTCCACTCCGTCAAACGTAAAAATTATGCCGTTAAAAGTTTTGGGAGAAAACGGAGGAAGCGTTTTAAATACTTGCAACGCTATAAGATATGCCGCCGATAATGGCGCGGATGTAATCAACATGAGTCTTGGAGGCCCTTTGGGACCGGAAAGAAGGGACATGTTTACTGAAAACGCGATAGATTACGCTCTTTCAAAGAATGTTATTGTTGTAGCGGCGGCCGGAAATGAAGAAGACAATGTAATGAATCACAGCCCGGCTTATTATTCAAGACTTATTACAGTCGCGGCAACTGACGAAAACGATAAAAAGGCTGTATTCTCTAATTTTGGAGACGCGATAGATATTGCCGCTCCGGGTGTTTCAATAAAAAGCTCAATTCCCGGCGGAAGTTATGATTCCTGGGACGGGACTTCTATGGCAACGCCTTTTGTCTCGGCCGGCGCGGCATTACTCAGAATAACAAACAAAACAATATCACAGGATGAAGTCGTTTCAATGCTTTCTAATAACGCCGACAAAGCGGGCTCGACAAGAGACTTTGGCGCGGGGATTATTAATCTTATTAAATTGGCGCCGCAGAGCGATGACAGATCGGTAAAAGGAGTTTCATTAACCCCAAAAAGCATTTCGCTTGTTGTCGGTAAGACAGAAAAGCTTATCGCTACGGTAATACCCGGCAACGCGGAGAGAAACGGAGTAATCTGGAACTCCGTTAATCCGGGAGCGGCGACAGTTTCCGAAGACGGTTTAGTTACCGCGGTAAAACCCGGCAATACGGTTATTACTGTAAAAACTGTTGAAGGCGGTTTTTGGTCTACTGCCATAGTGTCTGTGGTAAAAAAAAATGACACGGTTGACATAAAAAAATGTCTTCTTGCGTTAATTCCGTTTCTTTTATTTCTTATGCTTTCATTCAAAGTAAACCTCTCCAAGCCAAAACGTTCCAGGCAGTTTATTCTGCCTTTCATAGCGTTAATATATTGTATATTTGCCATGTATTACGCGGAAAAAGCAAACAAATGGATAACCTCAATTATCGCGTGGATAAGCTATTATGCTCCGTTTATCGCGCTTAACATAAACAAATGGCTGATCTATATTTTCAACACGGTTATTGTCGTTGGATTCCTTGTTGTAAAAGGCATCCTGCTGCCTGTTATCAGCAAGATTTGGAGTAAGGCAAGGCTTCTTTTTAATCAAACTTCCGGAAATTTTTATGAATATAACGAACGCATGAACGCTCAGGTTTTAAAAGACGAGTACGGACAGGCGAAAACATTATGGAAAAGTTATTTCTGGTTTGCGGCGGGCATTACAGCCGTACTTATCACCCTTTCTCAAATTTATCCCAAATGGGTAATTTTTAAATCGCCTTTTTATCCCGTATGCGGCTTGTTGATTTTGGGAGAAATATTGTTTTTCTTGTCCGGCCTTACTTTTCAGGAAATGTTATCTACCATTTCCGGTGAAAACGATGATTTTTACAGAGTCTCCAATTACGGAATACTGCGCAGAATATTCCACGACTTGTATGACGACCGTATTTTATATGACAACACCGCGGACAGCCTTTACGGGTTAAGATCCTTTGATATGCTGGACAAACTTGCCGAAAGCAAAAATGAACTTGATGTGGTTATATCAAAGTATTTTACGGATTTGAAAGAAAAAGGGAATAACATAGATTCGGGTTTTGTGCGTTCCTCCATAAATATGGTGAACGGGAAATCTGTGCTGATAAACACGCCTTTTTATCAGGATTTAACAGGATACATTGTACTGCCCCTAATAAGGCGGCTTATGAATTTTGAGAAGGCATTGGTTATTGTAGGGCGGGACAGCGCCTCCGAAGATGTAAAAAATTGGATGAATAACGGAATAGCATCTTTCTGCGGTACGCCTGAGTTATGGAAAACAGATATTCTTACGGATAAGGAAGCCGATTTTGATGTGGCTATTATGCGTTTTGCCGACGTTTATAACCGCGATATTTTAAGAGTACACGATGATTTTTTAAAACAAGTCGGATTTGTCCTGTTAATTGAGCCGTCCCGCATTGTCTCTACCGGGCAAATTGGCCTTTCTATTATAGTTGATAAACTTGGAATACAAAAAAAAGAAATCGTTTTCTGTTCCTGTGACAGAAATTGCGACGGCCTTGTGGACACGCTTTCCCATATTCTTAAAGTAAATCTTACTGAAGTTTTCGCCACAGTTCCCACTCTGTCAAATTGTTCAATTATGTACTGGAACGCGCATGGGAATTTCATGCATCACAAAATACTGCCCAACATAGCGCACTATCTTGGTATAGGAACCGAGTTGACTTCCGTAGCGCTCAAGTTTCAGATCGCGAACGCCGTTTGGGTAAGCAGCGAACGATTCCCTGTGCTGGATATGCGCTGGATAGCGGGGCAGTATTATAATACAATCTGCGGCTACATAGGATATTCTCAGAGTCAGGAAGCGCTTGCAGAAGCGTTCAACGTGAACGCAAACTTATGGAATTTAGGAATAAGCGACAACGCCTTTATTACAGTTGAGGATGAATTCAACAATCTTTTTGAAATGACCCGTCTTTATTCCACACGGGCAAAGAATCAGGGATTTGTAAATGTCATAAGCGAAAACTATCTTTTGCGCGGTTATATGGTAGACAAGAAAAACGCTTTAATTTTTACCGTTGATCCAAAAGCGATACCTTCTTTTGTGCCTGATTTCACGCGTACGGAAAGGAATACGATATTTTCGCTGATAATCAGCATGTTCAGCGGCGATGTAAGCGAATCTTATTTAAAGTATAAACTGTCTCTTGCCGGTATTAAATATGAAGAAGAAAATGCCGCTGATAAATTCAATGAGCTTGTAAAAAAACATTGCAATGTAATAAACCCAAACATAGTAGATAAGTTTAATATTGAAGAAAATTCCATGTATTATACAATACATAATAGCAATTCAATATTTTCAACGTACTCGACTACTCTTTCTAACGCTTATTTTATTATAGAAGATGATAAGGACAAGAAAAACTATATTGGAGCTATGCTGTACGGTCATGTGTTTCAGAAATATCTGCCGGAACAGATGCTGACATATTCCGGCAAATATTATCAGGTTCAAACCATAACGCCGGAGAGCGGCGTTGTGCTAAGGCGGGCGGCGGATCATATCACCGGAAGAAAGAGCTACCGCCAGCGAAGAGATTATTTATTGTCCGATTTTTCGCTTGATCCGGCGATGGGGTCCCGCCGTACAAGCAGGGGAATTGAAATAAAACGCGGATATTGCGATATCACTGTAAATACAAGCGGTTATTACGAACTTGCGTCTATGGATAATCTCGCGTCCGCCCACAAGGTAGATTTGAACAACATACCTAAACGTAATTACAAAAACAAAGCTGTGTTATGCGTAAAATTGCTTGATATAAACGAAGACGTGCGTTTTACGATAGCGTTATTGCTTAACGAAATATTTATTACGCTTTATCCGGAAAGTTATCACTATATAACCGCGGCGATAAAAATGAAATCTGATACAGAGTCCGATATCTCGGTACTGTTGAGTCCCGTTCAGCTTCAAGGTTTTGATGATGAGGAATCTATTTATATTATTGAAGACAGTGAGATAGATTTGGGGCTTCTTGTTTCCGTTGAAAGAAACCTTATCCGTATGTTTGAAATAATAGCGGATTTCCTGGCGTGGCATGAAATGAAATTAACGGAAAAGAAGGATAATGTTAAAGACCAAAATACGCCAAAAGAAGCTGAAAACGGGACTGTTGATACAAAAAAAGAAATTGCTGAAAAAGAGAACGCGGAAGAAGCGAAAACAGATGAAGTGAATACAGAAGAAGAAAAAGCAGAAGCATCAGAAGAAGAAGTATCAGCCGAACCTGTATCTGCAGAACCTGTATCAGTCGAAGAAGTCCCCGAAGCGGTAAACGATACAGAAAATAAACCCGACGCCGCAGCCGATGAAACCGCTGTTGAAGGCGGCAAAACAGATTTACCGACTGAAACGGAAAACAGTTACAGTGAGCACAATTATCTGCTTTATGGATATGAAAAACCGGATCCCATATTGAATATACAGGATACTTTGAGCTTCCTGTCGAAACATCACTATGATAAAAACGCTTTGGAACAGGCCCGCGCGAACTCGGATTTAGCCGCGCTGATAGAAAAATTAATTGATTTTAAAAAGCCGGACGCGCACTTCTGCGACTTCTGCGCCGTAGAACTGTCCGGCGGCGAGTATGACGTATTGACTGACGGCAGGGAACGGTGCACGCAGTGCGCGAATTCCGCCATGAAAACTGTTGAGCAGTTTACAAGACTTTATGAAAACGCCATACGCAATATGGAAACGTTCTTTGGCATAAAGATAAATGTACCTATTAAAGTTCGTATGGCAAACGCGAAGAAGATAGCGAAATTATGCGGCGAGGAATTTGTTCCGACTCCTGGATATGACGGGCGCGTTTTAGCGTTTGCCGCGCCGCGAAATAAAAAAGAAACGGAAGAATATACTATTTATGTTGAAAACGGAGCGCCCAAAATAGCGGCTTTGGCTAACATGGTTCACGAGTTAACGCATATCTGGCAGTTCATGAACTGGGACGAAAAGAAAATAAGATCGCATTATGGCGCGAGAAACGAGCTTATGGTTTACGAGGGTATGGCAAAATGGGCGGAGATACAGTACCTGTATTTCCTGAATGAAGTGTCTTACGCGAAGCGCCAGGAAATTTACACAAGGATGAGAAATGACGAATACGGACGCGGGTTTATAATATATGATAGTCAATATCCGCTTCTGTACGGACCGGGTTACAGGCAAAATTCGCCGTTTAATAAAGAATGGCCGCTGGAAGTTGATTGATAATAATAATTTGAAATTAAAAAAATAAGGAGTTAACTGCTCATTATGATCTGTCCTAAATGCGGGTGCGAACTGACAAAGGGAAAGAAAGCCTGGTTCTGTGAAGATTGTGATTATAAACAGCCTATAGGAAAAATCATCGGGCTTGATGCCGACGAATTATTTTACAAAGACGCATTTAATTCATATTATCCGCTTTTAGCGCACGAATACCATGTGCTTTATAGTTTCATGAAAGAGAAGAACTATTTCGGAGCTTTGCTTGAGTACAAGGATGTTGTTGAAATTGTTTTAAAATTCCCTACATTAATAGCCATTAACCATTTATGGCGTAAAGATAGTTACGAACTTAGGGAAGAAAAAATTATTATAGAATTATTGCTGGGAAAGCCATTGTCTCTGGGTGACTGGAAAGCTATATGCGGATTTTTCAATAAATTATACGGAATAAAAGAACTTAAAGATTACGATTTAGCCGCGAAACTTAAGCCGCTTCTGGATAAAGTAAACAAGTTTTTTGAAAAAGGAAATATTGTACGCTGGCGGAATGAAACAATAGGGCACGGAGCCCTGCAAACAAATCTTGAAAGCGACGCGGAATTTTTAAGTGATTTTACGGAAAGGCTTAAAGCGTTAAAAAGCCATCTTGAAGATAACCGGCTGCTTTATGAGCAAATTGAAGTTCTTGACGCGTCGAACAAGGAACTTCGCGGGAAGGGCTGTGAAGAACAGATAAAAGATACGCTAAGGATAAAACTTGGAGGCGTTGAGTATGAACAGGAGCCGTTTATCCTTATAAAAGATAAGACAACAAGTATTTTTGATTCATATGTAAAAGATTCGGTTTATGTGTTGAACTACATAACAGGCAGTAAGGAATCACACGGGTTTGCGGATGAATTTGCCGAAAAACGCAGAAAGTATCTGAGCAATAAGCAATTAACGGAGCTGGAACAATCCGGCTCACGGCTGACAGATAAAGCGTTTAACAGCGAAAAGATAGAAATCTTAAGTAAAATATCGGATGAAAAAGAAGCTTTTACAGACCCTGAATATATTATTGAGGATATAAAAAAATTTATTGAAGATTCAAACGGCGGAATACTGTTCCTGCAAATGGAGCGCGGCATGGGCAAGACAACGCTTGTCCGGGCGCTGGATCAACTTGGTATGGGAAACGTGCGTCTTGACGACGGACAGAATAATATGGCAATACGCGCGTATTATATCAACAATATGTTTTCTTATAGGATAAACCACTTTCAAAACGAAACAGAAAATATATTTGCAAATGCCAAGAACTTTGACATAGAAAGATTAACCTTTTCCAATATAAAGACTAATTTTATCGACGCGGAAGATATGTCAGCCGAGTTTGCGCGATTCTTAAACGATATGCTGGACGTTTATCAGGATCAAATAAATACCGTACAAAAATTACTGTATATAATTGACGGACTGGATGAAATTCGCCATGATGAAAAAGAAAAACGTGCGATATTCGATTGCATTCCACATTCTGAAAAACTTGCTGAAGGGGTATACATCATACTTACCGGCAGACATAAGACAGAAACTGCCCAATGGATAAATGAAAAATACGCCGTAATTGAAAGCAAGGCTGTATTGACAAAAGAATATTCAAGATCTGAAAAACACAACACCCGCACGCTGGAAAACTATCTGTCTAAACAGTTATACAGGAAAAAAACCGCTGAATTGGAAGCAGATGAAGCAAAAAAAGTCAAAACAGTTATAGAAAAAGGCGACCACCGCTTTTTATACGTTAAAGCCCTGCGTGAACTGCTGAAGGTGGATAATTTTGACATAGATGAAATCAGCGACGAGAACATCATGGAACGTTACTTAAAAGTATTGGAAAGCAGATACGGCGCCGGAAAATATTATGAAAAGATAAAGCGTTTACTGCTTATTACGGCGTTATTGGACGAGCCTGCTGCAATAGAAGAGCTTTCTTATCTTTTCAGTTTTGAGCCTGCGGATTTTAAATTCATCGGGTACCTGACCGATCTTAAAGGCTTGCTTCATATTGACAGAACAGGCATAGGAGAAACCATCTCCGCCAGCGTTGGCGCTATGCATGATGACTGGAAAAAATATCTTGTTAACGGCAACAAAGATATGGTACAGGACATTATCGAAGGTTGGATTAACGAGACAAATGATAAGGTAAAAAGTTATAAAAAAGAAGACACTACGGTTTTTGTCAACATAACCGACGGAGAGAGTTATCTTATTGCAAATATTTACTCGCTAACCGATGTTTACCTTCCGGAGGCAAAAAGCTTTTTTTCAGATGAAGATGTAAGGGATTTTATGTCGAGTTTCGCGAGTGTAATTGCGGCGGATAATACCATTATCAGCACGGAGAGGGCAATAAAGATATATACGGGAATAATAACCGTTATTGAAACCCAAAATGAGCCGTTTGATGAGGATGTGTTAGCCGGTTTTTATTTTGAAAGAGGTGATTGTCATCGCAATTTACAATCATTGGAGAAAGCAATAACAGACTTTAACAAATGCGCTGAAATATTGGAATGTTTACAAAATGAAGGGAAACAATTTGATGAGAATGATTTGGCTACGGTTTATAACGACAGAGGCGTTACTTATATATCAATGATAGAATACGACAAAGCTATTAAAGATCTTGACGGGTGTATTGAGATATGGGAACGATTACGCAATAAAGGTGAATTGGATGACGAGAATAGTTTATCATTGGCGTATAATAACTACGGGTTAATTTTAAATTTTAAAACCGATTACAACAAAGCTATTGCGGAGTTTGATAAAGGTATAGAGATATTGGAAAGATTACGTGACAATAACGAATATTATGAAGAAAGTTATTTAGCTATGAATTACTTAAACAAAGGGCTCGCATATAATAATATGACAGAATACGACAAAGCCATAGCGGAGAACGATAAATGCATAAAGATATGGGAAAAGATGCGGGAAGAAGGGAAGTTTTTTGATATAAATAGTTTAGCTACAGCTTATTTAAACAAAGGTATGGCATATATTACAATAACTGAATATGAAAAGGGCATGGTGGAGAACGACAAATGCGTTAAAATATGGGAAAGAATGCAGGAAGAGGGGAAGTTGTTTGATATTAATAATTTAGCTAAGGCTTATTTAAACAGAGGAACTGTATATATATCAACAATTGAATACGATAATGCCGTAACGGAGAACGATCGGTGTATTGAGATATGGGAAAAGATGCAAAACGAAGAAAAGTTATTTGATAAGAATAATTTAGCTATGGCTTATATGAACAGAGGCTATGCATATAATTTATTAAATGAAAATGAAAAAAGCATAGTTGATTACAATCAATGTATTGAGATATGGGAAAAAATACAAGACGAAGGAAGGTTGTTTGAAAAAGATAAATTAGCAACGGCTTATTTAAACAAAAGCCTGGTATATATAGCAAATAATGAAAACGAAAACGCTATAGCAGAGATAGATCGATGCATTGAGCTATGCGAAAGGATACAAAACGAGGAAAAGTTATTTGATAAAAATAATATGGCTAAAGCATATTTGAATAAGGGCGTTGCGTATGATTCAATGGAAGAATATGATAAATCAATAACTGAAAATGAAAAATGTATTAAAATATGGGAAAATTTACGCATAGAAGGTAAGTTTTTTGATAAAAATTATTTAGCTATCGCATATAAAAACAGAGCTGATACATATATTAATATTACAGAATACGACAAAGCCATAACGTACTACGACAAGTGCATTGAGATATTGGAGCAGTTATACAAAGAAAAAAAATTAATTTATAAAAATAATTTAATAGAAGCTTATTATAAAAGAGCTAATACATATAATAATATACCGGAATACGAAAAGGCCATAGCGGATTATAACAGATGTATTAAGATAACGGAAATATTTATTAATGAAGATGAATTGTTTGACGAGAGTGATTTAATTGATGTTTATTTTAACAGAGCCAATACATTTAATTCAATGGGAAAATATAAAAAAGCAATAGCGGATTTTGACAGGTGCCTTGAGATATTAAAACGCCTGCTTGATAAAAATGAATTGTATGATGAAGATGGTATAGCTAAAGTTTATAAAAACAGAGGTTTATCATTTTTTTCAATGGAAGAATATGACAATGCTATGGCAGACTTTGACAGGTGTATAAAGATATGGGAACGTTTAAGCAATAATGATGAATTTTATAACGAATATATTTTAGCCGGCACATATTATAATAGAGCCAATACATATGATTCAATGGAAGAATATGAAAAAGCAATAACGGATTACAATAAATGCATTGAGATATTAGAACGATTAAGCAATGAAGAAGAATCTTTTGAAGAGAGTGATTTAGTGGATGTTTATTTTGACAGAGGCAAAACTTATACTTCAATGGAAGAATACGGCAAGGCTGTAACGGATTATAATAGGTGTCTTGAGATAATGGAGCGGTCAAATATTACAGAAGAGTTATATGATGATGAAGATTTTTCCGCAGTAAACGAAAATAAAAAAGCCGCCATGGACGCAATGAAAGCCAAATAATACCAATAAATAAATATAACCCGCGCTATCTATTTTTTCCTGATTTTAAGATACCATACAGTAATCGCGGTTAATAAAATAACAGGAGCATACAAAATTATCCATGACGGAAGAGTCTTAATGTCAAGGATAATGCCGGAACCTGAATCTCCGTTGATAATTAATGGATCAAGTTTAATAATTGTGGTTTGAATAACGGTTGATAGGAATACTAAAGGAAGAATTAAAGCGGATATAATACTGAACAAGCTTGACAGCTTGCTTTCCTGATATTCGTCATGCTGGTTGATTTGTTCCATAATGTCTGTTTTTAAGTCATTAATCATAAAAATATTGTGCCATTTCCGGAAAAGATTGTCGCCAAGTTCGTCGTCAGTCGCCGTAGTAAAATAGCCTGTCGCGTAAAATTTTATAAGCGCGTCTCTTAACAGCCTTATGCTTTTATTGCTGCCTGTGCCTGACAGCGATGTAAAACTACGTTTAATTTCAAGGAGAGAATAACGCTGCTGCAGAGAAATTATATACATATAAAGCCATTCGTTGTCAAAAAGTTCACGATAATGTTTTTCTTTGGGATTTGCGTCTTTATGTTTATCTGTTGCGATAACAATTGCGCTGCCAAGGCGTGAATTTGCCAATACAGCGCGGTAATTCAAATTTTCCACCGAATAAGAGCTTATATTATTGTCAAAAACGTCACATATCAATTCAGCGTATTCATTAATAATCAGGTTGGAAAGCCTTAAACATTCCGAACTTACTTCTATACTTGTGTAAAAGTGCGGAGCCAGACAATAAAGAAGATCATTGTTATATAAAGGTTTATTGGATAAATCATTATATAAATTACTTTGAATATTGTTTAAATTTTCAATTTCAAGAGACGCAAGCCTGCGTTCGTCCGGCTGATTGAACGAGAATGAAAAGACTGTGACGCCCGCTCCATGTTCAAATAATACACTGTAACAATCCGCGTCAAAATTACAAATATTATGTATAGGATGGTTTTGACAAATCTCACTTGAAAGAGAAGACTTGATGATCGTAAACTGCCTTTGTTTGCTTTTCGGAGAACTGTATTCCTCAAGCAAAGAATTAATGTAACTTTTTTCTTTATTTAGCCAGGGAATATTTATTCCGTTAATATCGGTATCATAATTATTCCATCCATTTGAAATAAACCATTTAACTATTCCTTTATAGTCAGAAGGAGTATAAGAAAAAGGAACAATTACATTCAAGCGGTAGCTTTTTATCAGGCATTGCCCAAAAGTCTTTACCACGCGGATAACTTCGCTTGTCGTCAATAAACTTCCGCTGAAAGGAGATTGCACCAAAGAGTCATCGGAAGAAAAATACCACGGATCTGCCGTCATATCCCACGGATTTTCAAAAAATCGATTGCCGTCTTCCGGTTTTCCCCTGGGACGGCTGTGATCGCGTTTTCTGTTTCTGTTTAAATTAAAAACAGATGTTTCTTTTTCCTGCTCATATTGTTCCAGAAGACGGGCCAGCGGCCGTAATGAATACGGAGTGTCGGGAGGCAATGAAATAATTATGTCTGTGCATGGAACAGGATTACCGTTTAATAAATATTCTTTATCATCCTGCGGAACTACAGTTAAAATAAACCCTTCATCACGCGCCCATATTCTGTTAAATTTACACGCTGGTTTCTTCTTCCAGATTAAAGCTTTAACTTTTGTATTGGAAGACGTAATTGAATCTGACAAAGGAAGAAATAAATCTTCGATATCGCAAATATTTCTGTCATCTTTTTCAGATATATATATTTTATAATCTTCAATAATTTTGTTTATATCATCTAAAACGGATAAACCTTGCAATAAATCACTTATATCGCTTTCCATAAAGGAAAACTTCGCGTCATTTTCGCTTTTAAGAACACATTTATTAATTATTTCAATGCATTGATTAAGTACGGCGGAATTTTTATATTGTTCATTCAAAAAACAAATAACTTTATACAATGTTATCTGACTTCCTGCCAGCTTTATATTTCCTCTGTCAACACTTGATACATAGTCAAGAATTACTTTAATATTTACGGGAAGACGCCCGTTATTAATATAATATTGCACTAGATAAATCGAAAACAAGGCGTCTGTATCCGGGTATTTATGAGTATGGAAAGTTACTTGTTTGTTGTTTCTTAACGGCTCAATTAAATACAGGTTATTAATTAAAGCTTCGACCGTACACGAATATTTTTCCGAGGAATGATGATCCAGCACGCCGAAATCCAGCGTGTTCCCTATATCAAGCCATATGTGTCCTTCTTCGGCTTTATCCTTGATAAAGCTAACGCCTTTTTCGTGAAAAACATAGTCAAAATTCATTAATACTTCCCCGTTTTTTTATTTTAACAGTATTTTTATATACAAACAAGGTTTTTAAATAAAGATATACCTTCTCAAATTACAAAAAAATCCCTATAATACCTATATGGAGCAATTATGGAAGCAATGAAAAGGACTGTCGATTGCGGGTCTTTGCGAAAGAGCGACAACGGCAGGACAGTCGTACTTAACGGATGGGTGCACCGCAAGAGAAACCACGGAGGCATATTTTTTATCAATCTTCGTGACCGTTACGGAGTTACGCAGGTAACTGTTGATACCGAAGGCAAACAGGAGCTTGCGGCCGTCTGCGACGAACTGCGCAATGAATATGTAATAGCGGTGGAAGGGCAGGTGATCCTCCGCCCGGACGGAATGGTTAACCCCGCCATGGAGACGGGCGAAATTGAGGTTATCGCTTCCAAACTGGTAATACTGAACAAGGCGGAAGTTCTGCCGTTTCAAATTGACGAGGAAAGCAAGGCGAGCGAGGAAACGCGGCTTAAATACCGATATCTTGACCTTCGCTCCGCGGCAATGCAGAAATCAATTAAAATGAGGAGCGAGACAACTTTCGCCGTCCGCGAATGGATGACGTCTAAAGGTTTTTACGAGATAGAGACTCCCACCTTTATAAAATCGACGCCTGAGGGGGCCAGGGACTACCTTGTTCCGTCTAGGCTGTATCCGGGCAAATTTTACGCGCTTCCCCAGTCGCCCCAGCTTTACAAGCAAATCTTAATGGTAGCGGGTTTTGACAAATACTTTCAGATTGCCCGCTGTTACCGCGACGAGGATTCCAGAGGCGACAGACAGCCTGAGTTTACCCAGATTGACATTGAGATGTCATTCGCGGGCAGGGACGACGTCCTCTGTGTTACAGAGGGGCTTATGGGCCATGTTTTCAAAAAAGTTTTGGGAAAGGACATACCGCAAAAGTTTACAAGGCTTACATGGGAAGAGGCGATGGAATTCTACGGCAGCGACAAGCCGGATATCCGCTTTGACATGAAGCTCATGGATTTCAGCCCCTTTGTCGGGCAATGCGGTTTTCAGGCGTTTAAGGACGCTCTTTCAGGCGGAGGAGCGGTAAAAGCGCTTGTCGTAAAAGGCGCGTCTAATTTCTCGCGCAAACAAATTGACGAGTTGGAAAGCCACGCTAAAATTTACAAGGCGCGGGGACTGGCGTGGATGAAAGTAGCCGCGGGCGGCGCTTTTGAAGGCGGCGTCTCAAAGTTTTTCGCGGATAACGCCGCGCGGATAACAGGCGCTCTTGGGGCGAAAGAGGGCGACCTTATCCTTATTGTCGCCGACTCAAAGAGGAACGTCGCCAACACCGCGCTCGGAGCGGTGCGTTCAAAACTAGGCCGCGACCTAAACCTTTACGCTCCCGACAGCTTTGAATTCGCGTGGATAGTGGACTTTCCCATGTTTGAATATGACGAAGAAAACAAGAAATGGGAGGCGGCGCACCATTTGTTTACATGGCCTCAGGACAAATACCATTCCACAATGGAAAGCGATCCCGGCTCCGTTAAGGGCGACCTCTACGACTTAGTTCTGAACGGCTATGAGTTGGCGTCAGGCTCCATTCGTATCCACGACCCGGAAATGCAAAAGCGGGTGTTTAAGATAGTGGGAATTGATCCCGCCCAAGCGGAAAAAAAGTTCGGCTTTTTAACCGAGGCCTTTAAGTACGGCGCCCCGCCCCACGGCGGAATCGCCCCCGGCCTTGACCGCCTCGTGATGATAATGGCGGGCCACACCTCGCTGAAAGACGTAATCGCCTTCCCGAAGAATTCTTTCGCAGTAAGCCCAATGGACGACTGCCCCTCAGACGTAGATCAAAAACAACTTGACGAGCTTCATCTTATTGTGAAGAAGTAGGACGCGAAGAGAAAACGAAGATCTCACGCAAAGGCGCGAAGGCGCGAAGGACGCAAAGTTGTTGTATGAAAGATAATCTTAATACTTTCATGATCCTCGTATAAAAAAATATATCTAGATCAAATATGAGCTATCGGACGTGAACTTTGCGCTCTTTGCGCCTTTGCGCCTTTGCGTGAAGTCTTTTTCGAACTCTTCTTTATCTATTCAATCATATGCCCGGATAAAATCTTTTTTATATCATCCGGTAAGGGAGTTGTCTGCCCGTCTATAATATATACAACTACGCAGTTTCCTTTTGTGCAAAGTTTCCCCTGTTGCCACGCCTCATGGTATACGGTAAATGACTTTGTTCCTATCTTGGAAATATACGTTTTAATTTCCACCTCAAACTTGAAATAAATCGGGCTTAGATAGTCAAAGTCATTGTGCGCCATGATAAGCGGGAATTTGTTTTTTTCCAGCGTTAAATCAGGGTCGAAGATTTGCATAATGGGTTTCCTCCCCATCTCAAACCAGCAGGGAAGCACCGTATTGTTAACGTGTCCCAGAATGTCTATGTCGCCGAAGCGAGGGTATACTTTAATGCTAAACATATGTCACTCGTGCTCCAGTTTTAAGGTTATGGTCGTCGCGTCGCAGACTTCCGGCGGCCCGAAATACTGTATAGAGCCGGGGAAAAGGTAGCTTGTTTTAACCGCCCATTCGCCGCGCTTTGATTCAAATGTCTTAAAGGGCTTGCCGTCCAGATGGACAAGGGCTTTTTTAATTACCGGCTTTTGGGCGCCGTGGCGGTGTTCAAGATTCATCATCATAGTAAGTGGCACGCCGCCGGCTATCCATTTTTCGGCGGGGGCGGTAAGGTTTTTCACGCTGGAAAGGTAGCCTGTAAGGCCAACCGCGATAAGGACAAAGGCGCTGTAGCCTAAACTGTAGCAGTAATCGGAGTCAAAGTTGGAAGGGAAGGCGCAGCGGCCCTCGTAGCCGAAGAAGTGGGTCTGATACGAAAATTTGCCCGTATATTTTCCCCTTTCTTTCATGATGGATAATTTCTTTTCTACCATGCCGACAAGCAGTTTTTCGGTTTCTATCCTTGAAACCTGCACGTTGCCGTGGGGGTCGCGGTCCATCAAAAATTGCTGGGCTATGTCCTGCGGGAACATCTTCAAAATAGCGTAGGATATGTCCGTAAGACGGCCGGACAGCCATTGCAGCTGGTCGGGAAAATTATGCAAAGACCCGAATTTTTCTTCCTCTCCGGCTATAGTGTCGTTAAGCTCGTCTATTAAATTTTTAATTTCGGGGATAAATTCAACCAGTCCTTCCGGAATTAAAACAACGCCGAAATTTTCGCCGTTGTCCGCCCGTTTCGCTATTGACGAGCAGACATGGTCGACTATGTTGTCAAGGGAATAGTGCTTGGCTTCGACTTCTTCGGAAATAAGGCAGATGTTAGGCTGTGTCTGAAAAGCGCATTCAAGGGCGATGTGGCTCGCGGCGCGGCCCATAAGTTTTACAAAGTGCCAGTATTTTTTGGCGCTGTTGGTGTCCCTGCAAAGGTTGCCGATAAGCTCGCTGTAGGTTTTGCAGGCGGTGTCAAAGCCAAAAGAAGTTTCGATATGCTCGTTTTTTAAGTCCCCGTCTATTGTTTTAGGGCAGCCTATTACCTGAGTGTTTGAGCCGTTGGAGACGAAATATTCGGCAAGTAGGGCGGCGTTGGTGTTTGAATCGTCCCCCCCTATAACCACAACCGCGTCAAGCCCGAGGGTTTTCGCTGTTTGAAGGGAAGAGGCAAACTGCTGGGGCGTCTCTATCTTTGTCCGCCCGGAGCCGATTATGTCAAAACCGCCTGTGTTGCGGTATTCGTCTATTTGCTCTTTGGTAAGGACTACGGTCTTGTTGTCGATAAGGCCGCTGGGCCCTCCCTCAAAACCGTAGAGGGTAGAGGCGGGGTTCGCCTTTTTAAGGCCGTCAAACAAGCCGGCTATGACATTGTGCCCGCCTGGAGCCTGCCCGCCGGACAGGATAACGCCAACCTTTAACTCGCGGCGTATTTTATCGTGTTTTCCCTTCTTAAACGCCGCAGGCGGCTTTCCGTAAGTGTTTTTGAAAATCTCGCTGATTTTCTCTTTGTCGGAAATGGATTCGGTAGGACTGCCGAATTCCACGTCAATTTCATCGACAGAACCGGCTAAAGTTGCCGGTAATTTGGGGACATAGGCATATCGGGCTTTTTGAAGCGCGGAAATAACCATATTCTACTCCTGGAATAAATGGATTTATTTTTTCTTATGTCTGTTTTTCCGCAGTTTTTTCTTGCGTTTATGGGTGGCGATCTTTCTAAGTTTGCGCTTTCTTCCGCAGGGCACTTAATACTCCTTAAGCTTAATTTGACGGCCCAGGCCGCTTAGTAAATTATGCAATAATTGAAAGAAAAGGTCAACCTTTCATATACCCGTTTTCCACAAGGTATTTTCTGCTTAAAACGAGGCTTTCAAAGGGATCGACAAGAAAGTCCGCGTCCTGCTCAATAACGGCGTAGGGTATTTTGTATTTTTCGCACCGCGAAAATATGCCCGGCCAGTCAAGGTTGCCCTGTCCTATTTCGGCATACTGCCTTTGACGGCCTGAAACGCGGAAATCTTTAAGATGAAGGATTCTGATCCTGTCTTTCAGCTTGTCCATATAATCTAAAGGATTTGCCCCTCCCGCCTGCACCCAGAAAACATCGAGGGTAAACTCCATTTTTGGGCATTCTTTTATTAACCTGTCTATCGCGCAAACGCCGTTAAATTTCATGAATTCAAGCTCGTGGTTGTGATACCCAAAACCAAGCCCGGCGGCGCTAACCCTATCGCATATTTCATTCGCTTTTTTGATAAAGGCGGTGTAGCCGTCGTAAGTGTCAGGATAAATGTCCGGTTTTATGCCTATGCCTATTTGAGAGCAGCCGAGTGTTTTATGCTCTTCAATTAATTTTTCAAGTTCTTTTGGATCAGCGACGGATTCCCAGGGGGAGTGGGTTCCGCAAGCCTCTATGCCGTTATCTTTGAAAAGTTTCGCCAGTTTGTTGTTTTCAATAGGGCCAAGGCCTGAAAGCTGAACAAGATCAAAACCTATTTCCTTAATACGCTTTATTGACGCTTCGATCTCCTGCGGTGTTTTTAAGTAATCGCGCACAGTGTACATTTGAACGCCTATTTTCATGTTTTTCTCCTTTTGTTTAATTCATTTAAAAACAAATCTTCGTCAAACGGTATGTCTATTGTTTTATCAAGCCAGCTTGAAAGATACATAGCGTTTGTAAGGGTAAGGCCGTTTATTCCCTGTGCGCCTTCGGCGATAAGGGGCTCGCCCCTTAAAATACGCGCCGCGAAATTGCGTAAAATGCCCTCGTGCTGGGGATTGTCATTTGTAACTTCAGGTTTTTCTACCGTACATTTTGGGGCGGCGTAAGCGTCGTTTGATGTTACGCAAAATTCCCTGCAATTCGCGTCAAGGGTATACGTTGTTATATCATTGCCGCCGTCGTTAATAATTTTTCCCTTTTCAAAACTTATTTCAAAACGGTTTGCGCCGGGAGTTTCCCCGGTGCTTGTAATAAAAACGCCTGTCGCGCCGTTCGGATATTCCAGATAGGCGGTTACGTCGTCCTCAACTTCGATATTGTGCCACTTGCCGTTGTGGCAGAACGCCCTCACGCGGTTCGGCATTCCGCAGATCCACTGGAACAAATCAAGCTGGTGGGGGCTTTGATTTAAAAGCACGCCGCCGCCTTCGCCCTTCCATGTGCCGCGCCAGCCGCCTGATTTATAATACGCTTCCGTCCTGTACCAGTTTGTGATAATCCAGTTTGTTCTCATAATAGCGCCAAGAGCGCCGCTCTTTACGATTTCGTGCATTTTTTTATAATGGCTGTTCGTGCGCTGGTTGTACATCATAGCGAATACTTTATCGCTTTTTTGGGCGATTTCGTTCATTTCCCGTACTTGTTTTGTGTAAACTCCAGCCGGTTTTTCGCATAACACATGAAGGCCCGCTTTTAAGGCCTTTATAACAAGTTCTGGATGCCCGTAATGCGGAACCGCGATAAGGACCGCGTCAACAAGACGGCCGCCTTTTTCTATAAGTTCGTTTCCGTCCGTAAAAACCGGGAAAGTATTCCCGAAAAAGTTCGCCGCCCATGCGCGTCTTTTTTCATCAATATCGGCAGCCGCGGTTATTATTATTTCGGGTATTTTTTCAAGAATAGTATTTATGTGCGCGGTTCCTATATTTCCTATGCCTATAACTCCCAAACGCACGCTTGCCATTCCTGCTCCTGTATGTTATTATATATAATCATTATTAACATGGCAAGATTTGAAACAACCGGTAAAATTTATGAATGTAAAAGACAGCGTATACAGTGAAACTTCGTCTTATTCTTTTATAAAAACATGTTATATACCTTCACTAAGAGCGTCCACAATAAAATTTTATACGTCCCTATTTTTAAATTTTTTCTTCTTCCAGCATAAATCGGCTTTTTTGCCGGGAAGAGTGCCGGTAACAAATGTTGATCATCCGCTTGATAAAAAGATACCGTTTACCCCGTCATGGATTAAAATTTACATAGATTTCGCGAAATTTTGGGTAAGGATGCTCTCTTTTATCCTTAGGCGCTACGGACGGAAAGCTTATGCCCCCGCAAGCGGTTTTATCAAAGGAATGGCCGATCTTTACACCTTTGCCGCCGTTGTATACAGAAAAAATCTTTCGACAACAACGCGTCCGTTTTATATTAAGCGTCCGCTTTTCATGGTCATACACATGCTGGACCCCCACCTGATGTGCATTCCCAGCCTGCATGTTATGGTTGTTATTTACACATATACCGCGTTCGCAAAAATTATAAAATCTTTCGGCGATGAGGAAAAATTAAAAGATCAGGTTTTAGAAATGAAATACGGCGCCCTTGCCATTATACAGGCTATTCTTTTTGTAAAACAGCACAGTATCAACTGCATAGCCGCGGCATTATACGCCATGTGCTGTTACAGAAACGATCTTTTCCCGAGGGAAGAAGCGGAAAAATTATTGGATATGCTGTTTTCACCCATTCCGGATTTCGGAGTACACACAAAAAACGTACATCCGTCTTACGCCCCAAAAACAAAACTGCCGGATGCTGTACAAAATGAAATAAAGGAACATATACTGAATCTTTTCAGGCGTTTTCTTTCCGAAGGAAAATCCGCAAAATCATGGGATGAGCCTCTATTGAGATTTTTAAAATCTGTGGTATAATACATTTATAAAGGAGAAAATTATGTTTAAGAAAAATTTTATTTATTTGCTTGTAATCTTAATTTTAATGTTAAATAGCTGTAAAAAGGATGATGATGTTAATATACCTTCTTATGAATATAACGGGAAGGAGCTTTATAAACTATGGCCTTTCCCTTTGGGAGTAGCCGTCCCCGGGGCTAAAACCAATAACGGTTTGGGCGTTAGCAACGCGCTTCTTCCAGGCAATCCGCAATATCCGCTGTTAAAACACTTTAACGTGGTTGTAGCGGAGAATGAGATGAAACCTGAAAATATTATGCCGTCATCTGAAGGCGGCGATTATATATGGACAAACGCGGACGCGTTGGTTAGTTACGCCGAAGAAAATAGTAAAAGAGTGCGCGGCCATGTGCTTATCTGGCATTCACAAACGCCGGCATGGTTTTTCCCGTCTTCGGGAAGCGGAGAGGAAAAGAAAGCAAAACTCTACACAAACATGGAAAACCATATAAAGGCTGTCTTTGAACATTTCGGCGGCAAAATTGATTCATGGGACGTGTGCAATGAGGTTGTGGATCAAAGTGATACTAATAACGGCGGAGCGCGTACCGATTCAAATTACACAAAAATAATGGAAGCCGCGGGGCTTACAGGAATTAACCGTTATGAATATGTATTAAAAGCGTTTCAATGGGCGCGAAAATACGCGAATGACAACGGCGGGCAGAATGTAAAACTTTTTTTAACAGACTATGGCGTTGAAAGAAGATTTCCGGGCCAAAGTGTAAGTAAAATAGACATGTTTGAAGAATTGGTAAATTATTTAATTGAAAATGAAGCGCCCTTTGACGGCATAGGTTTTCAGGGACATTTCAGGCTTTACGATCACCCCGTATCGCAGATCAGCGACGGGATAGACAGATTCGCGAAAACAAAAAAAGACGGCACAAAATTAATTATTCAGGTTTGCGAACTTGATTTCTCGGTTTTCAGCAACGCTAAGGGCGAAGGCGACGCGACAAAAATTTCCGACAGTAAACTTGAAGAGCGATTGACAGATCTGGCGGCAAACTACCGCGCTTACTTTGATATGTTTGAAACAAAATTTAACGAGGGAAAACTGGACATGGTACTGATATGGGGAATAACGGACAGAAACAGCTGGCTTAACAATCACCCCGTGTCCGGAAGGACGGATTATCCCCTGCTTTTCGACAGAGACCACAAACCAAAACAAGCGTTTATAAGCTTAACAGAGGGACGCCAGTAATAACATCCATCATAGACTGCCAAAGATTATCAAGACCGGGAGGATCCGCCGTTACGCGTATCCTTCCGTCTTTGTTTAACGGGTCGGGAAAGGAAAGGGAACGGGCGTGGAGGCGGATGCCGCCTCCTTTTTCGCTTCGTTTCGCGCCGTATTTAAGGTCGCCTTTTATGTGTAAACCTTCTTTCGCCAACTGCGCTCTTATCTGATGATGCCTGCCGGAAAGAAGCTCTATTTCCAAGAAAAGATAGTTATCCCCTTCGCCTGTTTTTCTCATGCGCAAAGACGCTTTTTTGCGGCCGGGTGCGCTTTCGGCGTACGCGAACGATTTGTTTTTTTGTGTGTTTGTTTCTATCCAGTGGACAAGCTGCGCGCCGGACAATACGCTTTCTGACAGTGGACGGGAAGGCTTTTCTACAATCGCCCAATAAATTTTTTCGACGGGCATGGCGTTTTTTCCGGCAAAGGCGTCGTTCAGAAAAATGAGGGCGTCTTTTGAAAGGGCGAACAGGGCGCAGCCTGTTACAGGCACGTCAAGACGCTGGACGGCTTCAATAAGTCCCGTGTCCGGAGGGAGCAGGGAAGACAGCTCTTTCGGCAGATTAACCATGCCTGTGCCCGCGCCTTCGACGGCTTCTCCCTTTAATTTGTTCACGACAACGCAGGCGGTACTTTGATAAAGGAGCCGTTTATGAAGAGAGGTTGTGTCTTCCATTTACATTAATCCCATATAAATTTTTTCAAAAATTATCTGTTCCGCGGCCTCGCGCAATCTTTCGCGGGAAAGACGCCCGGCATAGAGGGCGTACAAAATAGCGCTGTGAGTACGCCTTAAATCCTTGGGCCAGACAAGCACCATGTCCGCGCCGGCGGCGATAGACCTGACCGCCGCTTCTTCGGGACTAAGACTGCCGGCGGCGGCCATGCTGAAATCATCGGCTATCAAAAGGCCCAGAAAGCAAAGATCATCTTTTAGCCAGTCTTTCATAACAATACCCGACAGGCTCGCTATTTTAGTGTCCATAGCCGGAACAGCGGAATGCGAGACCATTATCGCTCTTGCGTATTCATTATCAATAAGATATTTAAAAGGATAAACCAGCTTGTCCAGTTCTGCTTTGTCCCCGTTAATCACCGAAGATGAGTAGTGCGGATCGGCCCCCGCGATGCCGGGAAAGTGTTTAATAACGCATAAAATTCCCGACGCATTCATCCCACGGATAAAGTACATTGAGGCAAGGGCCGTAAAATAGGGGTCAGATCCGTAAGAGCGCCTGCTTAAAAAAGCGCGGTTAGAATCATTTAAATATTCCGCCACCGGGGCGAAATTTACATTAATGCCCAAATCTTTTAATACACGGCCCGCCTTTAAACTGTCCGCTTCTATTTTCGCGAGAGCCCAATGATCATCCGGCTCAAGCGGCATTTCCAAATAGGAAGAAGCGTCCGGCAAGTCGGCCGTGCCGCGCCTGAAACGGTTTACGGTGCCTCCCTCATGATCTACCGCGATGAAAGGCGGAATGCCCGCCTCGCCGTTTACAAGCGTTGCTGTTTGATTAATCAAGGCGCGGATTGAATCGTTGTCCGTGTCAAGATTGTACTTGAAAAGCATAATCCCGCCCGCCGGGAATTCGCTTAACAGGCTTACTATGTTTGAATTTAGACTCCCCTTACCCTCAATCCCGCTTATAAGAACCTGAGCCGCAAGCAGGCGGTCGTCAAGGGAAGCTGCAATTTCCGTCGCCCGCTGCCATTTTTCGTAAATTTCGTCAATTGTAACCTCTTTTTCAGGTTCGTTAACCTCACTATTTTCTTGGTTAACGGCATCGCATTTTGTACAGGCAGGCAGAAGGATGAGGCAGATGATCGAAATATATATAAAACGCATAATTACCGGGCATTTTCTCAATTATTTCCCCGAAGCTGCAAAAGCTTGGGCTTCTTGATTTTGCATGGCTTTCATGGCTTTTGCTCGTTCTTCCATGCTATTAAAGTTTACTGGGTAAAATTCGGATAATTGCTTTTCTGTAAGTAATGGTGAGTCAGGGTCATATACATAGGGGCGGAGAGCTGCCGCCTCTACTTCCGCTTTCATTGCCGCCAGTTTTTCAGGGTCTAACTCTTTGCCAGCCTTGTGTCTCACTATTGCCATGATATATCCTCTCAAAAACTAATTCAATCATAATATAAAACCGCCTTAAAGTAAATTGATATTGCGTTAAAAGACCTTCCCCGAGAAAGTATTTTCATACCATATTATAGTGTAGCTTTAACGCCCCAAAAAAAGTTTTTAAAAAAGTTAAAAAAATTTTCCGCGAAAGTAATGCAAAAACGTATGTCTGCACCGTACATAGGGTATGATAATAATAGCTCCTTTCCCAAGAAGCGCAGAGAAACCACCGCAGGACCGGGGGTTAATCTTGATTCGAGCGTAAGCGGCTCTGCGGGGGGATGGGAATAGCGAATACAAGTAACAAATAACAGGTAATAAAGAGAGAAAGGTTTTTTTTGTTATCTGTTACTTGTTATCTTTCTAGTATTCCTATAGCAATTTTATTGTTTCTATATCAAGTCCGGTAGTTTTATGGATAAACTCCATAGACATTCCTTCACCAAGCAAATTCCTTGCAATTTCAATTTGTTTTTTCTCAATTGCGGTATTAACTCCGGTAGTCCAGTCGGACATCGCCATTTCGCGTAAATGGTAATTTCTTAAAAACTCTTTATCTTGAGTTACAAAATTAAGCCGCTCGTAAGCCTTATTGATTGCGCTGTCCATTTGTATTACCTCCTGCAATGTTTTTTCCGGCGTGTTCACATCAAGAAATGTAAGCCGTCTACTGACGGCAGCCATCTTTCAAGAAGATTGTTTGCAATATCTCCGGTTTTCAATTTTCTGAATTTTACCATATTGATAAAATGTATTTCCAGTACGTCCGTCAACAGGTAATCAGGATGATCGTCTTCCCATAAATGAAAACATGTGTGAAAATCATCAAGATTTATATTATCAAAATTTACAATGTTAATCGTTATTACTTTGGGCAGTTCTTTGTAATCATCTCCGGCGGATATGCCTTTTGTAAATTCCCGCCCCCAGTGTAACAATGTCCGTTTTTCCATATTGTGTAAATCCTTAAGCTGAACCTCAATATTTATTCTTTCACCGTTGTCGGTTTCTACCCTAACATCAAGGATGCTGGATTTTTCACCGATAACTTCCGCGGTAAAAGTTTTATTTTCCAGAATTTTAACCAATTTGACAGGTTGCTTGCTTTTTGAGCTTAAAACGGCATTTAGAAAGGCAAGACATTGTTCCTCATCGCCTTCCTCGCCCATGAGTTTCAGGAAAAGGTAGTCATTTAAGGGGTTAAACCGCTCCATGTATATATTTTAGCAAAAAACAACATGTTTTCAAGTATCTAAAATCACTTGAATAAACAAAACCGCCGTCTTTCGAACGAGCAAAGGCGCCTGTCACTCAAATTTCGTAAAGATAGAAAGGATTTCCGAAATCAAGCTAAAAAAGACTTGAATAAGTACATAATTAAGAATATATTATATATATCATAATAATGTACTTATTTTAAGCAAAATCGCCGTTTTTTTTTTTGATAAATGGGGTCAGTAATGAAGAAATGGTTAATAATTTTCGCCGCAATAATCGGACTTTTTCTCTCATGCAGCCATCCTGCCGGAACTAATCCGGGCGGCCCCGATGATCCCGATAACCCGCAGAGGCATACAGCCGTAATTTTTGACAATACCCGGGGAATCTGCGCTGTTTCGGTTTATAATGATTACCTCAGGCTGGAATCAAACAGAATTGCCTTAATTCCCGCAGGCAAAAAATCTGATGAAATTGAATGGACTTCCAACGATTTCGAGCCTACTTTCTTTTTCTCGTATACCATTAACCTTAAAGGCATCAACGGCTTTTCACTGGATTATGTTCCAAAAGTAAAAGGGAAAAATCAAGTAACG